>Ga0302314_10003415_pt1 | contig 29310 bp, 28 predicted proteins | sample III_Palsa_N2_3_FD_200533 | JGI IMG/M metagenome (GOLD analysis project Ga0302314, IMG submission 200533) | Peat permafrost microbial communities from Stordalen Mire near Abisko, Sweden - III_Palsa_N2_3 | ecosystem: Environmental > Terrestrial > Soil > Palsa > Peat permafrost | place: Sweden...
GCGGTCTGTCAAGTTTCCGGTGACGGTCAGGCGGGGGTGGGGCCGGTTTCGAGCAGGGCTAACAGGGCTGGTTCGTCGAGGATGGGGACGTTGAGGGATTGGGCTTTTTCAAGCTTTGAGCCTGCTTCTTCGCCCGCGACGACGTAGTGCGTTTTTTTGCTGACGGAGCCGGAGACACGGCCTCCGGCGTCTTCGATCAGTTGCTTGGCGACCTCGCGGGTGAGGGTGGGGAGGGTGCCGGTGAGGACGAAGGTGAGACCGCTGAGGAGGGTCGAGGTGGCGCGCTTCTCGGCGGTGAAGGTGAGGCCTGCGGTGCGGAGGCGTTCAACCAGAGCAAGATTGGATTGATTGGAGAAGAACTCGCGGATCGTCTCGGAGACCTTGGGGCCGATGTCGTTGACTTGCGTGAGGGCGGGGGTTCCCTCTTCCTGGCTGGCGGCGATGAGGGCGTCCAGGTCGCCGAAGGCGTCGGAGAGGGACTGGGCGGTGCGCTCGCCGACGTGGCGGATGCCGAGGCCGAGGAGGACGCGGGCGAGGGGGGCGGATTTGGAACGTTCGATCTCGGCGAGGAGGTTGTCGGCGGACTTTTCGCCGATGCGTTCGAGGGTGAGGAGGTCTTCGCGCTTGAGGGAGTAGATATCGGCGATGGAGTGGACGAGAGCCTTGCGGGTGGGAAGTTCGGCCTCAAGCTCGTCGGGCTGTTCCAGTTCTTCGGCGGGTGTGACGGGAATGGGTTCCCAGGTCTCAGAGGCGAGACCTGGGGTGCCCGGTTCGGTGGCTGACTCGGATTCTTCGCCCACCTCAGATACTTCAACTCCTACAGCTACAGCCGTGTCGACGGTTGCGGCGGCGTGCTCGGCGAGGGTGTGGCCGAGGAGCTGGGCGATGAGGGCTTCGCCGAGGCCCTCGATGTTCATGACGGAGCGGGAGGCGAAGTGGCGGAGCTCTTCTTCGAGGCGGGCGGGACAGCTGGCGTTGACGCAGCGGAGGTCGACTTCGCCTTCTTCGCGGACGAGGGGGGTTTTGCAACGGGGGCAGTGTTCGGGGAAGACGATTTCTGTTGTGCCGCGTGGATGGGTCGCGTCGGAGACGACCTCGACGATCTTGGGGATGACGTCGCCGCCGCGCTCGACCTGGACGAAATCGCCGATGCGGACGCCGAGACGGGCGATCTCGTCGGGGTTGTGGAGGGTGGCGCGGGTGACGGTGGTGCCGCCGATTGCCACGGGGGTGAGGGCGGCGACCGGGGTGAGCTTGCCGGTGCGGCCGACCTGGAAGAGGACGTCTTCGAGGCGGGTGATGCCGGCGCGGGCGGCGAACTTGTAGGCGATGGCCCAGCGGGGGGCCTTGCCGGTGAAGCCGAGACGGCGCTGCTGGGCGCGGCTGTCGGCCTTGATGACGACGCCGTCGATCTCGTAGCCGAGGGTGTCGCGCAGGGTTTCGGCTTTGGCGATGAACGCCAAGACTTCATCGATGGAGTCGACGGTAGTGGCGTGGGGGTTGACGCGGAAGCCTGCGGCGGTGAGGGCGGCGAGGGCTTCGGATTGTTGCGGCTTGAGGAAGTCTCCTTCTTCGAGCAGGAAGTAGGCGTAGAAGTCGAGGCGGCGCTGGGCGACGATGTTGGGTTCGAGGGTGCGGATGGTTCCGGCGGCGGCGTTGCGGGGATTGGCGGCGGGGGCGAGACCGGCGGCGACGCGGTCTTCGTTCATCTTGGCGAAGGCGGCGTTGGGGAGGACGACCTCGCCGCGGACCTCGAAGGTTTGGGGGAGATGGGCTTTCTTCAGGGCTTCCGCGCTGATGCTTAAGGGGACGCTGCGGATGGTGCGGACGTTCGAGGTGACGAGTTCGCCTACCGTGCCGTCGCCGCGGGTGACGCCGCGCGCGAGGTGCGCTGATGCGCGGGGGCCGGGTTCGTAGTGGAGGGCGAGGGAGAGACCGTCGAGCTTGAGCTCGCAGACGTAGCGGACCTGCTCGGAGCTGGGGAGGGCTTCGCGGAGACGGGTGTCCCAGGCGCGGAGGTCGGCCTCGTTGTAGGCGTTGTCGAGCGAGAGCATGGGGCGGGAGTGCGGGGTCTTGGGGAAGCCGTCGGCGGGCTTGCCGCCGACGCGCTGGGTGGGGGAGTCTGGGGTGATGAGGTCGGGGTGCTCGGCTTCGAGCGCCTTGAGGCGGTTCATCAGGGCATCGTATTGGGCGTCGGTGAGGACGGGGGCGTCGAGGACGTAGTAGAGGTGCTCGTGGTGGCGGAGCTCGGCGCGGAGGGGTTCGATCTCGGAGAGGGTCTCGGACTGGGGCGAGGCGGTGAGCTTGGGCTCGGACGGCATCGAGTGATTATAAAAGCCGGGCCTGCGGGAAAAGAGGCTAACTGCTGGCGGCGACGACGTCAACGGAGATGCTTGAGGAGGTGCTGGTGGCGTAGGTGGAGTTTCCGGCGTAGATGGCAGTGAGGGTGTCGGTGCCTTCGGGTAGAGCGGTGGTGGTGAAGGTCGCGACACCGGCGGCGGCGGTGGCGGTGCCGAGGACGGTTGTGCCGTCGTAGAAGGTGACGGTGCCGGTGGCCGCCGTGGAGGAGATGGTGGCAGTGAGGGTGACGGAGGTGCCGTAACTGATGAGGGTCGACGAGGTGGTGAGGGTGGTGGTGGTGTCGGTGAGGGCTTCGCTGATGGTGATGCTGACGGCGCTGGAGGTGCTGGTGCCGTAGTTGCTGTCGCCCCCGTAGACGACGGTGACCGAGTGGGTGCCGACGGAGAGGGTGCTGACGGCGAGGGTCGCGACGCCGGAGCTGAGGGTGCCGGTGCCGAGGCTGGTGGCGCTGTCGTAGAAGGTGACGGTGCCGGTGGGGGTGGTGTCGGAGGTGGAGGGTGCGGAGACGGTGGCGGTGAGGGTGATGGAGGTGTCGTAGGTTGCGCTGGTGGCCGAGGTGGTGAGGACGGCGGTGGCGGTGCTGTCAGGAAAGAAGTTGGCGCAGCCGGTGAGGAAGAGGGCGAGAAAAAGCGTGAGGCACGCGCAGAAGCTCGGTTTAGAGAGGATGGACTTGGCTGGTCGGGACCACCGGCTGATGCGCTTGCTTGTCGATCCGCTCCATCTCATCCCTGCTTACGCTGCCGCCTTTGTCTGTCGCTTGTCGAAGCCGGAAGAGACGTTCCAGTGGCGATGCCACGAGAGGACGCCAATTCGGTCTCGTGCAGTGGGACGACGGCTGGAGCGGGGCGGATTACAAGGGAGGGCGTGCGTCGGTTAGTCGGCTAATCGTTATTCGAAGGCCTGGAGGGTGGGGGCGATCCAGCGCTCGCGGGCTTCGGTGGAGGCGGCGACGTCGAAGTCGTAGAAGCGGGTGAGGAGGTCGCGCTGCGGGGCGAAGTGAGTGACGGCTTCGGTGGCGAAGACGAGGCGGGAGGTGGGTGCGTTGGCGCGGTGGTGGGCGGCGAGGAGCTTGATCCAGAAGAGGGTGATGGTCTCGTGGTAGCCGCTGGTGGGGGTGTTCTGGCCGCCTACGGAGAGGTTGAAGCGGCGGATGGCTTCGCGCATGTAGTCGGCTGCGGCAGCCTCGCCGAGGGTGTGGACCATGCAGGCTCCGGTGAAGATGTGGGCGGAGTGGGTCCAGGCGGATTTGGGGAGGGTGCAGGAGTCGAAGGCATGGAGGAAGACGACGAGTTCGAACTCGGTGCGTGGGAGGGAGTCCATTTTTTGATTATAAAAAAGACTGTCCTGCCGGACGGGCCCGCTCCGCGCGGGGCGACCACTTCGTGGTGTGTATACTCGCTTCGCGTTGGTCCTCCCGTTGGTCGGCCCGGGATTTGTTCGCGAGCCCGAGCGAGCGCCCCGCAATAGCCCGATCCATGTCACGAAGTGACCGCCGCCCACGTAGGGCGCTTTTGAGTATGCTGGGGCGATGGAACCAGTGACGCACTTTATGACGGGCGCTGTGCTGGCGCGGGCGGGGATCAATCGGAAGGCGGCGTATGCGACGTTGGCGATGACGCTGGCGGCGGAGGCTCCGGATATGGATGTGTTCTGGGGCGTGGGTGGGCCGGTGGCGCAGTTCGAACACCATCGCGGGATGACGCATACGTTTCTGGGGCTGCCGTTTGAGGCGGCGATCCTGGTGGGGCTGGTTTGGGGGATTCATCGATGGCGGGTGTCGCGAGGGAAGGGCGAGACGAAGGCTCCAGTGCGGTGGGGCGTGCTGTATCTGGGGTGTCTGCTGGCGCTGCTGAGCCATATTTTGCTGGACTGGACGAACAACTATGGGGTGAGGCCGTTCTTTCCGTTCAACCCGCGTTGGTATGCGGGGTCGTTCGTGTTTATCTTCGAGCCGGTGCTGTTTGGAGTGTTGCTGCTGGCGCTGGTGGGGCCTTGGTTTTTTGGGTTGATCGGGAATGAGGTGGGGGAAAGAAAGCCGAAGTTTCGTGGGCAGGGGTGGGCGATCTTTGCGCTGCTGGCGATGGTTTCGCTGTGGAGCTGGCGGTGGATCGAGCATGACAATGCGGTGGTGCTGGTGCAGCGGGAGTATTTTGATGGGGTGCAGAAGCTGAGGGTGTTCTGCAGTCCGTACCCGACGGATCCGTATCGGTGGCATGCGGTGGTGGAGACGCCGGATCACTTTCAGATGGCGGCGGTCGATACGCGGCGGGGATTGGTGACGACGGCGGGGGGGACGGATGTGATCTACAAGCCGGAGACGACGTTGGCGACGCTGGTGGCGAAGCGGAGTTGGCTGGGGCGGGTGTATCTGGACTGGTCGAGCTGGCCGGTGGTGGAGCAGACGTGGATCGATCCGGATGGGGTGGCGACGGTGCGGTTTGAGGATCTGCGATTCGATTACGCAACGTTTCTGACGGCTGGAAGAGGGCAGAGTTCTGCGGGGCGGCAGCCGGTGCTGGGCGCGACGGTCGAGGTGGATCAGGAGCGCAGGGTGGTTGAGATGAAGCTAGGGACGAAGGTGCAGCGGTAAGGCTGAGCCGATTGCGGGGTGCTTCTAATCTGCAGGTTAGGGATGTGGCGGTTGCCTAGGAGGGCGGAATCACGTCCATGATGAGGCAGTCGGAGATCTTCCATTGGCCGTCGCGTTTGACGAGGACTTCCATGTAATGGCTTTGGCGAGGGGCCATGGGCTTACCGGTGGAGTCATCGACCTGGCCCTCGCTCGACTCCTTGCTCCAGACGATGGCGACGGTGGGCGAGGGGAAGCGGAGATCGATGATTTTGGCAGGGCTGGTGTCTTTGGCGGAGCGGTAGCCGGGGCGGTTGAAGAGGTTGGTGAGGAAGCGCTCGAGCTGGACGGGACCGTGGATGCGGACGCCGAAGGGGTTCTGCCAGATGGCGTCGTCGGTGTAGAGGAGGGCGACGGCATGGGGATCGAACCTGGTCCATGCGGCGGTCTCCCGGGCGATGGCGGCGCGGACGGCGGGTTCTTCGGGGTTGGATTGGGCAGGTGCGGAGAGAGTGACCGCGAGCAGAAGGAGCGCGGGGATCGCGCAGGCGAGGCGGAGAGATCGGAAGGCTGCGAGCAAGAAAGTGCTCCTCTCGGAAGAATCGGAACGAGTCCTAAAGGGATCGGTTCTGGCCCGGAGCAAGTGTACCGGGCGTTCGCGGTGATGCAAGGGAAATTTGGGCTGGGCGGGGAGAAGCGTTGACCGGGGCGGGCGGAGGGCCGAGAATGAGAGGTACGCGGATTTTCGCGAAGCTTTTGGTTTTTCCTGAGGTACTCTCCATGTCCGCCTATCTTGTTCTTCTATTCGCCGTGCTCAGCCGGCTGCTTCCCCACGCATTTCATGCGACCGGGCTGAACTTTACCGCTGTTGGCGGAAGCCTCCTGTTTTTGGGGTCGCGGATGGGGAATCGGCGGTGGATGGCGGGGCTTGCCGTGGTTGCGCTGGCGGCGACGGACTACTACCTGACGGTGTATGCGTATGGCTACCCGTTCCACGTGAGCGCGTACCTGGCGACGTGGGCCTGGTATGGAGCGATCTGCTTTTTGGGGCTGGGGCTGTTGGCGAAGACTTCGGGACGGAGTGCAGGCTGGCTTCGGGTGGGGGCTGCGGTGCTCGCTTCGTCGACCTCGTTCTTTTTGTTGAGCAACTTCATGGTCTGGGCGGGGAGTGAGATGTATGCGAAGACCGCGGCTGGGCTGGGCGAGTGCTTTGTGGCGGCGATTCCGTTCTATGCCAATGATCTGATGGCGACGGCGATTACGGCGGGCGTGTTGTTTGGGCTGCCTGCGCTGGCGAAGGGGATTGTTGAGATGATGCGTGGCGCTGAACAGGTTTCGGCTGCTTAGAACTCTTTCAGAACGAAAAGAAAGATGCGCTCTCAAATGCGAGAGCGCATTTTCTTTTTCAGGAGAGACAAAAGCGCCCTACGCGGGCGGCGACCACTTCGTGGTGTGTGATCGCTTCGCGTGGTGCTCCCGTTGGTCGCAACCGAAGATTGTCCTGACCATCGTCCGCTGCTTCGGTCGGGATGACAGGCTCTCTCGCGGGGTCGACGGGATTCTTACTCGGTCTAGCTGTTGGGATTTTCTTCGATAGGCAGTGGGGTGGCGCGGCGGTCGAAGATCTTGCGGGTGATGTAGACACCGAGCAGGACGGCAAGGACTCCGAGGACGGCTAACACAATGCCGAGATGCTGGTGGAAGGTGTGCGAGACGGTGTGGACGATGGCCGGGCCGTAGAAGACCGTGATCGCTGCCCAGAGGATGAAGCGGAGGAACTTGCCGGTAAAGATGGCGGTGAAGAACCAGATGGGCTTCATCTCGAAGACGCCGGCGGCGAGCTCGAAGAGCTTGACGGGCATGGGCGGAGGCATCATGGCGGGGATCATGATGGCGAGGAACTCCTGGCGCTCGAAGCGGTCGCGGAGTTTCTCGTAGCGCTCGCGGTTGATGCGCTTGAGCAGGAAGAGCTCGCCGCCTGCGCGGCCAAGGTAGTAAGGGACGAGCGAGCCGATGGCGGAGCCGAGCGCGGCCATGAAGGCATAGATGACGAAGCGGGCGTGGTCTGCGGCGACGTAGCCGATGACGATGGCGTCGATCGGCATGGGGATCGAAGAGGAGTCGACGATGGCGAGGGCGCAGACGCCCCAGACGCCGAGCGGCTTGAGGAAGGCCAGCGTGAGGGCCATGAACTTATGAGTGAGTGCGACGGGAGAGATTTTCACTGAGCCATTTCTATGCGTGTTCTACGCGTGCCGGTTTCGAGTGCGATTCCGGTCTCGAAGAAACGACCGGCTACGACGGGATCTATGGGATGAAGCTATTTTACCGGGGCGGGTTAAAGGAAGCGTCAATTCCCTGCCCTTCTCTCTGCTCTTCGGACGTCATTCGGCGGCGGGAGCGGGGTGATCGGTGCGCCCGGCGAGCAGGTCGAGGGCGTGAGGAAGGATGGGGAGGATGGCGGCGAGTGAGGTGCGGGCGCCGTTTGGGCTGCCGGGGAGATTGACGATGAGAGTGGCCCCGAAGGTTCCGGCGACGGCGCGACTGAGTGGGGCGAGTGGGGTGTGGAGGAGGCCATCGGCGCGCATGCGCTCGGCGAGGCCGTCTACGAGGCGCTCGCAGACTTGAAGGGTGGCTTCGGGGGTGACGTCGCGCGGAGCGAGGCCGGTGCCGCCGGTGGTGAGGATGAGGGTTGCCGTCTGGGCGTGGCGGCGGAGGGCGGCGGAGATCAGGTCGAGCTCGTCGGGGAGGGTCTCGGCGATTGGGGTTGGAATGCCTGCCTGCTCGAGGAGGGAGACGACGACGGGGCCGGAGAGATCGACCTGTTGGCTCCGGAAGCAGCGGTCGCTGATGGTGAGGACGACGGCGCGGGTTTGGGGGGGAAAGACGGAGGTCACAGGATTCAGTTTACCGTCGCGGCTGGCTCGCCGAAGGGGCAGAAGAGGGTTGAAAAGTGGGAATTGGGGCTCAGGAAGGCTTCGAAATGGGTTTTTGGTGGGTCTTGTGGGGTAAAGATGAGAAACTGGAATGGGGGAGCCGCGCCGCACCTCCAAGATACCCAGGTGTACGTTTCGCGTTGCAAAGAACGAACTTTAAAGACGTGGCGCGCGTCTGAACCGTAGGCCCCATCCTGACTATGCCAACACTTGAAACCCCGCCCAATCCGGCAACGCCCTCCCCGACTGACAACAACGGCATCAAGGTGCGGACGGGGCGATTCGGCGAGCTGGAAGAACATGAGCTGATCCATCTTCTGGATACGCTGGACGACGAGCGGGAGCGGGCGCGGTTTCGCGAATCGGTTTACATCTCCTTGTTTTTCTGGGCGGCGGTGGCGTGGTTTGTGTTGTATGGGCCGCGTTTTCTGTTTCATCAGCCGAGAATTGTGAACCCGACGGTGGCGCGGGAGCACGAGATGACCAGCCTGAATCTGCCGACGGATGTGCAGAAGGCGTTGCAGCATGCGCCGCGGGCGCAAAAGGCTCCTCCGGTGCCAAAACCGGTTGAGAGCAAGCCGACGCCTCCGGCACCGAAGCAACAGGCGGCGAAGCCCTTGCCGGAGCAAGTGAAGCCGCAGCCTGCTCCCCCGCAACAGACGCAGCCGACTCCGCTGCCTGCGAAGACAGCGCCTGTACCGCAGAATCCGGCGCTGCTTCCGGCGGCTCCGGCACCTTCGCGGACGCAGTCCAAGCCGAATTTCTCGACGCCGAATGAGAGTGCTGGGGAGCTGGTGCAGCGGGCGGCGCAGGCTCCGCGTGGAGGATCGCTGGGCAGCGGTGGTGGGCCGAATGGGCCGGTGGAACATCGTGGGCTGGGAACCGGGGTCGATGTCCTTTCGGATACGATGGGCGTTGACTTCAACCCCTATCTGCAGAAGATCATGCGGGAGATCTACAACACGTGGATTCCGCTGATTCCGGAAGAGGCGCGGCCTCCGCTGAACAAGCAGGGCGAGACGCAGATCCGGTTTATCATTCTGCCGGATGGGCGGATTGGCGGGATGGTGCTCGAAGGATCGACGCATGACGATGCGATCAACAAGTCGTGCTGGGGATCGATTACGGGAGTGGGGCAGTTTCCTCCATTGCCAAGCCAGTTCCATGGGCCGAATCTGGAGCTGCGGGTCCACTATCTTGTGAACAAAGAGCCGCAGAGCGGGCGATGAGCCTGCTCGATCGACCTGAAGGCGAGAGAACGGAGTCGCTGAAGCAGGAGCGCGCACGGCAGGTTCGCGGGTTGATCCTGCTGGCTGTGGCGGTGCTGGTGTTTGGCGTACTCCGGGCGGGGATGCATCGGGTGTTTGGGCCGGGGTGGTGGCGGCTTTGGTAGAGGCATCGAGAGAGAGCAACGGCGATCTGCCGCTGGTGGTCGTAGTGGGAGCGACGGCGAGCGGGAAGACGGCGCTGGCGATCCGGCTGGCCGAGGAGTTTGGCGGCGAGGTGGTGAGCTGCGACTCGGTTGCGGTGTATCGCGAGATGGAGATTGGGACGGCGAAGCCTTCGGTGGAGGAGCGGCGGCTGGTGCCTCATCACATGATCGACGTCGTGCAGCCGGACGAGGGGTATACGGCGGGCGACTATAGCCGGGGGGCGCGAGAGGCGCTGGCGGGGATCTCGGAGCGGGGAAGGCTGCCGATTGTGGCGGGCGGCACGGGGCTGTATCTGCGGGCGATGATCGAGGGGCTGTTCCCTGCCCCGAAGATTGATCCGGAGTTGCGGGCGCGGCTGCGGGCCAGGGCTGCGGAGCGTGGGGCGGGCTATTTGCATGGGGTTTTGCGGCGGTTGGATCGGGCGGCTGCGGAGGCGATCCATGCGAACGACGTGCCGAAGGTGGTGCGGGCGATTGAGGTGAGCCTTGCTGCTCGCGAGCCGTTGACCGAGCAGTGGGAGAAGGGGCGCGATGCGCTGACCGGCTACCGGATTCTGCGGGTCGGGCTGGCTCCGCAGCGAGAGGAACTGTATGCGCGGATCAACCTGCGCGCGGCGGCGATGTTCGAGCGTGGGCTGGTGGAGGAGACGGAGCGGCTGGTGGAGCGGTATGGCTATGAGTGCACGCCACTGGGGTCGCTGGGCTATGCGCAGGCGATTGCGGTGCTGCGGGGCGAGATGACACGGGAGGCGGCGATTGCGCAGGCGCAGCAGGGGCATCGGAACTATGCCAAGCGGCAGGGGACATGGTTCCGCAAGGACCAGGCGATCGGCTGGATCGAAGGGTGCGGGGAAGAGGCCGACGTCGTGCAGGGAGTAAAGAAGCAGGTACGCGACTGGCTTTCTTCTGGACGCTGACGCTTGATGAGAGTAGGATTCGTCGCTTGAAGCGTCCTAGCCGATGATTCCAGCCTGAGTAGTACGGAGCGGCCTACCCACTCGTGTTTGACCCGATGCGAAGGATTTCCCGTCTTACGGAGCAGGACTAAAACGTAACTGTGGAACGCACAAATTGCTCAGCTGAGTTGTGGGTTGTTGTTGGGCGGCAGGCATCGGGAACGACTCAGCACCTCATCAAAGGTAATGATTGCACCCATAAAGTTGTAGGTTCCGTCGTTTTCGGATCGATAGACTAAAGCAGACGCAGGTGTGGCCCACGACAGCTTTCTGTCACGGTGCCGAAACGGGGCCAGTTTGTTGGGACATCAGAGAGGTACACATGAAGCTAAATAGCATGGACTCAGACTGCGGTACGGTTACTTTTCCAGGTGGTGTAGCTGCAAAGAAGATGCGCGGCACAGAGGTTTTGAGCGGACGCTCCAAGTCCTTCTTTTCTCTACGACAGTTGTTGGTTGCGTCCGCGATTTGCGCGCTTGCCGGTTCTCTCTCCGGGTGCGGTGGGACCAAGACGACGACAGCGAGTTCGGGCGGCGGGGGAACGACAACGACCAATCCGACCGCGACTGGGAACTGGCAACTGAATCTGACGCCGACCTCGGGCGGGACATTGTTCCCCGCCATTACCGGCTACATCGTGGACAATACCTCCGATACCAGCTCGGCAAAGTTCACCATTGCCGAGATGACCGAGACATCTGCAACCAGCTGCAACACCGGAACTATTCCCATCTTCTTTACGGGGTCGACCACCGCGGCCGAAATGGAACTGGGCTCGGCATCGATCAATGGACAGATCCTTTCGATGAACGCGGCGCTGAACTCGACGAGCACGACGATGACCGGAAACTACTCGGTAGCGGGTGGATGTGCCAACGGTGCGGCGGGCACGTTTACCGGCACGGAGTATGACACGCTGACTGGCGCGTTTACCGGGACGCTCAATGATTCAGGTTCAACACGGACTGTCGCGGTGAATATTACGCAGAACGGCCAGGGCAATGGCGACGGAGAGTTCCTGGTGACGGGGACGGCGACGTTTACCGGCTTTAGCTGCTTTACGACGGGGACGATCGTTGCTCCGGCGGCGTTTGTGACCGGCAGCACGGTTTCGCTGACCTTCAATACTACGGACACGAGTGGAGCAGCGGTGACGGTGGGGTTGAATGGGACCTTCGATGTGGGCGCGGACACGATCACCTTACCGACTAACTCCGTTAAGGTTACTGGAGGGAGCTGTGCGGGAACCTATAGCGTCACCGGAGCTACGTCGCTGACCAAGAGCTAGTCGACTAAAGCGTCTGGCTTCGGCCCGGCGAGCTTTGCTTCAAGACGATTCGGTGCGCGTGCGAGTGATCCCTGCACGCGCATTGGGTTTAAGATAGCTGGTATGACAGCACCTGCGATGACGAACTCTTCTGCCAGCGAAACGACCGAGCTGGCTGGCCGCCCGCAACGAAAGCAGCTTGCGCACCTGACTGCACAACTGGACGACCTGAAGCAGCGAGGGACGTTCTTCAAGCTGCGCGTGCTCGACGATGAGCAGGGAGCGGTGTGTACGTACGACGGCAAAAAGGTGATCAACCTTGCGTCGAACAACTACCTGGGGCTGTGCAATCACCCGAAGTTGAGGGAGGCTGCGATTGCAGCGACTGAGAAGTACGGTGTGGGGTCGGGCGCGGTGCGGACGATCGCCGGGACGATGCGCATTCACATGGAGCTTGAAGAGAAGATTGCGGCGTTCAAGAACGTGGAAGCCTGCGTGGTGTTTCAGTCGGGATTTACGGCGAATGCGGGAACGGTTTCGTCGATTCTGGGCAAGGAAGACTTCATCTTGTCGGACGAGTTGAACCATGCTTCGATCATCGATGGGGCGCGGCTGTCGCGGGCGAAGATCAAGGTGTTTCGACATAAGGATGTGGCGCATGCGGAGGAGCTGCTGCGCGAGATCGAAAACGAGCCGGGGCGGAAGCTGATCATCACCGATGGCGTGTTTTCAATGGATGGGGATATTGGGCCGGTGGATAAGCTGGCCGACCTGGCGGAGAAGTATGGCGCGATCATGATGGTCGACGATGCGCATGCAAGCGGCGTGCTGGGGCGGAATGGGCGTGGATCGGTCGATCACCTGAACGCGCATGGACGCGTGGATGTGCAGGTGGGGACACTGTCGAAGGCGATTGGATCGCTGGGCGGATATGTGTGTGGGAGCCGCGATCTGATCGACTATCTCTACCATCGGGCAAGGCCGTTTCTGTTTTCGACGTCGCATCCGCCGAGCGTGGCGGCGAGCTGCATTGCGGCGTTCGATCTGCTGGAGAGCGAGCCGGAGCGGATTGAGCGGCTGTGGGCGAATACGGAATACTTCAAGCAGCAGCTTGCCGATGCGGGATTCGATATCGGAGGTGTGAGCACGCCGACGAGTGAGACGCCGATTACGCCGATCATTATCGGCGACGGGCGGCGGACGATGGAGTTCTCGAAGGCGCTGTTTGATGCAGGCGTGATGGCTACCGGGATTGCGTTCCCGACCGTGCAGGAGGGGAAGGCTCGGGTGAGGACGATCATGACCAGCGAGCATACGCGGGAGCAGATCGACCAGTCGCTTGAGGTGTTTCGGACGGTGGCGAAGAAGATGGGGATTTTGAACTAGAGACAAAAGCGCCCTGCGCGGGCGGCGGTCACTTCGTGACGTGTATTGGGCTTCGCGGTGCTCCTCCCGTTGGTCGGCACGAGATTTTGCTTGCGACCATCGGGAGCACCACGCGACGCGGCATACTCACCACGAAGTGGTCGCCGCCCGCGCGGGGCGCTTTTTCGTCTCTAGAACGGGATGCGGACGGTGATGACCGTCGCGTGGTTGTAGGTACGGAATTTAGTGAGGACGATCTGCTCACCAGCACCAAAGGTGAGGCCGAGGCGGCCGGGTTTGCCACTGGCATCGTGCGAAAGCGGGATGCGGCCAATGATCATGCCGGGCGTGGCGAAGGTTGTAGTCTTGCCGTCGTTCGGGCCGCCCTTGAAGAAGCTGGAGTTGAACTCCATCTCGGGCCAGAAGAGGCGGGCGATGCCGGTCTTGGCGACACGGTACTGGATGGTGTTGTTCCAGGTGATGGTGTGGCCGAGGCCTTTTGAATTGGTCACGGGCAAGGAGCCACCGGCGGTCGAGGTGAGGGCGAGTTGGCCGAAGCCTTTGCCGACCGCGAGTGTGGGCGTGACGATGGCGCAGCAGCTTCCGTTGCCGTTCTTGCCGGTGGGAACGCTGGCGCCGAGGAAAGCGGTGACGATCGCATTGCCGTGCTCTTCGTTGCGGGAGTAGATGCGCTCTTTGGCGAGGAAGGTGATGTCGCCGAAGCCATCCGATTCGCCGTTCGAGCGGTCAAAGAAGGGCGGGATGTTGAAGATCAGCTCGGTGTGTTTTTCGGGGATGAGTTCGAGGCCCTTGCCGTTGCCGTAGTTCCAGATCTCGTGGCCGGAGTTGTTGTACTGGTGGACGAAGTCGGTGCGGAACTCCTGCTCGAGGCGCGGGGTGACGGTGACGAGCGGGGTGACCCAGTGGGGCTGTTCGGCCTGCGTGGCGGAGACGCGGGCCTGATAGCGGGCGATGAAGGAGTCGTCCTGCTGGGCATGGAGGGTGAGGGGAAGGGCGAGACACGCGGCGATAAAGGCAGTCGTGGCCAAACGAACACGCCGAGCACGCGGGGGAAAAAGCATCATTGAAATCATTGCGCGATTCTAAGCGAATTAACGACACGATTTTCTTGTTTTTTTATGACCGAAGCCTGCTTGGTTGTCCAGACGACAGTCTTGCCGGGGACCAGGGCTCAGGTCTGGTTGCGGTAGAAGAGGCCAGCGGTGAGGAAGACCAGGGCGACCATCAGGGCGAGGCGGGCGTGCAACCAGTTGTGCAGACGGAGGTTGATGAGCGCATCGACGACCCAGGCGGCGAGGCCGGCAAACCAGATCCAGGCGGTCTTCTTCATGGCTCTCTCCCTTCCCTGGCGGTAAGGACGCAGCACTGGTCGAACGGGACGCTTCACGTTATGGAACGGCCTGTTCATACAAGCGCCGATGCCCATGTTCTACACTATGGAGAGAGACTTACCCAGGAGAGAAACGTTGGCTCAGCGCACTTTCAGCATCATCAAGCCGGACGCAGTCCGCAAAGGTTCTACCGCAGCAATTCTTGCCGAGATCGAAAAGGCCGGATTCAAGATCGTGTCGATCAAGCGGCTCAGCATCTCGAAGGCCCAGGCAGAGGGCTTCTACCATGTTCATGCCGCGCGCCCGTTCTTCGGCGAGCTGACGGAGTTTATGTCCAGCGGACCGATCTTCCCGATGGTTCTCGAAAAGGACAACGCGATCGCCGACTTCCGCAAGCTGATGGGCGCGACTAACCCGGCACAGGCTGAGGAAGGCACGATCCGTAAGCTGTTCGCGGCGTCGATCGGCGAGAACGCGATTCATGGATCGGATGCCGAGGATACGGCTGCATTCGAGATTGGGTACTTCTTCGGCGGGATCGAACTGGTTTAGTTCCACGAAGTGACAAAGTCGCCCTGCGCGGGCGGCGGTCACTTCGTGACGTGTGTACCGCTTCGCTTGGTGCTCCCGATGGTCGCAATGAAGATTGTGCCGACCAACGGGAGGACCATACGAAGTCCAAGACACGTCACGAAGTGACCGCCGCCCGCGTAGGGCGCTTTTATTTCTTTTCGGAGAAGAGTTTCAGGTTGATGGACTCGCCCATGGCCTTGTAGCCAGCGTCGCCGGGGTGGAGGTGGTCGCCGCAGTCGTACGCGGGAAGGAACATGCCGGGCCTGGCGGGATCGCGGGTGACTTGGTCGAAGTCGATGACGCCATCGAGTGCGGAGGAGCTGCGGATCCAGGTGTTGACGGCGGTGCGGATGGCCTCGCCGGAGGCGGATGCGTACTTCGCGCCCTCGTAGGGTGTGAGAGTTGCGGCGAAGACCTTGATGCCGTGAATGTGGGCGCGCTCGGCGAGCTGGGTGAAACCGGCGATGAGATCCTGCGCGGAGACGAGCTCCTCGCCCTGGTGATCGATGGGGTGGCCGATGTCATTGATGCTCTCCATCAGGATGAGGTACTTGACGCCAGCCTGGGTGAGAACGTCGCGGTCGAAGCGGGCGAGGGCGTTGGGACCCCAGCCGTCGTGCAGGACGCGATTGCCGCTGATTCCTTCGTTGAGGACGCCGAGACCCGCGGTCTTCTTATCGGCCTGGAGGCGCTGGGCGAGGATGTCGGGCCAACGGCGGTTGGTGTCTTCGGTGCTGCGCGCGCCGTCGGTGATGCTGTCGCCGAAGGTGACGATGGCGGCGGAGGCTGGGGCTTCGGCGAGGACGTCGACGGCCTTGAGGAACTTCCAGGAGTTGAAGGTCTTTGCGTCGTCGAGCTGTTTTTCGCCGACGACGTTGCCGGAGGCCATGTAGCTGGTCTGGAGGGCCAGGCCGTGTTGCGTGACCTGGTGGATGGGCTGGGCGGGGAGGAAGAGGCTGATGGCTACATCGCTGAGCGCGGGGAGGGTGAGGTTGGCGGGATCGCTTACGGCGATGGCTCCGGGAGGGATGGTGATGGAGGGGTGGCCGGAGAAGGTGAGCGCGTTCGCGGAGGCGAGGAGGATCTCGGACGTCGATGGCTTGCTGAGGGCAATGTGCGCGGCGGCGATGGTGAGCGGGTCGGTGCCGAACTCATTCGAGAGGACGATGCGGACGCGGGAGCCGCCGAGCGAGACGTGGACGATCTGGCGGAGGGTGACGTCGGCGGGGCCTAATGGTGTTGCGCCGGTGTTCGGAGTTGGGACCGGCGCGGCGGCCCATGTACCGACCCAGTGAGCGGGCTCGGTTGAGGCCTGGGCTTGAGGTGCGGCGATGCTGGCGGAGAGAGCGACGAGGAGAAGTGCGGCGAGACGGGCCGGGTGAAGCCTGGAGTTCATGAGAGGCGAATTCCCTTCGAACGAGTCTGGTGACAGTGCCATTCTAGCGGCGACGTGCGGGAGCGGGCTCGGTGGCTTGGTTAACTTCTGCAGGTTCGATCACGTATAGTGACTGTGCCGTGAGTCTTGTGGCTGGTCTTCTCTTTTGAGGCTGGATGCGGGAGCGCGAACACTTTGTTTCGAAGGGCTGGAGAGCATGACATTGGCAGCTGGATTGAAGGGGCGATCGGCATTGGCCGTAGCACGGGGAATCGTGGGAGCAGCGACTTTGGGTATGATTCTGGCTATGACAACTGGTGCGGCGAGTGGCGCGGTAACGAAAGCTTCGTGGGGCAAGTTGCCCGATGGGACGGCGGTGGATCTCTACACGCTGAAGAGCGAAGGGATTGAGGTAGAGCTGACGAGCTTTGGAGCTCGCGTGGTCTCGATCAAAACTGCCGACAAGAATGGCAAGATCGCAGACGTTGCGCTTGGATACAAGGATCTCGATGGGTATGTGACCGACAGCAAGACGTATGTTGGGTCGATCGTGGGGCGGTATGGGAACCGGATCGCGTTTGGCAAGTTCACCCTGGACGGCAAGCAGTACACGATCCCCACAAATAATGGGGCGAACACGCTGCATGGGGGGACGGTAGGGTTCGACCGGAAGGTGTGGGCGGGTAAGGAGATTCCGGGTGGAGTGGAGTTCTCGCTGGTGAGCCCGGATGGGGATATGGGGTATCCGGGGACGCTGACCGCGCATGTGAAGTACACGCTGAAGGGCATGGCGCTGCACATCGACTACACGGCGACGACCGATAAGGACACCGTGGTGAACCTGACCAACCACTCGTACTTCAACCTCTCGGGTGAGGGGAATGGGACGATTCTGGGTGAGGTACTGACGCTCGATGCGGACAAGTACACGCCGGTGAACTCGGGGCTGATTCCGACGGGCGAGCTGGCTCCGGTTGCAGGTACGCCGTTCGACTTCACCAAGCCGACGACGATTGGCGAACGCATTGCGGGAGACGACCAACAGTTGAAGTATGGCGGTGGGTATGACCACAACTGGGTGCTGAACGGGAAGCTTGGCGAGTTGCATATGGCGGCAAAGGTCTACGACCCGGCTACGGGGCGCGTGATGACGGTGCAGACGACCGAACCGGGCGTGCAGTTCTATGCGGGTACGTCGCTGAAGGGCGAGTTTACCGGCAAGTCGGGCGTGGCGTATGGCAAGAACATGGGGCTGTGTCTGGAGACGCAGCACTTCCCGGACTCGCCGAATGAGCCGACGTGGCCGACGACGGAGTTGAAGCCGGGACATCCGATGCACAGCACGACGGTGTTTACGTTCTCTGTACAGAAGTAGTTTTTCGGAAGGCAGTGAAGGGCGGCGAGGCGACTCGCCGCCCTTTTTGCGTCTGGATGGGATTTTCCCACGGGCGGGACAGCCTCCCCCCCTCTTACCTTATTTGCGCAAAGTCTTCCAATGATGCGACTTAAGCGGTGACCTCGAAATCGCTCCGGACATAAGGTCTGATCGTGTGGCCGGTCGTAAGCGGCTTGCTTGTCAATTTGAGCTGGCCGGTTTGAGCGGAGCGGGATGGCGGAGGAGTTCGGTTCGAGCCGATCCAGGGCTGTCCCCTGTAAGGCTGGTGTGCTACTCTGGCTCGCCTTCCCGACAATCCTGGGCCCTGTTTTATCTTTCAGGAGAGACATCATGAACCCTTCACGCCCTAACGGTGTGCCGTCTTCGACGGCATGCGTGCACGAAAGTGCGTCCCCAGTTTTCACAGGTATGCGCCTAAGAAGTTGCCTGTTGGGCCTTGCGGTTACGGCCGCAGCGCTCACGTTCGCGCCATCGGCGTTTGCCGACTCGTATGCCTTCTCGTTCAGCGGAGGCGGAATTACAACGTACGGCACGATCGACGTTACCGCGACGAGTTCGGCGGGGGCGTATCAAGTGACAGGAATCCACGGTACGTTTACGGACACGAATGCCGGGTTCTCGGGAGCGATTACGGGCGTCGTGACGGGCGCGCCGGTTGTCTGGACACCGGGGTCGACGTACATCGAGCCTGCGGGATTCACTGACGCTGGATTCTCGTTTGACGACCTCTTCTATCCGGATGGAGAGGCACCCGCCGTATGCGTGGATGCCCCGTCGTTCTCCGGGGGCATCTTCGATATTTATGGCGTGGCGTTCGATATCGCAGGGGGATACCAGGCGGATATCTGGGACCAGGGGGATCAGGGCGGATTGCTGGTTGGGGATTCGTGGGGCACGGCCAAGTTGGGGGACTCGGCGGACGGCTACTCGTTGAGCGGCAGCATTGCGCCGACGCCGGAGCCGGGATCGCTGGCGCTGCTGGGGACTGGCGTATTGGGCGTGCTTGGGGCGGTTCGGCGCAAGATCACGGTTCGCCGCAAGCCGTAGTTTGCCCTGCGCGGGCGGCGGTCCCATCGTGACGCGTATACCGCTTCGCGTGGCCCTCCCGATGGTCGGACAGACTTTGCTTGCAACCATCGGGAGCACCACCGCGAAGCGGATCACATGTCACGATGGGACGGCCCTCCGCGTAGGAGGATCTCTATTTCGCGGTCGCGGCGCGGTCGAGGTGGACGTAGCCGCCGTCGATGAAGAGGTGCTGGCCGGTGGTGTGGGAGGAGCGCGGGGAGAGCAGGAAGACGGCTGTGGCGGCAATCTCGTCGGGGGTGGTCATGCGGTGCTCGAGAGGAATGTTCTTGACGATGCTGGCGAGCTTGGCAGCGGGATCGTCGAAGGTTTTGAGCCAGCTGGCGTAGAGCGGCGTGTCGACCTCGGCGGGGAGGATGGCGTTGACGCGGATGCCGTAGGGGAGGAGTTCAATGGCCCACTCTCGGGTGAGGGCGAGCTGGGCGCCCTTGGCGGCGGCGTATCCGGAGGTTCCGCCCTGGCCGGTCATCGCGACCTTGGAGGCGATGTTGAGGATGGAGCCACGGGAGGCCTTGAGGGCAGGCAGGGCTGCGTGGGCCATGCCGTAGTAGTGGCTGAGGTTGCGCTCGAGCGAGGCCTGGAAGGCGGCGGGGCTGCCGCGCTCGAGGCCGACGTTGTCGTTGGCTCCGGCGTTGTTGACGAGGGCGTCGATGCGGGGAAACTCGGCGAGGGTGCGGGCGACGGCCTCTTCGCAGGACTCGGCTGAGTTGAGCAGCAGGGGGATATGGCCGAAGCGGTGGTTGTCGCGACGGAGGAGGTCGAGATTGGCCTGGACCTCAGGGGTGTCGGGATTGACGATGACCGGGATTGCGCCTTCGGCGACGCAGGCGCGGGCGATGGCGAAACCGATGCCCTGGCCGCCGCCGGTGATGAGGATGATCTTTTCGGTGAGGCCGAGGTTCATAAGAGAGGGAATAGGGGGTAGGGACTAGGGAACAGGAAGAACAACTGCAAGAGCAACAACAAAGGCAGCTGCAAGGGCAAAGGCGAAAGCAAATGCAGATCCTCCCGCTGCGCGGAAGGATGACAAGATTAAACAAACAAAAACAACTACAAAGCAACAACAACAGCCAGCGGCAAGAACAACGGCAGCGGCAAAGACAACGGCAGCGGCAGTGGCAAAGACAACAGCGAGTACAGCGGTCGGTGGTTGGTTGAGTTTAGCGCTTCTGGGCGACGGTACGGTTACGGAGGGTGCCGATGCCTTGGATCTCGATGACGACCTCTTCGCCGGGTTTGAGCCAGCGCTGGGGGGTGCGGCCTAGGCCTACGCCCTGCGGAGTGCCAGTACTGATGATGTCGCCGGGCTCGAGAGGGGTGATGGCGGAGATGTACTCGATAAGCGCCGGGATGCGGAAGATCAGGTCGCGTGTGTTGGCGTCCTGCAGGACTTCGCCGTCGATGGTGAGCTTGATCGAGAGGGCGTGCGGGTCGGCGATCTCGTCGGCGGTGACGATGGCGGGGCCCATCGGGGTGAAGCTGGGGAAGCTCTTGCCGAGGGTCCACTGGGAGGTGGCGAGCTGGACGTCGCGGGCGCTGACGTCGTTGAGGATGGTGTAGCCGAAGACGTGATCCTGCCAGTCGTCGGCCTTGATCTCGAAGCCGCCTTTGCCGATGACGACGGCGAGTTCGGCCTCGTAGTCGGGCTGGGTGCTGATGGAGGGAAGGATGATCTCTGCGCCGTCGCCGACGATGGAGGCGGTGAGCTTGAAGAAGACCGTGGGGACGACCTGGACCTTCATCTTCGACTCGGCGGCGTGCTCCTGGTAGTTGAGGCCGATGGCGAAGACGCGGGGGGGATTCAAGATCGGGGCGAGGATCTGGACTTGCGCGATGGGGATGAGGGACTGGGGCTTGTCGGGCGCGTTGATGGCTGCGAGCGCGGCCTTGCCTCCGGCGATGAAGCTGCGGGCGTCGGCAAAGCCGAAGGGGGCGAGCGGGAGGATGGACTCGCCGTCGAGGATTCCGGCGTGGATGCCGGACTGGACGGCGCTGTCTATGGCGCGGTAGGAGATCAGCTTCATGGGTTAGACCTTTGCATTCGGTGCGGCGTGATTTTCGAACTGCTTCCAGATGGAGCCGTGGGGGAAGGCGTAGTCCTTGAGGGTCTGGGGGTAGATCTCGATCGAGTAGCCGGGGGCGGTGGGGAGCATGTAGTGGCCGTTGCGGATGACGACGGGATCGAGGAAGTGCTCGTGGAGGTGCTGCACGTATTCTATGACGCGGTTTTCGAGCGAAGCGGAGATACCGAGGAAGTCGAAGACGGAGAGGTGCTGGACGTACTCGCAGAGGCCGACGCCGCCCGCGTGGGGGCAGACGGGGACGTTGAATTTGGCGGCGAGGAGCAGGATGGCGAGGTTCTCGTTGACGCCGGCGACGCGGCAGGAGTCGATCTGGCAGACATCGATGGCCTGGGCCTGGAGGAGCTGCTTGAACATGACGCGGTTCTGGACGTGCTCGCCGGTGGCGATGCGGATGGGGGCGGCTTCGCGGCGAATGCGGGCGTGGCCGAGGATGTCGTCGGGGCTGGTAGGCTCTTCCATCCACCAGGGATCGAGGGGCGCGAGGGCGCGGGTGCGGGCGATGGCTTCGTCGACGCCCCAGCGCTGGTTGGCGTCGACCATGAGCTTGTTCTGCCAGCCGATCTCTTCTCGGACGATGAGGCCACGGCGGAGGTCGTCGGCGGGGTCGCCCCCGACTTTGAGCTTGAAGTGCGTCCAGCCGTCCGCCAAGGCTTCCTTAGACAGGCGGCGGATCTTTTCGTCCGAGAAGCCGAACCAGCCGACGGAGGTGGTGTAGGCGGGGTAGCCCTTGGCTTCGAGGAGAGCGAGGCGGGCGGCCTGGCCGGTGGCGCGGGCGCGTTCGAGGATTTCGAGGGCCTGCTCGCGGGAGAGGGCGTCGTCGATGTAGCGGAACTCGACGGCCTTGAGGAGCTGGGCGGGTTCGAGGTCGGCGAGGAGGCGCCAGAGGGGCTTGTTTTCGGCCTTGGCGTAGAGGTCCCAGACGGCGTTGATGAGGGCGCCGGTGGCGAGGTGGATGACGCCTTTTTCCGGGCCAAGCCAGCGGAACTGGCTCTCGTCGGTGAGGGTGCGGGAGAAGGCGGCGAGGTCCTCGGTGAGCGAGGAGAGGCGGCGGCCCTTGACGAAGCGGGCGAGGTATTCGAGCGCGAGGACGCAGAGCTCGGTGCCGCGGCCGAGGGTGAAGGTGAGGCCGTGGCCTTCGAGGGGGCCGTCGGTTTCGAGGATGCAGTAGGCGGCGGAGTAGTCGGGATCCTTGTTGACGGCGTCGGATCCGATGTTGTGGAGAGAGGTCGGGAATCGCAGATCGAGGACCCGAACGGCAGTAATCAGGCAATCATTCACGATGGCTCTCCTCGTCGCGGGTTGACCGCATCCATTCATGGATGAATAAAATCATTCGTCCATGAAAACACAGATCGGGCTGGGAAGTCACAAGAAGAGTTCGCGTTGGCGCTAACATGATGGAGTAGATGCCGAATTGTACGTTGGAATGGAGAGAGATGGATAGGTTCAGGCTGGATGGCAAGCGGGCGGTTGTAACGGGTGGAGCGAGCGGGATTGGACGAGCGATCGCAGAGGTGTTTGCGGAGGCCGGGGCGCGGGTGGCGGTGGTCGACCTGAACGGGACGAGCGCGAAGGAGGCTGCGGAGGCGTTTGGGGGTGGGGCGACGGGGTGGGAGTGTAATGTCGCCGAGAAGGCGAGCGTCGAGGCAGCGTTCGCCGGGATCGCGACGGAAGGGCCGATCGATGTGCTGGTGAATAGCGCCGGGGTGGCGCATGTAGGGACGCTGCTGTCGACTTCTGAAGAAGACTTTGACCGGCTGTACCGGGTGAATGTGAAGGGGACATACCTTGTTATGCAGGCGGCGCTTCCGGCAATGCAGAAAGCGGGCGGCGGGGCGATTCTGAATATGGCGTCGATTGCCGCGACGGCTGGGCTGCCGGAGCGGTTTGCCTACTCGATGACGAAGGGGGCGGTGTTGTCGATGACACTTTCGGTGGCGCGCGACTATATGGCTGAGAAGATTCGGTGCAACTGCGTCTCGCCAGCGCGGGTGCATACGCCGTTCGTGGATGGATTTGTTGCGCGGACGTATCCGGGGCATGAGGCGGAGGCGATGGCGCGGCTGTCGGCGGCACAGCCGATTGGGCGGATGGGTAAGCCGGAGGAGGTTGCGCTGCTGGCGTTGTACCTGTGCTCGGATGCGGCTTCGTTTGTGACGGGTGTGGATTATCCGCTGGATGGTGGGTTCTTCAACCTGCGCTAGGTCGTCGTTGCCGACGACTTGTATGTGCTGTCGAGTACATTGGATGGACCGGCTTTTGGGAGGGTCTTCTGCGCGTCTCGCTGTTTATTACCTGCTATAACGACACGCTGTTTCCGGCGACGGGGAAGGCCGTGGTCGAAGTGCTGGAGCGGCTGGGGCATACGGTCGACTTCCCTGCCGGACAGACGTGCTGCGGGCAGATGCACTACAACACGGGATACCAGGCGGAGGCGATGCCGCTGCTGGAGCGGTTCGTCGCGCAGTTCAAGGGGAGCGAGGCGGTCGTTGTGCCGTCGTCGTCGTGCGTGGCGATGATGCGGGATCACTATCCGAAGATGGCGGCGGAGCTGGCTGAGCCGGGGTTGAAGCGGGATGTAGCGGAGCTGCTGCCTCGGGTGTATGAGTTCTCGGAGTTTTTGACGAAGCGGCTGGGGCTGACCGATGTGGGCGCGTACTATCCGCATCGGGTGACGTACCACGCGAGCTGCCATGGGCTGCGGAACCTTGGGTTGGGGGATGGGCCACAGCAGTTGCTGAAGGCAGTGCGTGGGATTGATCTCGTCGAGATACAAGGGCTGGAGCAGTGCTGCGGGTTTGGCGGGACCTTCGCGGTGAAGAACGCGGAGGTATCGAGCGCAATGCTCGCCGAGAAGACGAATGCGATTCTCAACACGCGAGCAGAGGCTTGTACCGCATGCGACAACAGTTGCCTGATGCACATTGAGGGAGCGCTGCACCGGCAACGGACGGGTGTGCGGACGGTGCATCTGGCAGAGATTCTGGCGAGCACGGAAGGTGGCGCGAGAGTAGCGGCTCCGGTGAAGGTGGGCCTGTGAGCGCGCCGCTTGATCCGACAACTGCGCCGACTTTCCCCATGGCTGCGCGCAGCTTGATGGGTGATACGCAACTGCGCAAGAACGTGCGGCATGCGACCGATGTGATCCAGGCGAAGCGGCGGCGCGTTGTGGATGAGATGCCGGACTGGCAGGCGCTGCGCGAGAGTGGGCGGCAGATTCGCGAACATACGATGCTGCACCTTGAGGAGTATCTCGAGGAGTTTGAGCGCAACTGCACGGCTGCGGGTGGGACGGTGCATTGGGCGCCGGACGCGGCGGCGGCGCGCGAGATCATCTTGCGGCTGGTGAAGGCGAGCGGTTCAGATGAGGTCATCAAGATCAAGTCGATGACGACCGAGGAGATTCAGCTTAACCGGGCGCTTGAGGCGGTTGGGGTGAAGGCCTATGAGACGGATCTGGCGGAGCTGATTATTCAGCTTGGGCAGGATCAGCCGTCGCATATCGTGGTGCCTGCGCTGCATAAGAATCGGCAGCAGATTCGGGCGATCTTTCAGCGCGAGATGAATCTGCCGGAGCTGGGTGAGACGGCGCAAGATCTTGCGGATGCGGCGCGGCGATTTCTGCGCGAGAAGTTTTTGCGGGTGAAGACGGGTGTGAGTGGAGCGAATTTTTTGATCGCGGAGACGGGTGGCGTCTGTGTGGTCGAGAGCGAAGGCAATGGGCGGATGTGCCTGACGCTGCCGGAGACGCTGATTACGGTGGCGGGGATCGATAAGGTGGTGCCACGGTTTCAGGATCTCGAGGTGCTGCTGCAGTTGCTGCCGAGGTCGGCGACGGGCGAGCGGATGAACCCGTATAACTCGATCTGGACGGGCGTGCGGCAGGGGGATGGACCGCAGAGCTTTCATGTGGTGTTGCTCGACAATGGGCGGTCTTCGATGCTGGCAGACGAGGAAGCCAAGCAGACGCTGAACTGCATACGGTGTGGGGCGTGCCAGAATGCTTGCCCGGTGTATCGGCAGACGGGTGGGCATGCGTATGGGTCGGTGTATGCGGGGCCGATCGGGGCGATCCTGACGCCGCAGCTGCAGCAGATGGAGCATGCGCAGTCGCTGCCGTATGCGTCGAGTTTGTGCGGGGCGTGCTACGAGGTTTGCCCGGTGAAGATCAATATTCCGGAGGTGCTGATCCATCTGCGGAACAAGGTGGTGAAGCAGGATACGGCGGGTGTGGCGGGGCTGTTCAACGCTGAGGCTGCGGCGATGAAGACGATGGCGATGATCTTCCGCAGCGAGCGGCGGTTTCGCGCGGCGCAGCGGTTGGGGCGGGTTGCGGAAGGGCCTCTCGTGCGAAATGACGGCAGCGGTGAGGGCTGGATTGGCTGGCTGCCGGGGCTGCTGGGCGGTTGGACGGCGGTGCGCGATCTGCGGGAGATGCCGAAGCAGACGTTTCGCGAGTGGTGGGAAGAGCGAGGTACGCGCGATGGCCAGTGAGGCAATGACCGCTGGGAAGGCGGCGATTCTTGGCAAGATTCGGGCGGCGCGGATTGGAGCGGCGAAGGTTGGTGCGGCTCAGGCCGAGTGGGCGGGGATTGAGCGTGAGTATCGGCGTGGGGCGGATGCGGATCGCGCTGCGGTGCTCGAACGATTCATCGATCGGTTACGGGATTACGAGGCGCGGGTTGTTGTTTGCCCGGCGAGTGAGGTTGCTGCGCGTGTGGGCGAGATGATTGCGGGTCGCCTCGAACCCGGGACGCGGCGGATGGTGGTTCCTCAAGGCGTTCCCGAAGAGGCGCTGCCTGCGGGTATTGTGTTCGAGACGGATCATGCGGGATTGTCGGAGGCGGCGATTGATGGCTTCGATGGTGTGCTGACGTTGTGTGCCGTCGCGATCGCGGAGACCGGGACACTGGTGCTGCAGAATGCGCCGGGGCAGGGGCGGAGGACGCTTTCGCTTGTGCCGGATTATCACGTCTGCATCGTGGATGCTGAGGATGTGGTGGCGACGGTGCCGGAGGCGTTTGCGCGGCTTGACGCGACATCGAAGCTGGCGACGACGTTTATCTCGGGACCTTCGGCGACGGCGGATATTGAGATGACGCGCATCAAGGGCGTGCATGGGCCACGGTTTCTCGACGTGGTGCTGATTGAGAAGGATCAGGCGAACGAGTGACTGAGTGCGTGACGTATGACTTTGCTGATGCGGTGCGTTCTGTGTGCTGCAGCAGCGTTATGGAGAGCCAACCGGAATGAATATGAGAGAGATGAGAAGAATGAAAAAAACTTTGCGCGGTATGACTTTTTTCCTGGCTACGGCGATGGTGCCGGGCGCTGCTTTGGTGATGACGTACGCGCCTGCGTTGGCGCAGCATCGGTTGCACAACGGGCAAACAGGAGATGAAGCGGCGAACCATCCGTGGTCGAACAAGGCGCTCTCGCCGGAAGAGCGCGCGGAGATGGTGTTGAAGGAGATGACGCTCGACGAGAAGATCGAGTTGATCCATGGCAACGGTATGCCGGGCTGGGGGCCCCCGCGACCGAATGCGGCTTTAGGCAATGGCGGCGCGGGGTTTGTGGTGGGGATTCCGCGGCTGGGGCTGCCGTTTATCCAGATGAGCGATGCGGCGTATGGCGTGCGATCGAGTGCGGAGAATGGACGCTACTCGACGGCGCTGCCTTCGAATCTGGCTTCGGCGGCGAGTTGGGATCCTCAAGCTTCGTGCGACTATGGCGCGCTGATCGGCAGCGAATTGCGTGCGCAGGGCTACAACATGACGCTGGGCGGCGGCGTGAATGTGACGCGCGAGCCGCGCAATGGGCGCACGTTCGAGTATCTCGGCGAAGACCCGGTGCTGGCGGGAACGCTGGTGGGTAATCGCATCAAGTGTGAGCAGGGACAGCATGTGGTTGGCGACATCAAGCACTATGCGGTGAATGACCAGGAGGACGGGCGCAATGAGGTCGACTCGATCATCGGGGAACGGGTGATGCGGGAGAGCGATCTGCTGGCGTTCGAGATTGGGTTGAAGATAGGGGATCCGGCGGCGGTGATGTGCTCGTATAACGCGGTCAATGGAGACTTCGCGTGCGAGAACAAGTATCTGCTGACAGATGTGTTGCGCAAGGACTTTCACTTCAAGGGATTTGTGCTTTCGGATTGGGGTGGGACGCATAGCACGGTGAAGGCTTCGGCTGCGGGACTCGATAACGAGGAACCGCTCGATGAGTTCTATGGCGCGAAGATGAAGGATGCGGTGACGTCGGGGAAGATCTCGATGGCGGAGCTCGATAGCCATGTGCTGCATATGCTGTATGGCGAGTTTGCCAGCGGCATCGTGGACTATCCGATCCAGAAGTCGGTCGTTGATGTGGAGGGTGGGTTCGCGACGGCGCAGCGGATCGCAGAGCAGAGCACTGTGCTGCTTGCGAATAAGAATGGCGTTCTGCCGATCGATCGCACGCAGGTGCATTCCATTGCGGTGATTGGGATGAATGCAGACATGGGGATGATCTCGGGCGGCGGCTCGGCGCAGGTGGATCCTCCGGGCAGACCGGCGAGCAAGTGGCAGGAGCATGTCTGGTTTCCGACCTCTCCTTTAAAGGCCGTGCAGGCGAAGATGCCGGGTGTGCAGGTGAGCTTCGATGCGGGCAAGAATGTGAGGGAAGCGGCGGCGCTAGCGAAGAAGGCGGATGTAGCGCTGGTGTTTGTGCATCAATGGACCAGTGAGGGCATGGATCTACCGAACCTGTCGCTGCCGGATGGGCAGGACGCGCTGATCGAGGCGGTTGCCGCAGCAAATCCGAAGACAGTTGTGATTCTTGAGACGGGCACGGCGGTGACGATGCCATGGGTCGACAAGGTCTCCGGGATTGTTGAGGCATGGTATGCGGGAAGCAAGGGCGCGGATGCGGTCGCGAACGTTCTGTTCGGCGATGTGAATCCGAGTGCGAAGCTGCCGATGACGTTTCCAATGAGCGAGGCGGACCTGCCGCATCCGAGCCTGGTTGTACCGCCGCCTGGCGCGCAGGGTAAGGAAGCGGTGATGAAGTCGGGTGAGGCCAAGCCAACCTTTGTGGTGCATTACGATGAGGGCTTGAAGGTCGGCTACAAGTGGTACGACGCCGAAAACAAGGCGGTGCTGTTTCCGTTTGGCTTCGGGCTCTCGTATACGACGTATAGCTACTCGGACCTGAAGGTGAAGGAAGGACACGAGCCGGTGGTGAAGTTCACGATTAAGAATACGGGGACTCGCGCCGGGGCCGAGATCGCAGAAGTCTATGCGGCTTTGCCGGAGAGCGCAGGTGAGCCACCGAAGCGGCTGATCGGGTTTACCAAGGTCCAGCTTGCGCCGGGCGAAAGTAAAGAGGTAAGCGTCAATATCGATCCGAAGTATCTATCGATCTTCGATGTGGAGAAGAATGGTTGGAAGCTGGTTCCGGGCAGCTACACAATCATGGTGGGCGGATCGTCGAAGGCGCTTGACCTGAGCAAGAAGATAGAGCTGAAGTAAGCAGACCCAAAGCAAGGAAGAGAACGGAGCCAGGCCAAGAGGCTTGGCTCCGTTCTCTTTTTGGGGTTGAGAATTGAGTGGACGGAATCGCATTTGGCCCGTCTTTCTGTTCTCATTGCACGCCACGAACAAGGTGGCCAACCGATCGGCTTCTGTTGCATTCCGGAGCTTCACCGTGAGTCGCAAAGGCTCTCGAATCCTCGGCGCTTGCATTCGATTTCGCATCAACTACACTGCTGGAGAAGCAGCATGATTCGGTTTTGCTCCGCGTACAGCAATGGCCTGATTGGAAGCGATTAATATCGCACCTTCGATCCAATCAGATCGATAGAGCGGCCATAGGAGAAGTTGATGACGGACGATACGAAACAACGCGATGCAGAGGGCTTGCCGGGCCACGAGAGCGTGAAGGAAGCGCCCTCTTCCCGGCTGAGTCGCCGCTCTTTCCTCTCGCAGCTCGGGGCTGCTGGCGTAGCTGCGACTGCTGCTCCATTCGCGGCTTCGGCACAGGCTCCGATTGCCGAGCCTCTGGGTGCATCGCAGGCCGCTGAGAAGATCGAAGGTGCGATTCCGGTCGAACTGCGGATCAACGGCAAGGCGTACAGCCTTACGCTCGATCCGCGCACGACGCTGCTCGATGCGCTGCGGGAGAGCGTTACGCTTACCGGCACGAAGAAGGGCTGCGACCACGGCCAATGTGGTGCCTGCACGGTCCACATCGACGGACGACGCGTGAACTCATGCTTGACGCTCGCTGCGATGCACGAAGGCGATGCGATCACCACCATCGAGGGACTTGGCCAACCGGGGAACCTGCATGCGATGCAGGCTGCTTTTGTCGAGCATGACGGGTACCAATGCGGCTATTGCACCTCTGGCCAGATCATGTCCGCTGTGGCTCTGCTGAAAGAGCCGATCGGTCCCACGGATGAAGACGTGAAGCATGGGATGGCAGGCAATATCTGCCGCTGTGGCGCGTATCCGAATATCGTCGCCTCCGTTCAAACTGTTCGTCGCCAGGCATAAGCAAAGGACACAGCCATGGAA
>Ga0302314_10003417_pt1 | contig 29296 bp, 26 predicted proteins | sample III_Palsa_N2_3_FD_200533 | JGI IMG/M metagenome (GOLD analysis project Ga0302314, IMG submission 200533) | Peat permafrost microbial communities from Stordalen Mire near Abisko, Sweden - III_Palsa_N2_3 | ecosystem: Environmental > Terrestrial > Soil > Palsa > Peat permafrost | place: Sweden...
CGACTGGAACAAACTCAGGAAAGGCGCCCTACGCGGGCGGCGGTCACTTCGTGACATGTATTGGACTTCGTGTGGTCCTCCCGTTGGTCGGCACAAAATCTCGTGCCGACCGGAGGGAGAGCTGCGCGAAGCGATCACATGTCACGAAGTGACCGCCCTCCGCGCAGGAGGCCCGTCCGGCAGGACATACTCTTTATGCTGGTTCGGTGCAGTGGACCAGCGCGATGGGAGTGGTGGCTTCGATGCGAAGGTCGGTGGATGGGGCGGGGATCAGGACGGCTTTGCCGGGGATGAGTTCGACCGATCCGGCGGCGGTGTGAAGGGTCCCGGAGCCGGTGAGCGGGATGACGCAACTCGCGAGGCCGGTGATGGCGGGGAGGTGGGTGGTGGTCGAGGCGGGGATCTCGAAACGATCGACGGTGAAGTACTTTTGCGCGATGAGACGGGTGTAGGGGGCGGTGCCGTTTTGGGCGGCGATGGGCTTGGGGGCGACTTTGCCTGCGTCGGTGTGGGCGCGGAGGACCTTGAGGCCCGCTTCGAGGTGGAGCGGGCGGGGGCGGCCGTAGTCGTAGAGGCGGTAGGTGGTGTCGGAGGTCTGCTGGGTTTCGAGGAGGACGACGCCGGGCCCGATGGCGTGGATGGTTCCGGCATCGACGAAGACCATGTCGCCGACGGAGACGGGGACCTGCTCGATGAGGTCTTCCATGGTGTTGTCGTGGGCGGAGGCGGCGAGGGCTTCGAGGGTGACGTTGGGCTTGAGGCCGAGGGCGACGGTGGCGCCGGGCTCGGCTTCAAGGACGTACCAGCACTCGGTTTTGCCGCGGGGCTGGCCGATGGCCTGGGCCTGGGCGTCGTCGGGATGGACCTGGACGGAGAGCTTGTCGTTGGGGAAGAGGAGCTTGATGAGGAGGGGGAACTCGGGGGCTTTGGGGTCGGCGTGGGAGGGGTTGAGGAGGGCGGAGGGGTGGTCGGCGACGACGGAGGCGAGGGTGCGGCCGGTGAAGGGGCCGGTTTCGATGAGGGAGTCGGGGCCAGTGAGCCAGGCTTCGCCGACGAGCTCGGTGGTGCCGGTGTCGGGGTACCAGGGGCGGAGGTTCGGGCGGCCCCAGACGCGGGGGCTGAAGAAGGGCGCGAGGCGGAAGGGAGCCAGAGTCTGCATGGTGCTTATTGTACGGTTGCCGGTTGAAAGGAAAAGAGGGAGCAGGGATCAGGGAACAGGGAGCAGAAGGGCAAAAAACTTGTCCTGCCGGGCGGGCCCGCTGCGCGCGGGGCGGTCCCATCGTGACTTGTAATCCGCTTCGCGGTGGTGCTCCCGATGGTCGAGAAGAGTGTGCCGACCAACGGGAGGACTGCGCGACGCTATCACATGTCACGATGGGACCGCCCTCCGCGCAGGAGGCCCGTCCGGCAGGACCATGACGTGCAACTTGTGTGGAATCTTAGTTTCTTGGTCAAAACGGCATTACAAAAGTCTTACAACGGCGGCTCAGGGATCCTGATAGCGTTGTCGATGTAAGGCATAAGGACACGGAAAACTATGACCCCTGTAACGATGCAACCCGAGAAGGCGACCGCACACGCGGCCAAGAAGAGTGCGACCCAGCCCACGGTGATCCCGGCAGTGGCCGATGTGAAGATGAAGGTGAAGCAGGACCTGCGCATGGGACGCGAGCACCAGCAAGGGCGGATCAACTGGATCACGACCATCGCCATGGGCGCGTTTCATGTGGGCGCGATCGCGGCGCTGTTCTTCTTTAGCTGGAAGAACCTGGCGGCGTTTGTGGTGATGTACTTCCTGGCCATCAACGTGGGGATCGGCATGGCGTACCACCGGCTGCTGACGCACCGTGGATACCGGACGCCGAAGTGGGTTGAATATTTTGTGACGATGTGCGGGACGCTGGCGCTTGAGGGTGGGCCGATTTTTTGGGTGGCGACGCATCGCGTGCATCATCAGAACTCGGACCAGGAAGGCGATCCGCATACGCCGCATGATGGAACGTGGTGGGCGCACGCGGGTTGGATTCTTTCGGGACGGGCGATGCATTCGGAGACGGCTCTGCTGGGCCGGTATGCTCCGGACCTGACGAAAGACCCGGTGCACGTCTGGTTGAGCAAGTATCACTATGTGCCGCTGGTAACGACGGGGCTGATTCAGGTTGCGCTGGGTGCGCTTTTGAGCCCGGCTCATCCGGTGATCGGCGCGCTGGGCATGGTGCTTTGGGGAACGTTCCTGCGGGTGACGTGCGGATTGCATGCGACGTGGCTGGTCAACTCGGCGACGCACCTTTGGGGCGCGCGGCGGTTTGAGACGCGCGATGACTCGCGGAACAACTGGTGGGTTGCGATTCTGACGGGTGGCGAGGGTTGGCACAATAACCACCATGCGCATCCGGTAAGCGCGCGGCATGGGCTGGCGTGGTATGAGTTCGACATCAACTACTACGGGATCTGGCTGCTGAGCAAGGTTGGACTGGCGGAGAAGGTGCAGGTTGCCAAGTTCGACCCAGCAAACCCGAAGCCCGCTGGGATGTAAGCTTCCCGCTACTACTACTGCTGCAAAGACAAGAAGGCGAGACCAGATGAAACCTGGTCTCGCCTTTTGTCTTTGAGTGGATTGCAAAGACTTGTCCTGCCGGACGGGCCCGCCTTGTGATCCGCTTCGCGATGGAGCAACAGAGGATTGTGCCGACCATCGGGAGGAGCGACGCGAAGCCCAATACATGTCACGAAGTGACCGCTGCCCGCGTAGGGCGCTTTTTATCTTTTCTCTACCAGACTCTTGTGATGAAGAGGCGCTCGTCGCCGCCAAGATTCTCGATGGCGACTTCGCCGGTTGCGCGGTCGAGGACGCTTTGGAACTTTTCGCCCCACTCGACGAGGACTAACGCGTTGGGGTTGTCGGCCATCTCGTCGAGGCCAAGGGTGGCGAGTTCGCGCTCGGTTTCGAGGCGGTAGAGGTCCAGGTGGTAGAGATGGACCTTTTCGCCTTTGTACTCGTGGACGAGGGTGAAGGTGGGGCTGGTGACGTCTTCGGGGTCGGTGCCGGTGAGGGTGGAGGCGAGGCCCTTGGTGAGGGTGGTCTTCCCTGCCCCGAGGTCGCCGCGGAGGATGACGAGGCGAGGGGTGGGCATGAGGGTCTCGGCGATGCGCTCGGCGATGTTGAGGGTGCCGGCGACGGAGCGGGTCTTCCAGCGGCGTTCGATCATTGACTCTAGTTTATGTCCTCCCGGACGGGGCCCCTGCGCGGCGGGCGGTCACTTCGTGACGGGTATTGGGCTTCGCGGTGCTTCTCCCGCTGGTCGACACGGGCACTCTACGCTAAACACAATTCTTGTGTTCAACCAGCGGGAGAAGCGACGCGAAGCAATCACACACCACGAAGTGGTCGCCCCGCGCGGAGCGGGCCCGTCCGGCAGGACATGCCGTTACTTCTTCCCGGGTTGTATTCCGGTTAGCCAGGTCAGGTTGTCGGCGTCGGTTGTGCGGTAGCGGAAGGCGTTAGTGAGGTGGTCGAGGGTATCGGTGGCTAGGACAGTGTGCTCGTCGAGGAGCTGCGCGGCGAAGTCGGCGGCAAGGCCGTGGAGGTAGACGGCGGTTTCGACGGCCTCGGCAACGCGGTCGGGGAACTGGGCGAGGAGGGCGGCGACGATGCCGGTGAGGATGTCACCGCTGCCGCCCTTGGCCATGGCGGGGTTGCCGGAGGTGTTGACGGCGATGCGGCCGTCGGGATGGGCGATGAGGGTGCGCCAGCCTTTGAGGACCAGGGTGAGCTTGTGGGTGACGGCGAAGAGGCTGGCGATGTTGGCGCGGTCGGCTTCGACCTCCTTGATGGTGAGGCCTGTGAGGCGGGCCATCTCGCCGGGGTGCGGGGTGAGGACGAGGGTGCGATTTTCGCCAGTGCTTGTTTCGCCGGTGAGACGGTCGGCGCGGCCATCGAAGGCGTTGAGGGCGTCGGCGTCGAGGACCAGGGGGAGGGTGGTTTCGGCGACGAGGCGGCGGACGAATTCACTCACTTCGCCACGGGTGGAGAGGCCGGGGCCGAGGGCGAGGACGGTGAACTTTTTGGATTTAAGGAAGGCAGGGAGCTGGTCGGGGGCGAGGTTTGAGAGGCTAAGAGCGCCTTCGGGACCCTGGACGAGCGGGGCGAGCATGAGCTCGGGGGCGATCCGGGCGACGAGGGGCAGGATGCTGTCGGGGACGGCGGCGGTGACGAGGCCCGCGCCTGTGCGGAGGGCGGCGAGGGCGGACATGGAGGGGGCTCCGGCGGTGCCGTAGGAGCCGCCGATGAGGAGGACGTGGCCGAATTTTCCCTTGTTTGCGTTGATGTCGCGGGGCTTTTCGGCGATGGGTTTGGAAGAGCCGGTCCAGTGGAGGTGGGTCGAGGAGACGATGGCTTCTTCGGGAGAGCCGATGTTCGCGATGACGATGGGGCCGAAGCTCGTGTTGGGCGTGAGGTGGCCAAAGACGTGGGCGAGCTTGGGGGCGGTGAAGGTGACGACGGCGTCGGCGGGGAAGGCGTCGGGGGAGGTTTGGGCGCGGGAGTCGGCGTCCCAGCCGGTGGGGATGTCTATTGCGACGATGTTCTTTTTGCCTGCGATTTCGTCGGTCAGGCGGGTGCGGAGGGCGGCGGCGAGAGGGCGGAGGGGTGGTTTGAAGCCGGTGCCGAGGACGGCGTCGACGATGAGGTCGTAGGGGGTTAGGTCGAAGGCGGTGAGGGAGGGCTCGTCGAGGATGGTCTTGAGGGTTGCGGGGGTGGTTTTAAGGGCTTTGAGGGCTGCGGCGGCTTCGTTTTGGAAGGCGGATTCTTCGGCCAGGAGGGCGACGGTGATTTCTTTTGAGGCAGAGAGGTAGCGGGCGGCTACAAGGCCGTCGCCGCCGTTGTTGCCTTTGCCGCAGAGGACCAGGATGCGTTTGGCGGCTGGGTGTTGGCGGGCGATGAAGGCGGCTACGGCGGCGCCTGCGTTCTCCATCAGGATGGCAATGGGGATCGCGTGGTCTTCTGCGGTGACGCGGTCGGTTGCGGCCATGTCGGCGGCGGTGAGGATCTTCATCGGGACCATCTCCTTAGAGTATGGGAGTGGGATGAGATTAGGGTGGACGGAGTTGCGGTGGCCCACACGGTGAAGGTCCCCCTCCCTCCCCCTTATTTTGCGCAAAGTCTTCGAATCAAGAGAGTTAGGTAGTGACTTTGTTTTGGGGGGCACTAAAAGCGAAAGACCCGGCTCCAGGAGCCGGTTCTTTTGAAGGGAGGTTTGTCAAATTCGAGGACTTGTCCTCTGACGGGCGCCCTGCGCGGGCAGCGAGCACCTCGTGGTGGGTAATCGCTTCGCGTGGTCCTCCCGCTGGTCGGCACGGGAGGAACATTCTCTGCCTTACGACAGGCCAAACGGGCTAAAGAAGAAGACCAATCCAAAAAACACAATGGCTAACAGTATTGGAAACGCCGATCAAGACCCCTATTACCGTAATCGCCATTCGGATCTGAGATTCTCTGTCGCTATCCATTCAGGCATGCTATCGCACAGCATGTACTGAAATGATTAGCCATCTTTGAAGCCCGGCTCAAGAAGCCGGGGCTTTGGGTGTTCGTATAACGCCAGATAGTTTTAGCGGGTGCCGGTGCTGGTGATCTGGGCGGAGGGGACTACCGACTTCGGCTGGAAGTAGCCGCGATCGGCGAGGCCGCGATAGAGCTGGCCGGTGAGCTCCGCAGCCTTGGGACCGAAGGTTGGGCGACCACCTTCGAGGAAGATGACCGTCACGATCCGGCCCGTGGGGGTGTCGGCGAAGGAGCCGAACCAGCCGTAGCGGGTGCCGTTATTCGAGCAGGTGCCGGTCTTGCCCATGACGGGGAACTCGTGAAAGTTGGTGCGGAGCGAGCGGGCGGTGCCGAAGCTAGCGTTGACCGCGCCGGCCATGCCAGGGAGGATCTCCGGGATGATGGGAGCGATGTTGAGGATGCGCTTGACCTTGGGCTCGAAGGAGGCGATCTCCTGCGGGGTCTGGGGGTGCTGGAGGTAGTAGAGGGTGCCGCCGTTGGCGATGGCGGAGACGAGCGCGCCGAGCTGGAGCGGGGTGACCTGGACGCTCTCGCCGAAGCTGCACATGCGGCCTACGCCGCCCTGCGCCTGCGGGAGTTCGTGATCGGGATAGGTTCCGAGCTGCTCGCCCTGGATGTTGTAGCCGGCGAGTTCGCCGAGGCCGAACTGGTTGGCGTAGTGCTTGACGCGCTCGAAGCCGAGGGTGCGGCCGAGAACCTCGAAGTAGGGGTTGACCGACTTGGCGAGGGCGTAGGTCATGTCGACGTGGTAGCCGCCGCCGAGGTTGACGGGGGTGTTGCGGTCGACGATGCCCTCTTCAAGGGCGGCGAGGGCGACGGAGAGCTTGATGGTGGAGCAGGGCTCGGCGCCGGGGGAGAGAGCGAGCTTCTGATTGACCATGGCGAGGATGCGGCCGGTGGTGGGGTCGATCGCGAGGGCCGTACCGTTCATGTTGCCGAGGGCCTGGATGGCGGCGGCGCGGACGATGGGGTCTTCGCCGTCGGTGACGTCGCCGAGGGTGAGGTTGTCGATGTCGGAGAAGGAGCTGGCGGTGAAGCGCTCGCCGTGCGCGGTCGACATGCGGGTGCGGCGAACGGCGAGGACCGCGCGGGCTCCGTGGCCGTGGCGGCTGGTGGTGGCGAGGTGCGCCGAGGCTTCGGCGGGAGCGGCTTTGGCGGCTCTGGCCGAGACGACGTGGGCGCTATGCGCGGTGTGGGCTGGGGTGGCCTTGGCGGTGGCGAGACGGCCCGAGGTACCATGGGCGGCGACATGGTGGGTCGCGACGGCAGCGTGCGCGTGATGATGGGCCAGCGGCTTGTGCGCCGGTGCGGCGAAGCTGAGGGCGGTGAAGTTCAGAGCGGCGAAGCTGGAGAGCAGGAGCGCGATGACTGGTTGTTTCAATGAGTTGCCCTTTTTCGTGTGCGGATCGGCTTTGTGCGAATCAGTCATGTGCGGATCACCGTCTCCGGGAGATTTCCAGCGTCCGAGCGTTGGTGGTGCAGCTCGGAGGTTCCACCCAACCTTGCTTAGAGTGATCGTCCGTTAATCTTACCCTCCCGACGGGGGAGATCAATCCCACGAAAGGAGAATACGGCTGACTGTTGTACCCCGAACCTGATGGGGTAACAGTGGAGGGGCTGGGTGTCGCCGTGGTCCGACAGGCTGGGCGAGCGGGCTCGCTTCTGTTGGACGAGGCTGGTCGGGATTAGATTCGGCCTGCCTTGGTCGCCTTATCGGCGGGGAATGGGAGGTTGTGCAGTCCGATCAAGTGACGGGTGCCTAAGAGGGCAACAGCTTTGGGCTATTGTGGGCTACGCAGACGCATCGTGGCGGCTGCGCAGGCTAAATCCGCGCAAACTTCCTGCGCTGCAGCTTAGTGGCCGCGGCGCAGGAAGGCGGGGATGTCGAGCTCGTCGGACTCACCCGTCTCGGTGTGGGACGGGGTGAGGCCGGCGAAGCTGGGGACGCGGGAGGGGGTGTCCATGCCGATGGCAGACATGGGTGGGGCGTGGTCGGGCTCGCGGTCGGCGTAGTGGACGCGCTGGGTGGGGATGGCGTCGTAGGACGGCGGCGCGGCGATGGGGTCGACGTAGCGCGAGGGGGGCGTGGGAATGCGCGATTGCGACGGCGTCGAGGGTGCAGCGGAGTGGGCTGCGTCGGTGTCGTCGAAGCGGCGCGGGAGTGGGGTGCGGAAGAAGTCGTCGTCGAAGATGGAGGCGGGGACGGGAACGAGCTTGGGGCGGGGCTCAGGCTGCTGATCTGGCTGCTGGCTGGGCTGCCGACCGGACAGTTGGCTGGCCTGGGGTTGCGCGCGCAGGTTCTCGTCGCTGGGCGCTTCGGCCTGGAGGTCGAAGGCGGGTTCCTGCTGCTGCGTCTGGTCGTCCTGGCGATGGAGTTCCCTGGGTTTAGAGGCCTCCGCAGCGGTGGAGATACGCGGCTGCCGGACGGGGATCTCTTCGAGGACAAACTCCGACGTGGGGGCGGAGGCGGGGAGCGATTCGATCAGGTTGGCGGATGCGCCGTTGGGCGAGGCTTCCGCCTGCTCGAAGGTGCGCTGCCAGGTCTCTTCGCTGGCGAGCTTCGGAGTGGATGCAGTCGTCGACGACTGGTGCGCGCTGGGGTAGGAGGTGGCGCGGTTGTTGGTGGCGCGGGGGGCAATTGGCACCTCGTCGTAGTCGACGCGGCGGGTGGGCAGGGCGGTGTCGGCGAGCATGCGCTCGCGGCGCTCGGGCTGATCCTGCTTGAAGCCAGTGGCGATGACGGTGATCTTGACCTCATCGCCCATGCGCTCGTCCTGGACGGCGCCGAAGATGATGTTGGCGTCTTCGTGGGCGGCGTTCTGGATGATGGTGGAGGCTTCGTTGACCTCGGACAGCTTGAGAGAGCTGGAGCCGGTGATGTTGATCAGGATGCCGCGGGCGCCGTCGATGGCGCCTGCTTCGAGCAGAGGTGAGGCCATGGCGGCGACGGCGGCATCGACGGCGCGGTTGGCGCCGGAGCGTGAGGCCGTGCCCATGACGGCGTAGCCCATGCCTGCCATGGTGGTCTTGACGTCGGCGAAGTCGCGGTTGATGACGCCGGGGATGGTGATGATGTCGGAGATGCCCTGGACGCCCTGGCGGAGGACGTCGTCGGCGATGCGGAAGCTCTCGAAGAAGCCTGCGTCCTTGGCGACGGCGAGGAGCTTTTCGTTGGGGATGACGATGACGGTGTCGACGCTTTCGAGCAGCTCCTGCATGCCGCGCTCGGCCTGCATCATGCGGCGTTTGCCTTCAAAGCCGAAGGGGCGGGTGACGACGGCGACGGTGAGGGCGCCCATTTCGCTGGCGAGCGAGGCGATGACCGGGGCTGCGCCGGTGCCGGTGCCTCCGCCGAGGCCTGCGGTGACGAAGACCATGTCGGCGCCTTCGAGGGCTTCGATGATCTTGTCGGAGTCTTCGAGGGCGGCGCGGCGGCCGACGTCGGGGTTGGCTCCGGCGCCGAGGCCGCTGGTGAGCTTGACGCCGAGCTGGAGCTTGACGGGGGCGTTCGAGACCTGGAGGGCCTGGACGTCGGTGTTGGCGGAGATGAACTCAACGCCTTCGACGCCTGCGGCGATCATGCGGTTGACGGCGTTGTTGCCGCCGCCGCCGACGCCGATGACCTTGATACGGGCGCCGTGGGGGATCTCGTCGTGATAGTGGATGCGAATGGGCTCGGCTTCAGGGTTCGCGGGATCTTGAGGGTTCGACACGGTGGAGCTCCTTTACGGCTGCTGTCTCATTCTGACACTGGGCTGGTGTGGAAGAAACACGTTTTGGGGTTGGAACCTAAATTGATTCTCATGAAGAGTGACGATGTTCAAAAATGGGACAGAAGCTTGTCCTGCCGGACGGGCCCGCTGCGCGCGGGGCGGTTACTTCGTGACTTTCGATCGCTTCGCGTGGCGCTCGCTCGGGCTCGCGAAGAAAGATTGTGCCGACCATCGGGAGGACCACACGAAGTCCAATACACACCACGAAGTGGTCGCTGCCCGCGTAGGGCGCTTTTCAAAAGCTTCCTGCAAAGATCGATTTGAGCTTTGACTTAAGGCCATGCTCTTCGCTGGCGCGGCGGACCTGCGTGCGATGCGTGTAGAGCAGCATACCGATGGCGGCGGAAAACTCCGGGCGGGCCAGTTCGGCGGGCATGCGCGAGAGCGGGACCGGTGAGCCGATGCGGGCGGAGACGCGGAGCAGGCTCTCGCAGTTGTCCAGCAAGCCGAGGAGGTGCGCGCCGCCGCCCGTGAGGACGCAGCCTGCGCCAAGGGCTTCGAGGACGCCGCCCTGGCGGAGGTTGTCGCGGAGCATGGTGAAGAGCTCGCGGGCGCGGGGCTCGAGGATCTCGGCGAGGAAGCGCTGGCGAACGAGGCGCGCGGGCTGGCCACCGGAGTAGGCGAGGTTGCCGCCGATCTCGATCTCGTTGAGCTGGGGGACGCTGGTGACGACGGAGTTGCCGTACATCTGCTTGAGCTGCTCGGCCTCTTCGACGGTGACGTGGAGGCCGACGGCGAGGTCGTTCGTGAAATGGTCGCCACCGATCGGTAGGACGGCGGTGTGGGCAATCGAGCCTTCGAAGTAGACGGCAAGTTCGGTGGTGGATGCGCCGATGTCGGCGAGACAGACGCCGAGCTCGCGTTCGTCGGCGGAGAGGACAGCCTCGGCGGCGGCGATGCCTTCGAAGACCGTGTCGGTGACTTCGAGACCGGCGCGGTTGGCGCAGGTGACGACGCTTTGGGCGACTCCGCCGGAGCAGGTGGAGAGGTGGAGGTTGACCTCGAGCTTGTTGCCGACCATGCCGATGGGGTCGTGGATGCCGGCCTGGTCGTCGAGGATGAACTCCTGCGGGAGGAGATGGAGGACTTCGCGATCGGGCGGGAGGGCGATGGAGCGGGCGCGGTCGACGGCGGCGCGGACCTCTTCGCGGGTGATCTCGCGCATGCGGGAGCCCATGCTGATGCCGCCACGGCTGTTGATGCCGCGGACGTGGGTTCCGCCGATGCCGACGACGGCGGTTTCGATGCCGGCCTTGGCGACGCGCTCGGCGGTGAGGGCGGCGCGATTGATGGCTTCGGCAGCGGGGCCTAGCTCGGAGATGAGGCCCTTGCGCATGCCGCGTGAGGTTTCGACGCCGTGGCCACGGTAGCGGAGGACGCCATCGTGGAGCTCGGCGACGAGGACGACGCTTTTGGCGCTGCCTGCGTCGAGGACGGTGATGAGGCTGTCGGGCTTGGGGGTCACTGCTGCGCCGCCTGCGGGGTCGGTTTCGCCGCAGTCTTTGCGGTGGAGACAGTATGCGCCGGAGTCATGATGGGAACGAAGGGCGCGGCAGGTTTCGTGGAAGCGGCGTGAGTGGGCTTCCCTTTCTGGGCCGGTTTCGGGGTGGGCTTCTTCGCGGCGGCTTTTGTTGGCTTGGCGACGGCTTTCGCAGTGCCGGGCTTGGCGTCAGACTTGGCGGCGGCGTCCGGCGTGGTGGTTGCGGACTTAGCGTCGCTAGCGGCGGCGGCAGGGGTGCCAGGCTGCATCTCGAGGACGACTTGGCGCTCGTAGCGCATGTCGACGGAGGCGAGATGCGGGTACTGGGTATGCCACTCGGCGAGGTGCTGCTGGAACTTCTGGTAGCGGGAGAGGAAGTCGGCGTCGCCGAAGTGGACGAGGATGTCGGCGGAGCCTTCGGGAATGAGGGCCTTGATGTCTTCAGGGTTCGAGAGGTCGACTTCGGAGAGCTTCTGGGAGACCTTGTCTCCGGCGCTGTCGAGATCGTCCGCGAAGGACTGGTAGAGCTTCATGCGGGCCGCGCGGGTGCTGACGGGGTCCTGCTGGCTGATGCCGGTGATGACGGGAAAGGAGTACGTGGGGTCGCCAGGGGCGTTGGGCGGCATGTCGAGCAGAACGCCGGTGGCGTCGACGAGGCCGATCTGCGCGCCTTGGCGAACGAAGGCCACGGGGGTGCGCTCGGTGAGGGAGACGCGGATGTGGTTGGGGAGCAGGCGCATGACGGTGGCGTGCTCGACCCAGGGGATCTGCTCGAGGGAGGCGCGGCGGGAGGCGAGCGAGACGGTGAAGATGTTGCGTTCGATGTCTTCGCCGAAGACTTCGAGGACCTGGGCGCGGGAGAGGTGGTCGTTGCCGAGGATCTGGATGGAGGTCGAAGACTGGAGGGTGAAGCGGGGGTCGTGCAGGAAGAAGCTGCGGATTAGCATGAGGCTGAAGACGATGCAGCCGAGGAAGGCTGCGATGGAGACACCGGTGACGATGCGGCCCCAGAGGGTTTTGGGCACGCGGAGCTGGCCGCGACGGAGGCGGAAGCGGAAGCTGCCCTGGGTGGGGGTGGGGCGGCGGGCGGAGCCGTAGAAATCCTCTTCGGCTGAGGGGTAGGGGGAGGCAAAGTCCTCGTCGAAGTCGCGACGGGGCTGCGGGGAGCGGGCGTCGGCTGAACGCGAGGCCGCCGACGCTCGGGAAGAGCGGCGGCGGGGAGTTGAGGTGGCGGGGATCTGTTCCGAAGCGTCGATCACCGCTGAACCTCTGTCTCGATACTGGTCGTCAGATCGCAAACCCGAGCAAGGTCGCGAAGAATCGCCAGTTCGACTATAGCGCGGGGACAGGGCGGGGAAACTGAGGAAATCGGGGGAGTATCTGGAGGTGAACTCATGGTTACAACCTTTGATGCAGGTCCTGCCGGACGGGCGCCCTGCGCGGGCGGTGGTCCCTTCGGGACGGGTGATCCGCTTCGCGGTGCTCCTCCCGTTGGTCGGCACGGGATTCTGTGCCGACCAACGGGAGGACTGCGCGAAGCGATTACACACCACGAAGTGGTCGCCGCCCGCGCAGGCGCTTTTAGGTTTTTTGCTTGAGGGCTTCGAGGATCAGGGGGGCGGCGTGGGAGACAGAGACTGCGCCAAGGGTGAGGATAGCGTCGCCAGGTGCGGCTTCGGCGACGATGGCGGCGATCGCCTCGGGGACGGAGGCGCGGTAGGCGACCTGGCCGGAGTGGGCGGCGCGGATGGTGGCGGCGAGGGTCGGGCCGTCGATGCCGGAGATAGGTTCTTCGCTGGCGGCGTAGATGTCGAGCAGGTGAAGCTGGTCGGCATCTCCGAAGGCTGCGGAGAACTCGGGCATCAGGTCGCGGGTGCGGGTGTAGCGGTGCGGCTGGAAGAGGACGTGGATGCGGGAGAAGCCGCAGTCGCGGGCGGCGCGGAGGGTGGCGAGGATCTCGGTGGGGTGGTGGCCGTAGTCGTCGATGACGGTGATGTTGTTGACGACGCCTTTGACCTGGAAGCGGCGGTCGACGCCACGGAAGGTGGCGAGGCCGGCGGCGATCTGGTCGGGCGGGACGCCGAGCTGGACGCCGATGGCGATGGCGGCGGTGGCGTTGAGGACGTTGTGGCGGCCGGGGACATGGAGCTCGAAGGGGCCGAGGAGCAGGCCGCGATAGTTGACCTCGAAGCGGGAGTGGCAGTGGGGGGCTTTCGGGAGGAACTCTACGCGGAAGTCGGCCTTGGGATCGGTTCCGTAGGTGTAGACCTTGCGGCGGGCGCGGGGGAGAAGCGCGGCGAGGAGCGGGTTGTCGAGGCAGGCGGTGGTGGCGCCGTAGAAGGGCAGGCCGTCCATGAACTCGAGGAAGGCGTCTTCGACGTCGGCCATGTCGCGGTAGCAGTCCATGTGCTCGCGGTCGAGGTTAGTGACGACGCCGAGGATGGGAGAGAGCTTGAGGAAGGAACGGTCGCTCTCGTCTGCCTCGGCCACCAAGTATTGGGAAGTTCCCAGCCGGGCGTTTGAGCCCATCGCGTCGACGCGGCCGCCGACGACGACCGTGGGGTCGAGGTTGCCGCCGTTCGCGCCGAGGACGGCGGCGATCATCGAGGTGGTGGTGGTCTTGCCGTGCATGCCTGCGACGGCGATGCCGTACTTCAGGCGCATTAGCTCTGCGAGCATCTCGGCGCGCTGGATGACGGGGATCTTGCGGGCGCGGGCTTCCACGACTTCAGGATTTGTCGGGGAGACGGCGGAACTGGTGACGACGACGTCCGAGGCCGAGGCGTTGGTCGCGACATGGCCTTCGTAGATGCAGGCGCCGAGGGCGGCGAGGCGGTCAGTGACGGGCGTGCGGCGGAGGTCGGAGCCGGAGACGGCGTAGCCCATGGTGAGGAGGATCTCGGCGATGCCGCTCATGCCGATGCCTCCGATCCCGATGAAGTGGATTCGCTGCGAGGAGGCGAAGAGAAAATGGCCGGGAACAAACATTCTTTTGTGGGGGATCCTTCTGGATTCAATGTATCAGGGGCGGCAGACGCGCCTTACCCCCCTCCCACTGTTTTCGCGCAAAGTCTTGGATCAACATGAGTTAAGCGGTGACTTCGATTTTCCAGCGTGTCGCGATGGATGAGGTCGGGGCGGGTTGGGTGTTTCGGGTAAGTAGTTTGTCAAATGCGATGCGACGACGCGGGGAGGGAGTTTCACGAAGCCGATGGGGCAAGGTCACGTTACCCACTCGTTCTCCCGGACTCCACCTCTGCGTGATTTTGCGCACCGGGGGACGGTGGGATTATCGCGGCATGCGAGTCAACCTTATCTCCGAATGGTCTTCCACTGCGCTACCGGTCGATGGCGCAATTCCGCTCTCCCTGACGATCCGCCCTGCGTGCGGGCTGCCAGGGGAGTACGTCTGTCCGACGGACAGCACAACCCTGCTGCGCATGCTGAGCCAGAGGACCGACCTGCCTTCGTCCGTGCTGCGGCGATTTCAGGGCGATCTGTTCGCAACGTCGCGAGCGCGGCTGCTGGCCGTAGAGCTGAACGACCAGGTGCTGACCGAGATCGGCTACTTCGTCGACTAGGCGGCGTAAAAATGCCGCCTAGCCGTTGGCGAAATGAACGTTCCCGATAGAACGTTTGTGGCTCTGCGACTGTGTTCGAGCCGGGCACGACGTACCCGGGTTGTTTCGTTAGTGATTGAGCAGGCCCGGAATTGCGGGTGCGTCTGGAAAGACAGTCGACAGGGTGAGTTCGCGATACTGCGCCGCCTCTTCCGCACGCGCCGTCTCAACGTGCTTGACGCGCGTCTCGGCATCCTTGCCGAGGATCAGGCGCTTCGGAACGTCCTGCGTGTTGGCCAGTTTCACGATCACCTCGGCGATTCGTTTTGGATCGCCCTCGGCGTTTCCGCGAACTGCAACGAGCAGCTTGTAGATAGCGCCGACAGACTCTTCATACTCCGGCAGGACGTCGGGTGAGTTCTCCCCGGCGCGCTGCGCCCAGTTGGTACGGATGCCGCCGGGCTCCAGCGTGCAGACCTTGACGCCGAACGGCGCGACCTCAGCGGCAACTGAGTCGCTGAAGCCACCGACTGCCCACTTTGCGGCGTGATAGGGCGAGTTGCCGGGCATCGCCATGCGGCCTCCAATGGAAGACACTTGAAAGATGTGGCCGCTCTTCTGCTTGCGCATGATTGGGAGTGCGGCGTGGGTGGTATAAACGACGCCGAACAGGCAGGTCTCGACGACGTCGCGGAACTGCTCCGAGGTCATCTGCTCGAACGGCGCAAAGTAGCCGTAGCCCGCGTTGTTGACGAGCACGTCGAGGCGACCGTACTTGTCCAACGCAGTCTGGACGGCGGCCTTCGCGGCCTCTTCTTCCCGGACGTCGAGCTTTACTGGCGTGACGCGCTCGCCATATTGCTCTACCAGGGAGTTCAGTTCCTCTAAACGGCGGGCGCCTGCGACAACACTGTCTCCTGCTGCGAGTGCCGCTTCGGCGATATCACGCCCCAAACCATTGCCGCTTCCTGTGATCAACCAAACTTTAGCCATTTTCCTGGCCTCCTGTTTGAGTAGATTCATAAATGAGCGAGTGGTTGCTCATTTATTCTGGAAATTAAAAAGCTTACTTTGCCATGCGCCAGAAGGCGTCAAACGCCTGTTCGATGAGTTTTTCTTTTTGTCGCGGCTTCTTCGCCGCCATCTCCATGACGGCCTCCTGCATCGCGACCATAGCGGACGAGGCGAAGCCGGTCGGAAGATCTTTGAATGCGCCACGTTCGCCGAGTTCGTCCATGGTCTGGACGACCGCTCCGCGTTGCGCGTAAATCTGTTCTCGCGTGGCCTCTGAGATGATTGCGGAGAGGTTGAGGAGGACCGAAACCTTGCGCTCCTCGGGCTTATCCATCGCCCAGTGGAGGTACTCGGTCCAGATGTGACGGGCTCGCTCGCGCAGACTGGATCCGTGCGGGAAGCCAGCGTGGATACAGCGGAACGTCTCCGTTTTCAACTCGAGGTAGAGCTCGTTCAGCAGGTCATCTTTCGACGCGAAATAGATGAACATCGTTCCTTCGGCGAGAGCTGCGCCGCGGGCAATTCTCGCGGTGGAGACACCGAGGCCCGACGATGCGATCTCGCGCACGGCCGATTGCAGGATCGCCTGTCGTTTTTCCGGACTTCTCGCTCTGGCCATGTAGAACGATGCTATCGCAGTGGTGACGCGTAGTCCTGCCGTTGGATCGTCGAGCCTTGCGCGGCTGTGCGATTATTCTTTTGGGGCTGGCGGGACGCGGGTGGGGGTGCCATCGGGGGCGTTGATCCAGCGGTCGCCATACATGTCGAGCCACTCGCCGTGGGGTTGGTCGGAGCGTGAGTCGGAGCCGATGCGGAGGACGTTGCCGTCGAGGTCCTCGACCTGAAGCTCAAGCGCCCACTGATAGTTTGTGGGCGGATTGCGGATCTTGGCGCCGGTGGCGCGGTACTCGGCGAAGAGGGCGTCGGCATCTTCGCAGCCCATCCAGACCCAGGACCCGGGATGGCCCTGGTCGCCCATGCTGAGAAAGAGGGTGGAGCGGCCACGGTTGAGTTGGGCGAAGTAGGGGTACTGCCAGGCGACCTTGAAGCCGAGTTTCTGGACGTAGTAGTCGATGCTGGCGGCGAGGTTGGCGACGCGGAGGATCGGGGTGGCGGGGTCGAAGGGTGGAAGGTTGTTGAAGCAGGCCATGGGTATTTCCTCGCGCGGCTGGGACTTCCCAGCTGCCACTCTGTTGCGTGAGCTTCGGTGGTGCGGGCACTTTCACTCTATCAATACACCGTGCGTTTCGGGTGACGCGCACCCTATGGGCGTGGGTCGCATCCATTGAGTATGAGCGGAGATGTAAAGGCAAAGGTAGGGATCAGCGTTGTGGGGCCGGAGCGGTTTAGCTTGGGGACGTCGCAGACCTCGGGGTCGCTGCGGCTGGCGGCGATTGCGGGCGAGCTGGGCGTGCAATCGGGGATGTGGGGTGGGGTGTTCGTGGTCGAGCCGGGGGCGCGGACGGGGATTCACCATCATGGGGCGCAGGAGACCATTGCGTATGTGCTCGAGGGTGAGGCGTATGTGCGGTGGGGCGAGGCTGGGGAGCACTCGGCGACGGTGCGGGCGGGGGAGTTTCTGCATGTGCCGGCAGGGTTGCCGCACCAGGAGGTGAATCCTTCGGCGGAGAAGGCGTTTCGGTGGGTGGTGGTGCGGAGTACGTCGGAACCGATTGTGGTGAATCTGCCGGAGGATTTCTGGGGTTGAGGGTGCACTTGGCTAGAGCCGTTATGCCGCTCGACGGGGCTTGATCTTCTTGAGGTCTTGATTGGCGGCGGCGAGGCGAAGGTCGTAGTCGGTCTGGAGGTTCATCCAGAACTGCGCGGGCAGGTGGAAGTAGGCACCGAGGCGAAGAGCGGTGTCGGCGGTGATGGAACGCTTGCCGCGAACGATATCGTTGATACGTGGCAGGGGGACGAGGAGCTCTTTGGCGAGCCGATACGGGGTAAGGCTCATGGGGAGGAGGAACTCTTCGAGGAGAATCTCGCCGGGATGGATTGCGAAGGGCTTGGTGATTTGAGCCGTCATTGGAGCCTCAGTGGTAGTCGACAATCTCTACGTCGTGGGCGTTGGCCTGTCGCCAGACAAGACAGATGCGATATTGATTGTTGATGCGGATGGAGTGCTGGCCTTTGCGGTCTTTGATCAGCGCCTCCAAATGGTTGTTCAGGTTGTCGAGAGCGACGACGGCGTTGAGTATGGCTAGCTTCCTGGCGGCGACGCGGCGCAGATTCGCCGGAATGCGACGGCTCTTCCCGGTTCTCCAGAGCAACTCGGTATCGGAGTCGCGGAAGCTTGCAATCACAGCTCGATAGTAATGAGAGGCGTTAGTAACGTCAAGCGATACCTCGAGTACTTGATCTTTCTTCGGAGCGTCGAGTCCGCGCTGTGCTATATCTCTGCCATGCGAATTTCTTGTTTTGGATCGTCTTCTCTTGTGATTGCGGCGTTGCTGGGCGGCATCGGCGTGCAGGGTGTTGGTGCGCAGACGTTGATGGCTACGCCAGAGACCGTGGCGTGGGGATATTACTCGGCGAAGGCGAAGCCGGTGTTGACGGTGGCGTCGGGGGCGACGGTGACCATCCAGACGCTGTCGACGTGTGGGCCTGCGGAGAGGCTGGAGAGTGAAGGGGTGAAGACCAGCGATATTCCGGAGTATGTGCGGGATATCTATGCGAAGGTGCCAGTGACGGAGCGGGGGCCGGGTGGGCATATTTTGACGGGGCCGGTGGCGATTGAGGGGGCGGAGCCGGGGGATGTGCTCGAGGTAAAGATCGAGAAGATTGCGATCGATGTGCCTTGGGCGTGCAATGGGTTTGGGCCGGGGCGCGGGTTTCTGCCGGATGACTTTCCGTATGGGCGGGCGAAGATTATTCCACTGGACCGCGAGAAGATGACGGCGGCGTTTGCGGCGGGGGTGACGATTCCGCTGCATCCATTCTTCGGGAGCATGGGGCTGGCGCCGCCGGAGGGTGCGGGCAAGTACAACTCGGCGCCGCCGTGGATGCATGCGGGGAATATCGATAACAAGGAGATGGTAGCGGGGACGACGCTGTTTATCCCGGTGAATGCGAAGGGGGCACTGTTCGAGGTGGGCGATGGGCATGCCGGGCAGGGGAACGGCGAGGTGGATATTACGGCGCTCGAGACGCAGTTGACGGGGACGTTTCAGTTTGTGCTGCATAAGGGGTCGTTAGAGGATGCGCATCGGTTGATTTGGCCGAGGGGGGAGACGCCCACGGCTTATATTGCGATGGGATTCAACGAAGACCTGAAGGCAGCTACGGAGATGGCGGTGCGGAATATGATTACTTTCTTGTCGGAGCAGATGGAGGGGCATCCGAGGCTTTCACGGGAGGATGCGTATGCGCTGATTTCGACGGCTTGCGATGTGGATATTACGCAGTTGGTGGATACGAAGAGCGGGGTGCATGTGATGTGTCCGAAGGTGCTGTTTACAGGCAAGTAGAGGATATGTCCTGCCGGACGGGCCCGCTGCGCGCGGGGCGGTCACTTCGTGACGCGTGATCGCTTCGCGTGGTTGCACAGAAGATTGTGCCGACCAACGGGAGGGGCGACGCGAAGCTTCTACACACCACGAAGTGGTCGCTGCCCGCGCAGAGCGCTTTTATTTCTTGATCTTCAAGACCATCTGGGCGATGGTTTGCACGGCGTTCGGGTGGGCCAAGGTGCGGGCATTCGTGGCCATGTGGGCCAAGGTTGCGGGGGCTTCGAACATGGCCTTCAAGGTGTCGATGAGGAACTGGGCGTTCAGCTCGGACTCAAGGATCATCTTGGCGGCGTGCGCCTGGACGAAGACTTCGGCGTTCTTGCGCTGGTGGTCGTCGGTGGCCTGGGCGAAGGGGATGAGGAGGGAAGGCTTGCCTGCGGCGGCGAGCTCCGCCATGGTGCTGGCGCCGGAGCGGCAGAGGATGAGGTCGGCCTCGGCGAAGCGGGCGGGCATGTCGTCGAGATAGGCGCTGACCTGCCAGCGGGATTCGTCGGCACCGGTGTCAAGATAGGCCTTGCGGGTGGACTCTTCGGCGCGGGGGCCGGACTGGTGGAGGACGGTGAGGCCGGGCACGTCGCGGAGGAGCGGGAAGAGGATCTGGGGCATCGACTCGTTGAGGATGCGGGCTCCCTGGCTGCCGCCGAAGACCAAGAGGTGCTTGCGGTGGTCCTCCGGCTCGGGCAGATTGGGGGAGATGTCGAAGAAGGCGGGGCGGACGGGGATGCCGGTGGCTTTACCGAGGCCGCGTCCGATGGCCGTTGGGAAGTACTTGAGGGTCGCGGCGAAGTTGACGGCGGCGGCGGTGACGAAGCGGCCGACGAGGCGGTTGGCGAGGCCGGGGACGGCGTTGGGCTCGAAGGCGAGGGTGGGGATGCGGAGGAGGATCGCGGCCATCATCGCGGGGCCGGAGGCGTAGCCGCCGACGCCTACCACTACATCGGGGCGGAAACTGCGTAAGAGCGAGATGCAGCGGAGGATGCCCAGGGGCAGGTCGGTGAGGGTGCGGGCGCGGGTGAGGAGGCTGACGTTCTTGAGCTGGCCGACATGGATGAGTTCGAGGGGGAAACCGGCTTCGGGGACGAGACGGGTTTCGAGGCCGCGGGCGGTGCCGACGAACTTTACTTCGGATGCGTGGACGTCGCGGAGCTCGCGGGCGATGGCGAGGGCGGGGATGATGTGGCCGCCGGTGCCGCCGCCTGCGATGAGGATGCGGAGGGGAGAGTTGGAAGAGCTTGGCATCTTGTTCGATCGTAAATGCTCATGTCCTGCCGGACAGGCCCGCTACGCGCGGGGCGACCACTTCGTGGTGTGTGATCGCTTCGCGTGGCGCTCGCTCGGGCTCGCGAATTAAACTTGTGCCGACCAGCGGGAGGACTGCGCGAAGCGATCACACACCACGAAGTGGTCGCCGCCCGCGTAGGGCGCTTTAGTCGATATCCCGGGTGATGTTGAGCAGGACGCCAGTGGTCGCGAGGGTGACGAAGAGAGAGGTTCCACCGAAGGAGATGAACGGCAGCGTGATGCCCTTGGTGGGGAGAAGCGCGACAACGACACTCATGTTGAAGAAGGCTTGGATCATGACGGCAGTGGTAAGGCCGAAGGCGAGGAAGCGGGCGAAGGGGTCCGTCGAGAGATAGGCCGCGCGCAGGCCGCGATAGGCGAAGGTGACGAAGAGGGCGATGAGGAGGAGTGCGCCGATCAGGCCAAGCTCTTCGCAGACGTTGGCGAAGATGAAGTCGGTGTGAGGCTCGGGGAGATAGAAGAGCTTCTGGCGGCCTTCCATGAGGCCAAGACCACGAATGCCTCCGGTGCCAACGGCGATGAGGGACTGGAGGATGTGGAAACCGGCACCGCGTGGGTCGGCGTCGGGGTTGAGGAAGACGCGCATGCGGGCGAGACGCCAGGGGACGAAGAAGAGCATGTAGCCGAGGACAGGAAAGGCGCAGAGGAAGCCGATGCCGATATAGCGCATCTGCATCCCCGCGAGGTAGAGCATGACGAGCAGGACGCCGGCGCAGACGAGGGCGGTGCCGAGGTCGGGCTCCTTAAGGATGAGGGCGATGAGGACGAGCGGTGGGCCTGCAGCGCGGAGAATCGTGCCGCGATAGTCGTCCATCTTGTGCAGGCGCGTCTGGAGGAACCAGGCGAGGAAGAGGATGATGGTGGGTTTGGCGAGCTCCGACGGCTGGAAGGTGAAGAAGCCGCCGAAGCGGAACCAGCGGTGGGTGTGGTGGGAGTCGTGCATGGCGAAGACGCCGATGAGCAGGACGGTGGTGATGGCGACGATGGGCAGGACGACCTTGGGGTTGTTGTAGCGGCGGTAGTCGACCTTCATCAAAACGAGGAGGACGATAAAGCCCGCGACGGCCCAGACAGCCTGCTTGAGCATGTAGAGGTAGGGGGAGCCGGTCTGGTCCTTGGCCATGACGGCGGAGGCGGAGAAGACGGTGACGAGGCCGAAGAGGACGAGCAGAAACACGGTCCCGAAGAGCCACTTGTCGACGCCAACGCGCTTTGCCATACAGCCAGTTCCCTGTCGCCCCGCAACCTAGCTGGGCTAGACGGGGAGATTCATTACGAGTTGCCGGAAGGTGCGGCCACGGTGCTCGTAGTTCTCGAACTGGTCGAAGCTGGAGCAGGCAGGGGCAAGCAGAACAACATCGCCTGCGGCTGCCGACTTGACTGCTTCGGCCACGGCGACTTCGAGCGTTCCCGTTGGTACTATCTTCACGACTCCGCGCAGCTCGCGCTCAATCTTTTCCGCTGCGGAACCAATGGTGTAAACAGTTTTGACGCGGGCTTTGAGGGCGTCGGCCATGAGGGTGTAGTCGGAGTCCTTGTCTTTGCCGCCGAGGATGAGGTGGATGTTGCCGGGAAAGGACTGGACAGCCTTGAGGGCGGCGTCGACGTTGGTGGCCTTGGAGTCGTTGTAGAAGTCGACGCCCTGGTGGCAGCGGACGAACTCGAGGCGGTGCTCGACGGCGTGGAAGCTGGCCACGGATTGGCGGATCTTTTCTGCAGGAATGGTCGCGAGACGGGCGGCGGCGACGGCGGCGAGGACGTTCTCGACGTTGTGGGTGCCTTTGAGGGGAATCTCGGCGAGTGGGAGGATGGGCTCGGCGGGGGCGCCTTCCTTTTCGATCCAGCAGACGACGCCGTCGCGGACGAAGGCTCCCTGGCGGACGACGCGGGTGGCGGAGAACCAGTAGATATTGGGCCCGCCTTCGGGCGAGGAGGACTTGGCGTGTGCGGCGCACATCTGGGTGGTGCGGTCGTCGGCGTTGAGGACGAGGGCGTCGGCAGGGGTCTGGCGGGCGAAGATCTTTTCCTTCGCGGCAACGTAGGCCTCGAAGCTGTGGTGGCGGTCGAGGTGGTCGGGGGTGATGTTGAGGATGACGGCGATGCGGGGGTGGAACTGATCGGCGGTTTCGAGCTGGAAGCTGGAGACCTCGAGGACGTTGACCGTCTCGGGGGTGGATTCGGCGATGAGCTCGATGACGGGCAGGCCGATGTTGCCGCCGACCTGGGTGGGGACACCGGCTTCGCTGAAGATCTTGCCGAGGAGGGTGGTGGTGGTGGTCTTGCCGTTGGAGCCGGTGACGGCGATGATGCCGCCCTGGAGGAAGCGGCTGGCGAGCTCGAGCTCGCCCATGACGGGGAGGCCGTAGCCGATGACCTGGGCGACTTCGGGGGTGTCGAGCGGAACGCCGGGAGAGACGACGATGAGGTCCTGGCGGCGGAAGGTGAGCAGGCCGTGACCGCCGGCTTCGACCATGATGCCGGCGTCGAGCAGCGAGGGGATCTCGCGAGCGAGAGCGACGGCGGAACGGGTGTCCGAGACGGTGACGCGGGCGCCGAAGGTGCGCAGGAATTTGGCGGCGGAGAGGCCGGATTTGCCGAGACCTACGACGAGGACGCGCTTGTTCTTCAGATTGGTTAGATCGATCATTCGTGTGTCTTCCTCACCGGGCCGAGACGGCGTGCGTCTTTGTTTATCTCCGCGCGTCTTTGTTTATCTCATAGACGAGCGGTGGAAGGTTTTCCCTGGGTCGTCGGCGGTCATGACGGGAGGATAAATGCCGGGCTCAGACTGGGATTTGACGGGTACGGTAGAATCTGGCAGGGAGACTGTGAGATGAGCAACGTTGACGATCTGCGAAAACTGGCTCAGGACTTTCTTGCTCCCGAGCTGAGAGCGTTGGCTGTTGGTCTGGATGCGGTTGAGAAGTCGATTGGCGCAGTTGAGAAACCCATTGAAGATCGACTTAAATCAGCCGAGCAACTGGCTACTGAGCGGTATCAGGCCAGCGAGGTTCGTTTCAAGCTGGCCGAACTGACTGCGACCGAGCGTCATCAGGCCATCATGAATGCGCTTGATCTGAATCGGCGACTCACCCAGGTGGAAAACAAGCTCGAAAAGCCGAATTAAAATCGGCCATCTCGAGCTACCGATATTGGAATCACGAGGCGGCCTTTTGGGCGGCCTTTGTCGTTTGCTGCGCGAAGCGGAAACTCTCTTCGCGCAGTTGAGGAACGGTTCGGAAACTGTTCTCGGAACTAAACGGCTTTGCGCTGGAAGGTGGTCTTCTTGGTGTTGGCGAAGGAGTCCTTGGCCTTGAGGCTGGTGGATTCGTTGTGGGTGGGCTTGGCGCCGTTGGTGCCCTGGGCGGCTTTCTCGCGGAGGGCCTGGAGCTTCTGCGCCTTGCGGCTGAGGCCGCCAATCTTGACTGCGCCGGGCTTGGGAATGAAATCACTCATAGATAAATTTTCTCACGTTCTTCCTGCTTGGGCAGGGCAAAAGAACTGTCCTGCCGGACGGGCCCGCCACGCGCGGGGCGACCACTTCGTGGAGGGTGATTGCTTCGCATGGTTGCCAATAAAAGCTTGTGTCGACCAACGGGAGAACTGCGCCAAGCGGTATACGGTACGAAGTACCTTACAATCATCCGCAAAATGATTTGCGGTCTGGCGGGTTCTGCCAGGACGGGGGAGAGGAGTTGCGATAGGAATGGATAAGCGCGATTTTCTGAAGGGATCGGCCGCAATGGCGGCGGCGATGACGATGACGCGATTGAGCGAGGGGATGGGGTTCGCCGAGGATACAGGGACGACAGAGGCGGCTGCGTCTGGTGCTCCCGGATCGGTTCCAAGAACGAACTGGTCGGGTAACTTTCACTACTCGACCGATACGGTGCTGCAACCGGCGACAGTGGCCGAGGCACAGGAGGCGGTGCGGAGTGTCGCGGGGGTGCGGGCACTGGGGACACGGCACTCGTTCAACGGGATTGCTGATTCGAAGATCGCGCAGATCTCGACGCTGAGGCTGAAGGACGTGGCGCTCGACGAGAAGGCACGGACGGTGACGGTGGGGGCGGGGATTCGGTATGGGGATCTGGCGGTGATCCTTGATGCGAAGGGGTATGCGCTGCATAATCTGGCTTCGCTGCCGCATATCTCAGTCGGCGGAGCGTGCGCGACGGGGACGCATGGATCGGGACTTGAGAATGGGAACCTGTCGACGGCGGTACGGGCGATCGAGTTCGTCGGGGGCGATGGGAACGTGCATACGTTGTCGCGGGAGAAGGATGGCGACAAGTTTGCCGGGGCGGTGGTGGGGCTGGGTGCGCTGGGCGTGGTGACGCATATGACGCTGGCGGTCGAGCCGCGCTATGAGATGACGCAGATCGTCTACCAGGATCTGCCGTTCCGCGAGCTGGAGCACCACTTCGTGGAGATTATGGGCGCGGGGTATAGCGTGAGCCTGTTTACGGACTGGCAGCATGGGCTCGCGGGGGAGGTATGGATCAAGCGGCGGGTGGATCAGGGTGGTGCTGAGGCGCCTTCACCGTTCTTCTACAACGCGACGCTGGCGACGAAGAAGCTGCATCCGATCCTGGGGCATCCGGCGGAGGCGTGTACGGACCAGTTGAATACGGTGGGGGCCTGGTACGAGCGGCTGCCGCACTTCAAGCTGGAGTTTACGCCGTCGAGTGGGCAGGAGCTGCAAACGGAGTTTTTTGTGCCGTTTGAGCACGCGTATGAGGCGGTGCGGGCGGTGGAGACGCTGCGGAACAAGATTACGCCGCACCTGTACATCACGGAGCTGAGGGCGATTGCGGCGGACGATCTTTGGATGAGCATGGCGTACAAGCGGCCTTCGCTGGCGATCCACTTTACGTGGAAGCTAGAACCGGAGGCGGTAATGGCAGTGCTGCCGGAGATCGAGGCGAAGCTGGCGCCGTTTGGGGCGAGGCCGCACTGGGCGAAGGTGTTCACGATGAAGGCGGGTGCGATTACGCCGCTGTATCCGCGGATGAAGGACTTTGCGGCGCTGGTCAAGGAGTTCGATCCGAAGGGGAAGTTCGGGAACGCGTATCTGAAGGATGCGTTGGACGTTTCGTAAAGACTGGCCGGAGATTGCCATGCAGAACCGAGGCTCGACGTCATCGGTTTGTATGAGTTCGTGGCGAAGGATGGGCTGCTAGCATCATGGTTTCCAGATCTGAGGAGGATGTGGAGTTGACCATGACCACGACGAAGGTGAGTTCTGGCCGTTCAGGAGTTCGGGCGAGGATAGTGGAGATGCACCATCGGCTCTACTCGGAGTCGGATCGGGCGGCACTGAAGCATGCCGTGGTGTGGATCAGTGTTGCCGCGTTCCTGATTCATCTGGTGATGATCTTCGCAGCGCATTGGACGGCGGATACGTCGATGCTGACGCGGGCGGTGGGGCGGAACTATCTGTCGGCGGTGTCGACGCCGTTCAACGTGATTCTGTTTTATGAGGTGCTGACGCTGATCGCGGCGCTGCCGGCGTCGACGACGCGATCGATCGCAAATCAGTTCGAGATTGTTTCGCTGATCTTCATTCGCGATGTGTTCAAGGATATCGCCGCGGTAAGCGGGCCGAACTGGCTGGATGGGCATCTGCATGAGGCGTGGCCGCTGCTGGCGGATATGGGCGCGGGGCTGCTGATGTTTGTGCTGGTGACGGTCTTCCAGCATGTGGCAACCCAGCAGGTGGAGATGCCCCGGACGGAGTTGTATATCGCAGGGCGGAAGCGGTTTACGGAACAGAAGAAGATGGTCGCGAGTGGGCTGGCGGCGCTGCTGGTGGCACTGGCGGCGTATCACCTGGGGCGCGCAGTGGTGGAGGTGTATGCGAGCGCGGTGCATGGGCGGGAGATCCTGCTGGAGCCGACTGGGTACTTCTATAACGATGTGTTCAATGTGATGATCTTTGCGGATGTGTTTGTGGCGATCCTGTCGCTGCGGCTGACCGGGCGATATGAGATGGTGTTTCGCAATGCGGCGTATGTGACGTCGATTATTTTGATTCGGTTCGCGCTGATGGAGCGGCAGCCGTATGATGCGGTGCTGGCGATTCTGGCGACGGTGTTCGCGATTATTACGAGCCTGGTGTTCAACTACCACTCGCGGGTGAGAGTGGCGGCAAACTCAAAGTAAAAGCGCCCTACGCGGGCGGCGACCACTTCGTGGTGTGTGATTGCTTCGCGTGGTCCTCCCGATGGTCGGCATAGACTTCTGTTTGCGACCATCGGGAGCACCAGGCGACGCGGTATACATGTCACGAAGTGACCGCCGCCCGCGCAGGGCTAATTCATGGGCATGCCCGCGGGCATGACGGAGTGGTCCATGTTGTCGTGGCCCATGTCGTCATCGTCGATGGCCCAAACTTTTTTCGGGTCGGTCTCGAAGGGATAGACGTGAACCATCCAGCCGAAGAGATGGTCGTGAAAGACGCCGCCTGCGGCTTCGCAGGCTTCCTGCGTGGTGATGGAGCCTTCGAGGCCGTACTTGGCCTGCGGGCCGAAGTACTCGGCCTTGTGGCCTGCAGGAGCTTTGCAGAAGTTGGTGTGGAGATGCCAGCGGGCGATGCTGAGCGGGATGCGGTCGTTGAGCTCTGAATCGGGCGCGTCGAAGCGGTCGGTGTACATGGCGCCGACGAGTTTGTAGCTGCCAGTGGCATCTTTGGTGTAGAGCAGTGAGGTGGGCTTGGTGGGGTCGAAGTGGGTCCAGGCGGCGCGACCGTAATCGAGCCGGGTGAAGTGGTACTGGGGCTGCTGGACGTCGGGCAGGAAGATCTCGTAGCCGTCGGCAAGAGCCTTGCGGTAGTCCTGATAGGGAGCCATCGCTTGTTTGGCTGCTGCGGCGATGGCGTCGGCTTTTTGCTGGTCGCCGGGAGTGGGCGGGCGGACGTCGGTGAGGTGCATGTGACCGGCCATGTGGGCCATGCCGATTGCGGGATGGTTGACGTCATCCTGCGCAAGGGCGAGTGCTGGCGCGAGGCAGAGGCTAGCGATCAGGATGAGCAGTGGGCGATGACTCATGCGGAGGACCTCCGGTGCTGGCAGAGATTGTATAACCTGCACATTGATCGAGAAACAACAGCGCCCTGCGCGGGCGGCGACCACTTCGTGGTGTGTGATCCGCTTCGCGGTGGTCGCAAGTGAGATTCCGTGCCGACCAACGGGAGGACTGCGCGAAGCGATCACCTATCCCGAAGGGATCGCCCCGCGCGCAGCGGCCCGTCCGGCAGGACATGGTCTTAACGCAGCTTGAGCGTGGTGAGGGCGAGCAGGGCGAAGATGAGCGCGAGGATCCAGAAGCGGGCGATGACCTTCGACTCCGACCAGCCAAGCAGCTCGAAGTGGTGGTGGAGCGGAGCCATCTTGAAGATGCGCTTGCCGTTGCGCAGCTTATAGCTGCCAACCTGCAGAACGACGCTGACGCCTTCGAGGATAAAGACGCCGCCGATGAAGGGGAGCAGCAGCTCTTGCTTGATGACGACGGCGACGGTGCCGATGGCGCCGCCGAGGGCGAGCGAGCCGACGTCGCCCATGAAGATCTCGGCAGGGTGGGCGTTGTACCAGAGGAAGCCGATGCTGGCCCCGACCATGGAGCCGCAGAAGACGGTGAGCTCACTGATGAGCGGCATACGCTCGAGCTCGAGGTAGTCCGAAAAGACGACGTGGCCGCTGACGTAGGTGAGCATGGTGAGGGCACCGGCGGCGACGATGGTGCAGCCGATGGCGAGGCCGTCGAGACCGTCGGTGAGGTTGACGGCGTTGCTCGCACCGGCGATGACGATCATGACGAAGACGACGAAAGGGACGAAGGCGAGCCAGTGGAGATGCGGGATCGCGCCGAGCCAGCTCCATACAAGGTCGGGGCGGAGGCGCTTGGCGAAGGGGACGACGAGGCGCGTGGAGTAGTGGCCGCGGACTTCGAGGTTGAGCAAGGCGATGGCGACGGCGGCGCTCGAGAGGAACTGCAGGGCAAGCTTCTGGCGCGCGGTGAGGCCCTGGTTGCGGCGATGAACGACCTTGATGTAGTCGTCCGCGAAACCGATGGCTCCGAAGGCGAGGGTGGAGAGCATGACGACCCAGACGAAGGGATTCGAGAGGTCGGACCAGAGCAGCGTGGGGACCAGGATGGAGATGAGAATGAGGATGCCGCCCATGGTGGGGGTGCCGCTCTTCTTCTGGTGCGACTGCGGGCCTTCATCGCGGATGTACTGGCCGATCTGAAACTCACGCAGGCGACTGATAACGAAGGGGCCGATGAGCAGGCCGATGAGCAGCGCAGTGAGCGAGGCGAAGACCGTGCGGAAGGTCAGGTAGTGGAAGATGCGAAAGAGGCGGAAGTAGGGAAACAGCTTCTGGTAGAGCAGCCAATAGAGCAAATCGAACCCGCCCTCAGGTTCCGGCGTCTCGCGTGCGGCGGGACGCAGTTCCGTCGATGAAGAATGCGCGATCGGGCGCGTGCTGCGGCAGATCGCATGGCTATCTTAACAGGCGGGGTGGGGGCGGGCGTGACGATGTTTGGGTGGGGCGTATCTCTGCTTGTTCGCGTTGGACGGACCCGCTACCCGCGGAGCGGTCACTTCGTGACTTTCAATCCGCTTTGCGTAGCTCCTCCCGATGGTCGCAATCGAGGGATTGTGCCGACCAACGGGATGGGCTACGCGAAGCGGGTATACACACCACGAAGTGGTCGCCGCCCGTAGGGCGCTTTTCCATTTATTCGAGGCCAGCTTCGAAGGCAAGGCAGAGGCCGTCGACGGCCATAACCAGCTCATAGGCCAGATGAGGATCGTGGTCGGCGGCTTCGGCACGCTTGAGGAGTTCGTGGGCCATCTCCAGCAGGCGGGCGCTGGCTTTTCGGGTCTGTTTGGATTCAGTAGCAGCCTTCAGGCGTGGGGCGAGTTTTTCGAGACGGGCTTCGACCTGCTCGGTGGAGGGAATCTCGATTTCGAGTTGGTGGACCCCGCGTGACGCGTAGAGGCCAGCCATCGCGAGGTGCTCGGCGGAAGATAGGAGCCCAAAGGCGGATTGGATGGTGGACTCCACTTTTTGGCTCTTGCTCTTGGA
>Ga0302314_10003418_pt1 | contig 29290 bp, 34 predicted proteins | sample III_Palsa_N2_3_FD_200533 | JGI IMG/M metagenome (GOLD analysis project Ga0302314, IMG submission 200533) | Peat permafrost microbial communities from Stordalen Mire near Abisko, Sweden - III_Palsa_N2_3 | ecosystem: Environmental > Terrestrial > Soil > Palsa > Peat permafrost | place: Sweden...
TGGACGCGGCATAGGCCACCGAGGAGCCGATGCCGGCCACCCCGGCGATCGACGAGGTCATCACCACCGCGCCGGGCGCGTCACCGGCTTCCAGCAGGGAGCGGGCCGCGCGGGTCATCTGGTAGGACCCCACCACATTGATCCGGTAGATGGCGAGAAAGTCGTCCGCGGACACCGCGTCCAGGTTGGCGTGATCACGGGCGAAGCGGGTGATGCCGGCGTTGTTGAACAGGGCGTCGATGCGGCCGAACCCGTCCGCCGCCTTGGCGATGGCCTTGCAGCCCTCGTCCTCGCCGACATCGGCGCGGACCAGGATCGCCTCGGCGCCCTTGGCGCGGACCATGCCGGCGGTCTCTTCGGCCTCGGCGGCGCTGTTGGCGAAGTTGACCACCACGGCCTTGGCGCCGCGTCCAGCGACTTCCAGGGCGATGGCGCGGCCCAGGCCGGTCGAGGCGCCGGTCACCACCACGATCTTGCCGTCGAAATCCTCAGCCACACGCGCCTCCCTTTGATTTGCCGCGACCATAATCAGCCGCCGCGCGCTTGTCGCGGGCCAAGGAGCGACTAGGTTTGCGGCCATGACCCATGAGACCCTGACCCAGCTCGGCCACCAGACGGCTATCCCCACCAACCCCGACGAGGCGGTGCTGGAACGCGCGGCCAATCCGCACCCGGACCTGATCTACCTGGCCCGCTTCACCGCGCCGGAGTTCACCAGCCTGTGCCCGGTGACCGGCCAGCCGGATTTCGCCCATCTGGTGATCGACTATGCCCCAGCCGAGTGGCTGGTGGAGTCCAAGTCGCTGAAACTCTACCTGGCCTCGTTCCGCAACCACGGCGCCTTCCACGAGGGCTGCACCCTCGATGTGGCGCGCAAGATCATGGACACCGTGAAACCCCACTGGCTGCGCATCGGCGGCTACTGGTACCCCCGCGGCGGCATCCCCATCGATGTCTTCTGGCAATCCGGCGCGCCGCCCGAGGGACTGTGGCTGCCGGACCAGGGCGTGCCGGCGTATCGCGGGCGGGGCTAGCGCCTACTGCGCGTCTGGCGGCTGGGTTTCACCTGCGGTAGGCGCCCAATCCAGCGAACGTGGTCTTCTCATGTCAACTTCCGCAGCACAGACGTAGTCGAAGCCGAAGGTCAGGGTGACGCCATCGCCCTTGCGATATGTCCAGTCATCCCGGGTGGGCTGCAGGCCCTGCGGAACGACCGCGCCCGGCGCGAAATGCCGCATTGTAGAGTGGCTTAATTCGCCCGACCCCAGCCTCGCCATGAGCATTTGTTCCGTAATACAGGATCCATACTCATTTATATTAAGTGACAGATTCTCTCCATTATTTCCATTGAAATTCCAAGCAATAAAATAATTTCCGGATACTACATTTTCCGGTAATTTGGTCAGATTATACCAAATTCTTTGGTACTTGTCCGCGTAGACAATTCCTGCAGAGCCATTTGACGGCGACGCCGTCACCCCAAATACCGCTCTGACATCATTCGGAAAAAGGGAATCCCTGCCGGATAGTTGCGACAGACGCGAAAGCATCGATTGGCCTTCGTCCAAAGCAGCCTTGCTGGGAGCAAGGTTTCCGCTCACCGGCGGCGGCGCTGGGGGCTGAGAGGTCATCATTCGATCTCACCGTAGGCTTGGTTGGTTTTCGAGCGAACTTAAACCCGCAGGCGCCGTTGTATGCCAATGGCCGACGCACCGCACGCAACCGTCCGCCCGGCCAAGACGCCCGAACTGGTGTTTGTCTGCAAGAAGTGCAGCCGCAAGCTGGGGCCGGCGGGCAAGGCCATGCGCAAGAGCCTGAAGCAGGCCTTGAAGACCCGGCGCTGGGGCAAGGCGCGCCTGGTGACGACGGGTTGCTTCTCGCTCTGTCCCAAGCGCCGGCAGGTGCTGGCGAGCGCGCGGTCCTTGGGCGCCCATAGGCTGCTGGTGGTCGAGGAGGCGTTCTCCGTGGAAGAGGCCCTGGATTACCTGCTCGGACGTCCTAACTCCACCGGCTGACCAGCGTCTCCACATTCGGCCGCACCCGCTCCTGCGGGGCTTCTTCGGCCGTGCCCAGGTAGATGAAGCCCGTCACCTTCTCGCCTTCGGCCAGGCCCAGCAGCGCCGCCGCGTCGTCGTCGTAGGCGTACCAGTCGGTGATCCAGTTGGCGCCGAAGCCCATGGCCTGGGCGGCGATCACAAGAGTGGTGCAGACAGCGGCGGAGGACATGCGCTGTTCCCATTCGGGGATCTTGCCCTCGATGAAGCGCGAGACCACCACCACCGCCATCGGCGGGATATTCAGCTTGAACAGGGCGCCCTTGCGCTTTTCCCGGTCCGGGGCCGCCTCGGCGATCGTCTCCAGCGCCTTGGCGAAGCGCGTCTTGGCCTCGCCCTCAAGCAGGATGAACCGCCAGGGGGCAAGCTTGCCGTGATCGGGGACACGGGCGGCCAGGCGCAGCAGATCATGCAGCTGCGCCTTGTCTGGCGCAGGCGCGCGCAGGGTCGACGCCGAGGCCGAGCGCCGCGTGGCCAGGAAATCCAGCACCGCCCGGGAGGGTGAAATGGGCAGGACTTCGCCAAATTCGGGTTCGGGCGGCAGGCGGTCTTTCAGGGTCGTCATCAACGGATCCATTTGGGGGAGCCACCGAAAAAGCCGGCGGCCCTGGCGCCCAGATGGGCGCTCCACCATATGCCCGAAAGGGGCAGGACTGTCCCGTTCGCCCTCCGAACGCTATATTAAGCGCCGTTGGCGATGGTAACGCCGATCTTGGGGAGAAGCCCGGCCATGTCTCAGCGTCTTGAAGTGGTTGCGCACGACACCCCGCCGCCCGTCTGGGCCTCATTGCGAAACGAGGCCTCCCACGCCGCCCAGATCGAGCCAGGCCTGGCCTCGCTGCTGCATTCCACCATCCTGAAACACGATGGTCTGGCCGAGGCTCTGTCCTATCAGCTGGCCCGCAAGATCGGCGACCAGGAGCTGCGCGCCATGAGCGTGCGCGAGATCGCCGAGGAGGCCTATGGCTCCGACCCCGGCCTGATCGCCATGGCCGAGGCCGACCTGCGCGCGGTGTTCGAGCGCGATCCGGCCTGCAAGGGCTATATGCAGCCCTTCCTGTTCTTCAAAGGCTTCCTGGCGCTGCAGACGCACCGGGTGGCGCACTGGCTGCACGGCCAGCGTCGCGAGACCATGGCCTTCTATCTGCAGAGCCGCATGTCCGAAGTGTTCCAGGTGGACATCAATCCGGCCACCAAGGTCGGCTCCGGCGTCTTCATCGACCACGGCACCGGCATCGTCATCGGCGAGACCGCGGTGATCGGCGACGATGTCTCCATGCTGCAGGGGGTGACCCTGGGCGGTACGGGCGCCGAGCGCGGCGACCGCCATCCCAAGATCGGCAAGGGCGTGCTGCTGGGCGCCGGCGCCACGGTGATCGGCAATATCGTCATCGGCGACTACGCCAAGATCGCGTCGGGCGCGGTGGTGCTGCGCCCCGTGCCCCCCGGCTGCACCGCGGTGGGGGTCCCTGCCCGCCTGGTCAACTGCCCCACCTGCGAAGAGCCGGCCAAGACCATGGACCACACCCTGGCCGAACACGCCTACGACGATCCGAGCGGCTAGGCCCAGGCTCAAAGGCGGCCCGCGAAGGGTTGCTCTATGCGTGGATCGGGCTAGGTTCGCGCCGATTCGTCCCGCCGCAGGAGAGCGACCGTGAAAGAGACCGACCTGAAGCGCGTCGAAGCGCACCTGAAGCGCACCTTCGGCAATCCCCACATCGCCGTCCTGCCACGCCCCAAGCAGAAGGATTCCGCCGAGGTCGAACTAAAGGGCGAATTCATCGGCGTCATCTACGAAGACGAGGATGAGCCCGGCTCGTTCATGTTCGAGATGGCGATCCTGGCGGAAGACCTGGAGTAGGTCATCCTTGTCCAAAAATGACCAGAATGACTATGTTGGTCATGATGGTCATGGTGGCGCGTGATGACGGAACCTGGGGCGCGGCTGAGGCGAAGGCAAAATTCAGCGAAGTGATGGAAAAGGCCCAGACCGAGGGCCCACAGCACGTCACCAAGAATGGCAAGGACGCTGTTGTCATTGTTTCGGCCAATGATTGGGCCACGAAGCAGAAGCCAGCAAAATCCTTTGTGGACGTCCTACTCGCCGCGCCACGCATCCTGAGCGATGAGGAAGCGGAAACGCTTTTCAAGCGACACAAGGATTTCGGCCGGCCGCCGATTGAGTTTTGAACTTTCTGCTCGACACCAATGTCGCCTGTGAACAGCTTCGCAAGCTTCCAGACGCAAACGGTCATCGAATGGATCAGCCGGCAGCGCAGCGAAAGGTTGTTCGTCAGCACAATCGCACTCGCAGAAATTCAGTTCGGGATTGGCATTCTCGACCCAAGCCGGCGTCGCACCGCGCTTGAGGATTGGCTGGTCGACTTCCGTGCGTCGCTAGGTAAACGGCTCTTGCCGTTGGATCAGGAGGTCGCCATCGCATGGGGCAACCTACGCGCAGCCGCAAGGCGTGCAGGCCGTCCGATACCGTTCATGAACGCCTTCATCGCCGCAACCGCCGAGGTCCACGGCCTGACCGTGGTCACCCGGAACGTGCGTGATTTCGAGGTCTGGGGCGGGCCGGTGTTCAATCCTTGGACTGAAGACCCGCCCGCCTGACCTATCTGTTAAAGCACCCCCAGCATCTCGGCCACCAGGGGATGGCGGACGATGTCGACGTCTGCAAGGCGGACCACGGCGATGTTGGATACGGCTTCGAAGCGGTCGGCGACATCGGCCAGGCCCGACATGCCGGGCAGCAGGTCCGACTGGTTGGGGTCGCCGGTCACCACCATGGTCGAATTCCAGCCCAGCCGGGTCAGCAACATCTTCAGCTGGCCGTAGGTGCAGTTCTGCGCCTCATCGATGACCACGAACGCGTTGTTCAGGGTGCGGCCGCGCATGTAGCCGACGGGGGCGATCTCGATGGCGCCCTCGGTGATCAGGGACCGGACCCGCTTCATCGACAGCCGGTCGGACAGGGCGTCGTACAGAGGGCGCAGATAAGGGGCGAGCTTGTCCTCCATGTCGCCAGGCAGGAAGCCGATCGACTCCCCGGCCTCGATCGCCGGGCGGGACAGGACGATGCGGCCGATCTTGCCGGCCTCCAGCGCCTCCACGGCTTTCGCAATGGCCAGATAGGTCTTGCCGGTGCCGGCGGGGCCGAGGGCCATGACCAGGTTGCGACTGTCGATGGCCTCGATCAGCTTGGACTGGCCGATGCTCTTGGCCTTGATGGTTTTCAGATACCCCTGCTCGCGATCGTCGTTGTTGGCGGGACCGTGGCCATGTGGCGTCCACCCCCGCTCTACCGGGAGCCGGCGGATTTTGGCGTCCTCGAACTGATCGGCGTCGAATGCGCCTTCGCGCACAACTCGCTTCAGAGCACGTTTGGTCATGGAGCCCTCCGTCAGGGTAAGAAAAAAGGGCGCGTCCGCAACGGACCGCCCTTCGGGTGAATAGAAATTTGTCGGAGACGTCTCGGACGCCGGACCCGGAGGCGGCGACACATCGATCAGAGGGCGGGGTGGTCCCGAGGACCGCCGAACTGCCATATGCGAACCCTGCACTCCGACCAAAGGAGACCGCGGAAGGCTTTCCGCGGCGGGGATACGGGGCGGGAAATCCGTCCCGAATCGCCTAACTAGATTGATGGTAACAGGGTTTAAAAACGATTAAGCAAGGCCCGGGTTTCAATAAAGGCGGCGTACGGATGAATGTTTATAACTTGGGCGCCCTAGCCCCCAGCCTTCCGGCGGAAGACGAATACTGGATTGCACCCAACGCCGTCGTGTTGGGTAATGTCGTCCTGAAGAAGAACGCCAGTATCTGGTTCGGCGCCACCCTGCGCGGCGACAATGATCCCATCACCATCGGCGAGAATAGCAACGTCCAGGACGGCTCGGTTTTGCATACCGACCACGGCTCTCCACTTACCATCGGCGTCAACGTCACTGTCGGGCATATGGTAATGCTGCACGGATGCACGATCGGCGACGGCTCTCTGGTGGGGATCGGCTCGATTATCCTGAACGGGGCCAAGATCGGGAAAAACTGCCTGATCGGGGCGAACAGCCTGATCACCGAGGGCAAGGAGATTCCCGACAATTCGATGGTGATGGGATCCCCCGGCAAGGTGGTGCGGGAACTGGGGGAGGACCAGGCGCGGATGCTGGCCATGTCGGCCATGGGCTATGTGGCCAACTGGAAGCGGTTCAAGGCGGATATGCGGGCGGTCTGACGGGCCCGCAATCCTCTTATGCTTCGACAAGCTCAGCATGAGGATTTCTAATGCAGCTGAAGTAGTCCTCATCCTGAGCTTGTCGAAGGAGAGGACGGGCCACGACTCTTGCGGGCTCACCCCGCTTGACCTCCCCAAGGTCAGCCGCCCCTAGCTTGCGGCGAAACGGCGCACGGGGATGCGCGCACAAAAGGCGGCGGAGGAAATCATGGCCTATCAGTACATCCAGGTCGAACGCGACGGGCCGATCACCACCTTCACCATCAACCGGCCGGAGGTGATGAACGCCCTGCATTCCGACGCCCACTTCGAGATGGCCGAGGCGTTCGACGCCTTTGCCGCCGACGCGTCGCAATGGGTCGGCATCGTCACCGGCGCGGGCGAGCGGGCGTTTTCCGCCGGCAACGACCTGAAGCACCAGGCCATGGGCGGCAAGATGGGCTCGCCGCCCTCGGGCTTCGCCGGCCTGACTTCGAGGTTCGACCTGAACAAGCCGCTGATCGCCGCCGTGAACGGCGTGGCCATGGGCGGCGGGTTCGAGATCGCTCTGGCCTGCGACCTGATCATCGCCTCCGACAAGGCCGTCTTCGCCCTGCCCGAGCCGCGCGTGGGCCTGGCCGCCCTGGCTGGCGGCATGCACCGGCTGCCGCGCCAGATCGGCCTGAAGCGCGCCATGGGCATGATCCTGACCGGCCGCCGGGTCTCGGCCGAGGAAGGCCATGCGCTGGGCTTCGTCAACGAGGTGGTCCCGGCGACAGACCTGATGAGCGCCGCCCGGCGCTGGGCCGACCTGATCTGCGAATGCAGCCCCATGTCGATCCGCGCCTCAAAGGAGGCGGTGATGCAGGGCCTGGACGAGCCCAGCCTGGAAGCGGCGATCAGCGGCCAGATGAAGTACGCCGCCGTGGCCGCCATGTTCCGCTCGGCGGACTTCGTGGAAGGCCCAATGGCGTTCGCGATGAAGCGCAAGCCGGAGTGGAAGGGGGCGTGAGAAGGCGATAGGCCCCAGTCCGCTGACGTAACGCGGAAGATCGCGGATGCCGTCCCTGGGAAACTGGCTCGCCGGCTTGTCCGGCCTGGCCGCCATCGTGCTCTTCTTCGCCGCTGGCGGCACGCCGCGTGATGACGGCTCGCGGCTCTATGCGCGCGAGACGATCGGCATGTGCGCCACCGGCCTGGGCTTTCTGGCAACGGTTATGCTGACTGAGCCTAATGGGCGGACGCTCTACATACTGGTCATGATCGGCTTCATCCTGGCGACCGTAGGCGCGCGGCTGTTCTTCTACCGCCGGCGGGGGGCGCTCCCAGCGACCAATTAAGCGCATGACGCGGGAGACGCAGACATCTGGGCAAGATTTGCGGACCCAAAAAGATAGCGATCGGCAGCGATTGCGTCAGCTTCTTCTTGATGGCGGCTCGTCGTCGCTCGACGTTGTGGCCGATAAGGTCTTCTTCGATAGCCTGCGCAATCGGGCCAATAGCGAGGCCCCTACCCCGCCTCGCCCCAGTCGATCGCCTCGACCTTCGGAATAACCACCAGCCAGCAGAAGACACCGACCAGGGCCACCCCGGCCGCCGCCAGGAAGGCGACGCTGAAGCTGCCGGTAAGGTCGATCATCCAGCCGGTGCAGATGGGACCGACGATGCCCGAGATGTTGCCCAGGCCGTTCTGCAGACCCATCCATTTGCCGGACGCCTTCGGCCCGGCGAGGGTCTGCGCCACCGCGTAGAGGTTGAAGGTGGTCAGGCCGTTGCCGACGGCGGAGAAGAGCAGGCCGGTGACGGCCAGGCGCGCGTCGCCTTCCGCGCAGGCCAGCATGCAGAGCATGGTCGCCAGGCCGCGCCATGCACCCCGCCCCACTTGGTTGTGACGAGGCTAGCGCGATCCGGGACCGCTGACACCCCTTGCGCTGTGCGTGCTTCGACGCGCGCCGTTGGCGCGGCTCAGCATGACGTAGAATTTTGAAGCCCACAAAACCAAGTCATCCTGAGCCGGCGCGCTGCGCCGTGTCGAAGGACGCGCCGAACATTGGTGACGGCTGCGTCAACTTTCCCGTACGGCGCCTTGCGCCCCGCACGAGGACGGGTCAAAGCTGACCTAACAATGTTTACTTGAGTTCCGGGGAGCGGACGCATGGATCGCTTTGACTATATCATCATCGGCGCCGGCTCGGCGGGCTGCGTGCTGGCCAATCGGCTGACGCAAGACCCGAACTGCAAGGTCCTGCTGCTGGAGGCCGGCGGCAAGGACAATTCCGTGCTGGTGAAGATGCCCGCCGGCGTCGGCAGCCTGATCTCGGAAAAGGGGGCCTACAACTGGGGTTTCTGGACCGAGCCGGAGCCGCATCTGGACGACCGCAAGCTGTGGTGGCCGCGCGGCAAGGGCTGGGGCGGATCCTCGTCCATCAACGGCATGATCTACATCCGCGGCCACGCCCGCGACTATGATCAGTGGCGCCAGATGGGGCTGGCGGGCTGGTCCTATGCGGACGTGCTGCCCTATTTCAAACGGGCCGAGACCTTTGAGGGCGGCGGCGACGCCTACCACGGCTCAGGCGGGCCGCTGCATGTATCCAAGGCGCACGACCCGTCGCCGATCTTTTCCAGCTTCATCAAGGCGGGCGGCCAGGCCGGTCACAAGCTGACCGACGACTTCAACGGCTTCCAGCAGGAAGGCTTCGGCCCCTATGCCCTGACGATCAAGGACGGCAAGCGCTGGAGCGCCTCCTTCGCCTATCTGCACCCGGCCCTGTCGCGCCCCAACCTGACCGCCGTGGTTGAGGCCCGCACCAGCCGGATCATCATCGAAAAGGGCAAGGTGGTCGGCGTCGACTACATCGTCGGCAAGGACCGAGAGAAGAAGACGGCCTATGCCGACGCCGAGGTGCTGCTGTGCGCCGGCGCGGTGCAGTCGCCGCATATCCTGCAGCTGTCCGGGATCGGCGATCCCGACGATCTGCGTGCGGCGGGGGTCACCGTCACCCATGCCCTGAAGGGCGTCGGCAAGAATTTGCAGGACCATCTGGACGTGATCCTGTCGTGGGAGACGCCCAACACCAAGTCGGCCTATTCCTACAACAAGGGGATCAACCGGCTGCTGACCGGCATGAACTATATGCTGCGCGGCCAGGGGCCCGGGCGCTCCAACTTCCTGGAGGCCGGCGCCTTCCTCAAGTCGCGCCCCGACCTGGATCGGCCGGACCTGCAGCTGCACTGTGTGATGGCCATCATGAAGGACCACGGCAAGACGGCGGTGGAGAAGGACGGCTTCTCCATCCACGTCTGCCAGCTGCGACCGGAAAGCCGTGGCGAGGTCGGCCTGCGCTCAACGGACCCCTTCGATGATCCCACCATCCTGGCCAACTATCTGGCCACGGAAGAGGATCGCCGCGCCCTGCGCGAAGGCGTGAAGATGGTCCGTGACCTGGCCGGCACGGAGGCCCTGAAGGCGATCTGCGGGGCGGAGCATTCCCCGGGCCGCGACCTGAGCACCGACGCCGACATCGACGCCTGGATTCGCCAGACGGCGGAAACCATCTACCATCCCGTCGGCACCTGCCGCATGGGCGTGGCCGGCGACCTGAACGCGGTAGTCGACGACAAGCTGAAGGTGTTCGGCCTGCCCGGCCTGCGCGTCATCGACGCCTCGGTGATGCCGACCCTGGTGAGCGGCAACACCAATGCGCCGACGATCATGATCGCGGAAAAGGCGGCCGACATGCTGCTGGGCCGTCCCGCGCCGAGCCCGCAGGATGCGGCGGTTTTTGAGGAGGCGTAGGGCGGCTTATTCCTCCCCCGCTGGGGGAGGCAGCCGTGCGTAGCGCGGCTGAGGGGGCGAGCGTAATCGTCAAGCGCCAGCTTAGCGGCAAGGCCCCCTCCACCACCCTGCGGGTGGTCCCCCTCCCCCATCGGGGGAGGAATTGTGCCGGCTCATCAAGGCACGCGACTTTCCGACGCCCTCCCGATCGCCTCTCCACGATCCCGCCTTCGCCCACGCGCGTTTCCGGCCTAGACTAGAATCCACCAATCAAGACACGGGAGACGATCCATGGACATGCGCAAACTTGGCCGCTCGGGCATTTCAATCGCGCCGCTGATGCTGGGCGGCAATGTGTTTGGCTGGACCGCGGATCAGGACAAGTCCTTCGCCATCCTTGACGCCTTTGTCGCCGGCGGCTTCAACGCCATCGACACCGCCAACGTCTATTCCCGCTGGGTCCCCGGCCACACCGGCGGCGAGTCCGAGGCGGTGATCGGCGACTGGCTGAAGGCGCGGGGCGGCCGCGACAAGTTGGTGATCGCCACCAAGCTGGGCATGGATATGGGCGACGACAACAAGGGCCTGTCGGCGGCCTATATGGTCAAGGCGGTCGAGGAATCGCTGACGCGGCTGCAGACCGACTACATCGACCTTTATCAGTCCCATAGCGATGACGATAAGACGCCCCTGGCCGAAACGCTGGAGGCCTATGCCAAGCTGATCAAGGCCGGCAAGGTGCGCGCCATCGGCGCCTCCAACTATTCCGCCGACCGGCTGGCCGAGGCGCTGAAGGCTTCCAAGGATGCGGGCATCCCCCGCTATGAGACCCTGCAGCCGCTCTACAACCTGTCCGACCGCGCCGGCTTCGAGGGTCCGCTGCAGGACCTGTGCGTGAAGGAAGACGTGTCGGTCATTCCCTTCTACGGACTGGCCTCAGGGTTCCTGACCGGCAAGTACCGCTCGGAAGCCGACTTCGGCAAAAGCCCGCGCGGTCGGGGTATGGCCAAATACCTGAACCCCCGCGGGCACAAGATCCTGGACGCCCTGGACGCCGTCGCGGGCGCCCATAACACCACCGCCGCCAAGGTCGCCCTGGCCTGGCTGATGGCCCAACCCTCCATCGCCGCCCCGATCGCCAGCGCCACCAGCGTCGAGCAGCTGGAAGACATCATGGGCGCGGCGAGCCTGACCCTGAGCGCCGGCGATCTGAAGGCGCTGGACGAGGCGAGCGTGGCGGAGACGGTAGCCGCGTAAGAGCCGGCCAAACGCCGCCACAGCAGGTTGCGATCACAGCCTTGCCTCACCATTAAAAGGGTGGGACGGGGAGTTTCAGATGCTCATTGGTCTGTTGTGCGCGGCGCTGGCCGTCATCCTGCTCTGGCCCGACACCGAGATTGGCAAGACGTTCAGGCGCGTCCTGGTCGAATGGCCGGCGCGCAAGCTGGCGGGCATAAGCAAGCGACGTTTGATCCTAGGGATCGCCGCGCTGGTCTTTCTCGCCTGCGCCCTGGTTCTCGCGCGGATGTTCGAGGACGGGATCGTCGCGTTCCAGTTCGTTCCGGAAGGGTTCGTCTGGATTGCCGCTCTCGACGCCGGGACCTATCTGGATTTGATCGCGGCGGTCTGGCTGGTGGCGGGACTGGTTCGACTGCGCGCCGCGCAACAGGCCATCAAGGCCGCCGCCGCCCGCGCCAGACAATGGTCGCTCAGGCGGCTTCAGCCGCTGCTCGCCAGGATGGAGCGTCCAGGCGCGGACCGCGCGCATCGGCTCCCCACGAGGCCAAAGCCGACCAAGCAGCGCGACGACGAGGATCGAGCAGCGCCGTGGCTGGGCTTCGCCTAAGCCGCCACCCGCGCATAGCGCCGGCAGTGGTCCAGGTAGGCAGCCTCGTGGCTGGCCATCAGTTCGACCACGCTGGTCCATAGCCAGGACGGGGCGTCGAGGCTCTTGGAGCGGTTGCGGTCGAATTCCTCGGCCCAGCGGGTGCGGTCGGCGTCGTCCATCTGGCGGCGGTGGGCGCGGCCCACCACCCCGGCCAGGAACCGCGCCACCGTCACCGCCTCGGCCGGCTCCAGGGTCTCGATCTCCAGCTTGGTGTCCTGCGGGCGCAGTTCGCGCACGAACACCGAGCGGCCCAACACCTTCGCGGCGCGCATGCGGTCGCCCAGATGCGGCGACAGGTGACGGGCCCCCTCCACTACCCGCTGGCCGTTGTCCTTGGGCATGGCGGCGCGCGGGGCGTGCGGGGCCGCGGCCTTCACCGCCTCCTTGACGTCGATCAGGCCGTATTCCCGTTTCTTGCCGGAGCCGATCGCCACCAGCAGGGCATAGCGCAGCAGGCCCAGGGAACTGCAGCCCTTGACCCAATAGGCGGCGTCGACCAGCTCGGTCTTGGCGTCGCTGGGCCGCGAGTGAAGCTGGGTCGCCAGATCGTGGATCGGTTCAGACGCGGCCAGTTCTTCGAGGGCGGTTCGCTCCTCCTTCGACAAGGGCCAGTAGCGTTTGCCGAGGGGGATAGTCGGATTGACGTCCTCGATCCGCTCGCGGGCCAACTGGGCCCAGCCCCGTTGGCGCGAGGTGCGGATCAGGCCCTGAACCAGCGGCGGCCTGTCGCCGTCCTCTTCACCGGAACCGCCCATCAGCGCCGACTGGTAGCCATCGACAATCTGTTCGACGATATGGGCCGTGGTGGCGCCCGGCAAGTCGAAGCCGCGGGCGGCGCTGGCCAGGGACAGGGCCAGGCGGACGATGTCGTGGGTGGGGTTGCCGATCACCGTCTGGTCCAGGTCACGGATCTGGATCGCCACTTCGCCCTTGGCGTTGGAGAGCGGACCCAGGTTGCCATAGTGGCAGTCGCCGCAGATCCACACCTTGGGACCCTCCGGCAGCTTGGGGGCGGCGTCATTCAGCCAGGTGTAGAAGCGCGCGGTCGAGCCGCGCACATAGGTCTGCGCCGACCGCGCCATCTTCAGCCGCTGGCGTCCTTGAAGGTGTTCGGCGCGCTGATCAGGCTTGGGAGTTTTCATGTAGGAGCAACGCGCAAGCGGAGCCATGGATGCGCGAGCCCTACCTTACTTGGGCGCATCCGACGGATTGTACTTCTCGACGAAGTCCACCGACTGTTTCACCACGGCCAGGCGGGTGGTTTCCTCCACCATGTGGTGGGTCTCATTCTCGAATAGGACCAGGGTCGAGGTCTTGCCGGCGCCGCGCAGGCGGCTGTCCATCTCGATGCTCTGGGACTGCGGGACGATCTCGTCGTTCTTTCCCTGGAAAATCAAGACTGGGGCGTCGGCCTCGCCAGCATGAGCCGACGGCGAAATGGCCCCCTTGCCGCCCGCGCCAATGAACTTGTCCCAGTTCGCCAGCTCGACACTCTCGCCATAGCGGATGTCTTCATAGTTGGTCAGCTGGGCAAGGTCGGTGACCGGGGCGTAGGCGACGGCGCAGCGATAGACCCCATGCTGCATGGTGACGCCGGCTAGGGCGGCGAACCCGCCGTAGCTGCCGCCGACGATGCAGACCCGTTTCGGATCGGCGATAGCCTGGGTCCCCAGGTAGGCGATCCCATCCGACAGATCGGTTTGCATCTTCCGCCCCCATTGGCCGAAGCCGGCGGCGATGAAGTCCTCCCCATAACCGTCGGACCCACGGAAGTTAGGTTGCAACACCGCATAGCCGCGCGAGGCGAAGGCCTGCGCCCACCAGTCAAAGCCCAGGCGGTCGCGATCGATCGGACCACCGTGCGGCATGACGATGAGCGGCAGGTTCTTCGGATCCCGCCCGGGGGGCAGGGTGAGCACGGCATGGATCGTCAGGCCGTCGGAGGTCTTGTAGGCGATCATCTGGGTCGGGCCGACATCGGCCGAGGTCACGGTGGGGTATTCCTCACCCAGCACGCTGGCTTTGCCGGTGGAGATATCGACCAGCCAATAGGTGCCGGAGTCGTCGCCGCCATCGGTATAGACCACCATGCGGCTGAAGTTCTGGCTCTCCGAAACCAGCCGCACATTGGCGCTGGGAAAGGCGGCCTTGGCGCCGTTGAAGCGCGCCGCGATGGTCGGGTCGAAGAAGGAATAGACCGGCGTGTCGCCTTCGAGCCTTTGCCCGATGAGCATGCCCGTCTGTCGATCGTGCTGCAGCCAAAGCGGATCGTTCGGCAGTGTCTGCACCACCGGCTTGCCGCCGGGCGCGAGGGGCCATTCCTCGATACGGTCGGTGAAGGCGGTTTCGCTCACCGGCTCTTCGATCAGGAGGGTGTTTGGCGTCCTGCCGAAACCCTGGATGCCCACGCCGGAATATTTCGAATGGCCGGACGTGATAGCCACGCCATCCTGCCCGGCGAGCACCCGCCAGTCGCCGAGATCATTAGCCTCGAGCCTGGCGATGATCTGGCCTGTCGGGCCGACGAACCAGCCCCGCGTCGTATCGTTGCCGCGGGCGAACACCGTGCGTTCGCCCGTGTCCAGGTTCACCCGATAGAGAATTGGATCGCCGATGCAGGTGGGGCACGACCCGGCGGGCAGGCCCTTGGCATAGGCGAACCAGGTTCCGCCGACCTGGGCGGCCTCGACGGCGCCAAAAACGGCGTTGACCACATCTCCGCCCTTGCCGAAGAGATCAAATCCCTTGTGCGTGGACAGGGTCACCACAGAGGCCCGGTTGGCCTGGCTGAGATAGTCGCCGCCGAACCCCTGGCCGCTATCCAGCGTGATCCCCGTGTAGAGGATGACGTGGTCGTCTCCGGCCCACTGGACTCCGGCGAACCGAACGCCCGCCAAAGGCAAGCTCAGAAGGAAGTCGCCTGTCGCGACGGACTTTACGAACAGCCGCCGACCGTCGGGGGAGTCCGCCACCAAGGCGAGGCGCTCTCCGGATGGCGAAAGGCTGACGTCGGTGATCGCGGGGAAGCGGCCGTAATCCTCCACGGCCGGCGCCGCCTTCGCCATCCCGCTCACGGACAACAGAACAAGCACAGCCAACAGAACTTGACGCATTGACGCTTCCCCCCGGTACTCAGCGAGAGGGTATCCAGACTCCGCATCCCCGGCAAGTTGTAGGGATATGGACGACCGGAGCGAGCAGGCGCGGATCGCGCCTTCAGGCCATGAAGCCCGGCATCCAGCTTTCGTGCGCGGCCCGCAGATCAGCAAGCGCGACGTCAAACAGACCCGCCGCCGAGGCCACGCGGTCACCGCCCGCGACGGCGGCGATGGAGGCGTGGACGCCAGCGGCTTCGGCCTTGGCCAGCAAGGCCGCGGCCTTGTCGGTGGCGATCAGGTAGCGGCCCTGATCTTCGCCGAACAGGTAGAAGTGGGCATGGGCGTGGGATGAGGCGTTCAGGGTGACGCCGACGCCGGAGGCCAGGGCCATTTCCGCCGCCGCGCAGGCCAGGCCGCCGTCGGACAGGTCGTGCACCACCGTGGCCTCGCCGGCCGTGATCAGGCCGCGGACGAAGTCGCCGGTCTTGCGCTCCAGGCCCAGGTCCACCGGCGGCGGCGCCCCCTCCTCGCGGCCGAACAGCTCGCGCAGATAGAGGCTGGCGCCCAGCTCGCCGTGGGTTTCCCCCAGCAGCACCAGATGATCGCCGGGCTGGAGGCCGGAAACGCGAGCCCGCCTGGCGTAGTCGGCCAGCAGGCCCACCGCGCCCACGGTGGGGGTGGGCGGAATGGCTGAGCCGTTGGTCTCGTTGTAGAGGGAGACGTTGCCGCTCACGACCGGGAAGTCCAGGGCGCGGCAGCCCTCGGCCATGCCGTCGATGGCGCGGACGATCTGGCCCATGATCTCCGGCCGCTCGGGATTGCCGAAATTCAGGTTGTCGGTGATGGCGATGGGGTCGGCGCCGACGGCGGTCAGGTTGCGCCAGGCCTCGGCCACCGCCTGTTTGCCGCCTTCATAGGGGTCGGCCTGGACGTAGCGAGGGGTGACGTCGGAGGTCACCGCCAACGCCTTCTTGGTGCCATGCACCCGCACGATGCCGGAGTCCGATCCGCCATCGGAATCGGCCAGGGTGTCGGCCATGACGTGGCGGTCGTACTGCTCCCACAGCCAGCGCTTGGAAGCCATGTCCGGGCAGGACATGATGGTCAGCAGGGCCTGGCCATAGTCGGCGGGAGCCGGCACGTCGGCGGGGGTCAGGCGCGGCGGCTTGACCGGCTCCGTCCACGGACGGTCGTACAAAGGCGCATCTTCCGTGAGCGGCGCCAGCGGCAGGTCGCAGACGATCTCGCCCTTGTGCCGCAGGACGATGTGGCCGGTGTCGGTGGTCCAGCCGATGGTAGCGGCGTCCAGGCCCCACTTCTCGAAGATGCGCTGGCCATCGGCCTCGCGGCCGGGCTTCAGCACCGCCAGCATCCGCTCCTGGCTTTCCGACAGCATCATCTCATAGGCGCTCATCCCGTCTTCGCGCTGGGGCACAGCGTCGAGGTCGAGCTCGATGCCGACGGCGCCCTTGCCGGCCATCTCCACGGAGGAGGAGGTCAGGCCGGCGGCGCCCATGTCCTGGATCGCCGCCACCGCGCCGGAGGCCATCAGTTCCAGCGTCGCCTCGATCAGCAGCTTTTCCGCAAAGGGGTCGCCGACCTGGACCGTGGGGCGTTTCTCGTCGGAATCCTCGTCGAACTCGGCCGAGGCCATGGTGGCGCCATGGATGCCGTCGCGGCCGGTCTTGGAGCCGAAATAGACCACCGGCAGGCCTGCGGCTGGCGCGGCGGAATAGAAGATCTTGTCGGCGTCAGCCAGGCCCACGCACATGGCGTTGACCAATATGTTGCCGTCATAGCCGTGGTGGAAGTTGGTTTCGCCCGCCACGGTGGGCACGCCGACGCAGTTGCCATAGCCGCCGATGCCGGCGACCACGCCGCCCACCAGACGTTTGGTCTTCGGATGGCTGGGGTCGCCAAAGCGCAGGGCGTTGAGCAGGGCGATCGGCCGCGCGCCCATGGTGAAGACGTCGCGCATGATGCCGCCGACGCCGGTGGCCGCGCCCTGGTAGGGCTCGATGTAGCTGGGGTGGTTGTGGCTCTCCATCTTGAAGACGCAGGCCTGGCCGTCGCCGATGTCCACCACCCCGGCGTTCTCCCCCGGCCCCTGGATTACGCGAGGGCCCTTGGTGGGGAATTTGGCCAGGTGTTTGCGGCTGGATTTGTAGGAGCAGTGCTCCGACCACATGACGCTGAAGATGCCCAGCTCCAGGGCGTTGGGCGGCCGGTTCAGGCGCTGGACGATGACGTCATATTCGTCCGGTTTCAGCCCATATTCCTGGGCCAGCTCGAGCATGGATTTGGCGGTCGTGGTCATGCGGGCCTTCTAGCGGGACTCGGGGTTCGGGGCGAGCCTTGAGGGCGGTTGAGAGGTTGTGCGTCCTTCGACACGGCCGCCTTGCGGCCGGCTCAGGATGACGTTGTTTTGTGGACTTATAATTCTACGTCATGTTGAGCCGCGCCCATAAGGGCGCGCGTCGAAGCACGCACAAACTTAAGCCGAGGCCAGCACGCTCTGGAACAAGGCCGCTCCGTCCGCTGACACCAGGTCGGGTTCGAAGGTGCGGTCAGGATGCGGCATCAGGCCCAGCACATTGCCCTTGGCGTTGACGATGCCGGCGATGTCGCGGGAGGAGCCGTTGGGGTTGTTGCGGTAGCGGAACAGCACCTGGCCCTCGCCTTCCAGCCGGTCGAGGGTGTCCTCGTCGGCGAAGAAGTTGCCCTCGCCATTGCCCACCGTCATGGTCGCCCGACGGGTCTCGCCATAGCGGGAGGTGAAGCGGGTCTGGGCGTTGACGACGTCCAGCTCCACGGCCTTGCAGACGTATTTCAGGTCGGCGTTACGCAGGAGGGCGCCGGGCAGCATCAGCGCTTCGCACAGGATCTGGAAGCCGTTGCAGATGCCGACCACCGCGCGGCCTTCGTCGGCAGCCTTGGCCACCGCCCGCATCACCGGCGACTGCGCGGCCATGGCGCCGCAGCGCAGATAGTCCCCGTAAGAAAATCCGCCGGGTAAGACGATCAGGTCCAGGCCCGGCGGCAGCTCCGAATCCTGATGCCAGACCATCTCCACCTTGGCGTCGGTGGTGGTCTCGATGGCGCTCTTGCAATCCCGGTCGCAGTTGGAGCCGGGGAAGACGACGACGGCGGCCTTCATCTGTTGTCTCCTCGTTTGACGAAGGTGGTGAAGTCCGACCACTGTTCGACACGGAACGCTCTGATATCGCTCACACAGTCCGGAAGCCAAGGCAGCGATCGAAGCGATGTCATCGCAGCCGTGAGGTTCGCCAAGTCGTCATTGTCGACCATGAAGACGCTCTGCTGAACCCGCTGAAAGCCGTACCGACCAAGCGTACTTTCGATATCCCGATAGGCCGGTCGAACGCTTACGGGGTGCTTGGCCGCTGTTGTTCCCAGCGCCAAATCGAAGGCGATCGCGAACATCAGGCCAGGGGGTCAAGCTCGGCGTCCGCTTTCGGATAGTCGAGCTCTTCCTGTGAATGAAGGACATGGATGCGGACGAGATCGCCGCGGTCCTCAAGGATTTCATAGGCGGGGCCGACGCCAGCGATCGTCCGGAAACGACCGGGGCCATCCAGCTCGACCGCTCGATGAAACGCGACGCTTTCCTCGCGAACCCCAGGTGTCATACGACTTCCACCCGGTAGCCCTCGATCACCGTGTTCGCCAGCAGGCGGTCGCACATGGCTTTCACGTCGGCCTCGGCCTTGGCGCGGTCGGCGCCATCGACGTCGAACTCGATGGTCTTGCCGACCCGCACACCCGATACCGCGCCGAAGCCCAGTCCGTGCAGGGCGCCTTCGATGGCCTTGCCCTGGACGTCCAGGACGCCCGTTTTGAGGAAAACCTCAACCTTGGCCTTCACGCGCGTTCGTCCTTCGTCATTAGTGGATGGTCTCGTCCTCGTCGGGGACGGCCTTTAACACCGGCTCGCCGGGCGCGCTCTTGCCGCCCTGGATCACCGTGGGCATCTCGTTCATGATTCCGAGGCGCCGGGCGACCTCGGTGTAGCTTTCGATCACATTGCCCATGTCGCGACGGAAGCGATCCTTGTCCAGCTTCTCGTTGGTGGTGGAGTCCCACAGGCGGCAGGAATCGGGGCTGATCTCGTCGGCCAGGATAACCCGGGCGAAATCGTTTTCCCACAGGCGGCCGAACTCGATCTTGAAGTCCACCAGGGTGATGCCGACGGCGCAGAACAGGCCCGACAGGAAGTCGTTGATCCGCAGGGTCATCGCCATGATGTCGTCGATCTCCTGGGGCGAGGCCCAGTTGAACGCGGTGATGTGTTCCTCGGACACCAGGGGGTCGCCCAGCTTGTCGTCCTTCAGGCAGAACTCGATGACCGAGCGCGGCAAGGCCTGGCCCTCGGGCAGGCCGAAGCGCTTGGACATGGAGCCGGCGGCGATGTTGCGGCAGATCACCTCAAGCGGGATGATCTCGACTTCCTTGATCAGCTGCTCGCGCAGGTTCAGCCGGCGGATGAAGTGGTTGGCCACGCCGATCGTGTTCAGCCGCGTCATCATATATTCGCTGATGCGGTTGTTGAGCACGCCCTTGCCGTCCAGGGTCGCCTTCTTCTCGCCGTTGAAGGCGGTGGCGTCGTCCTTGAAATACTGGATCAAGGTGCCAGGCTCAGGCCCTTCGTAAAGGATCTTGGCCTTGCCCTCGTAAATCTTCTTGCGGCGGGTCATCGGTCCTGGCTCCCCTGTACGGGGCCGTCTCTAAGGCGCGTTATCGGAGGGCGATACGCAAAGCGCGCGATTTGAACTTTCGCGCGCCCTCCGACTCGGGTCTCTGACAATGTAGGTCGCGGCGGACCCTAGCGGAATGGGGTTCCCCGCGCAAACGGAGCGGCAATGGTTCGCAAGGCTACACCAAAGACCAAGCCGGCGGCCAAGGCTGCGCCAAAGGCGAGGCCCGCGCCCAAGACGACCTCGTTCAAGGTGCGGCGCCCGCCGCAGCCGCGGTCACGGTATTCGGAGGTCGAGGCCAAGCGGCCGGACATCCTGGTGGTGGGCGCGGAGCGGCGTGGGCTGACCGACCTCTATCACCAGGTGCTGACCATGCCGGCCTGGGGGCTGCCGGCCCTGCTCGCCGGCGCCTATCTGGGCGCCAACGCCATCTTCGCCGGCCTCTATATGCTGACCGGGGGCGTCCAGGGGATGCGGCCTGGCTCATTCACCGACGCCTTCTTCTTCAGCGTCCAGACCCTCAGCACCATCGGCTATGGCGGCATGATCCCCACGGGGCGGGCAGCCAATGTGGTGATGACCGTCGAGGCCTTCTTCGGCCTGGCCCTGGTGGCGGTGTCCACGGGCCTGATCTTCGCCCGGTTTTCCCGGGCCACGGCGCGGGTGGTGTTCAGCCGCGTGGCGGTGATCACCAACTTTGAGGGCACGCCCACCCTGATGTTCCGCGCGGCCAACCAGCGGGGCAACCAGATTCTGGAGGCGGAGGTGATGCTGAACCTGCTGCGCCAGACCACAACGTCGGAGGGACATGTCTTCCGTCGATTTCAGGAGCTGAAAGTCGAGCGGGCGCGCACACCGATGTTCGCGCTCACCTGGACGGTGCTGCACACCATCGACGAGTCCAGTCCCCTCTACGGCGCAACCCGGAAGGACCTGGAAGAGTGGCTGGCGGAGATCGTCATTGTGCTGAGTGGCGCCGATGACATTTTCGCCCAGCGGATTCATGCCCGACACTCCTATCTTCCGAGCGAAATCCTGTGGAATCAACGGTTTGAGGACGTGTTGACCATCGACGACAACGGCAACCGGATCATCGACTATGGCCGCCTGCACGACGTGCGGGACGAATGAGCGCACGGTCGCCGATTGAATCAAACCCCGCCCTACCTTAAGCTCCAGAGTTAGTAAGGGGCTTTCAGATGACTATTCTCGACACCCATGCGCCGGGGGAGCCGCGCAAGCTTGCCGACGACCACGAGACCCAGGTCGAGGCCCGGGGAAGCCGGCTGCTCGGCCTGTGGGCCGGTGGTCAGATGGGGCTGGAAGAAGAGCATTTGCAGGACTACGCCGCCGCGGTGGCCGCCCTGGAACGCCCCCATGGCGACGGCGACGCCGCCGTCCAGAAGGTGGCCCGCGACCTCACCGGCGCCGGCCTGAAGATTTCCCCGGACTATGTCCAAGGCAAGATGAACGAGTTCGAAGCCATGGCCCGGGGGCAGCTGGAAGCGGGGGCTTGAGGGCCTGCCTGCGAACGCCACAGTAGCGGCGAGGCCCCCTCAGTCACCCCTTCGGGGCGACAGCTCCCCCTTCGTGGGAGCGATTCAAGAATGCAGCGGCGCCTCTTACGAAATCGCTCCCCCGATGGGGGAGTTGTCCCGAAGGGACTGAGGGGGCCTGGCCGCTACTGAGGCGGCTCAGAAGCGCCCTCACCCCTTCCCGAACACCCGGTCGAACACCGTATCGACGTGCTTGAAGTGGTAGGCCAAGTCGAACAGGTCTTCGAGTTCGGCGTCGGTGAGGTGCGGGCGCACGTCGGGGTCGGCCTTTAGCAGGTCGATGAACTCCCCCTCCCCGCGCCAGACCTTCATGGCGTTGCGCTGAACGGCGGCATAGGCGCCTTCGCGGCTGCGGTCCTTTTGCGTCAGGGCCAGCAGCACCCGCTGGGAATGCACCAATCCGCCCAGGCGGTTGATATTCTTCAGCATATTTTCCGGATAGATCACCAGTCGCTCCATCACGCTGGCCAGGCGGCGCAGGGCGAAGTCCAGGTGGACGGTGGCGTCGGGGGCGATGCCGCGCTCCACCGACGAATGGCTGATGTCCCGCTCGTGCCAGAGGGTGACGTTCTCCATCGCCGGGATCACCGCCGAGCGGACCAGGCGGGCCAGGCCGGTGAGGTTCTCGGTCAGGATCGGGTTGCGCTTGTGCGGCATGGCCGACGAACCCTTCTGGCCGACGTCGAACGGCTCCTCGGCCTCCAGCACCTCGGTGCGCTGCAGGTGGCGGATCTCCGTCGCCAGCCGCTCCACCGACGAGGCCACCACGCCCAGGGCGGCGAAATAGGCGGCGTGACGGTCGCGGGGGATCACCTGGGTCGAGACCGGCTCGACGGCCAGCCCCATCTTCTCGGCCACATAGACCTCAACCCGGGGGTCGATGTGGGCGAAGGTGCCGATGGCGCCGGAGATGGCGCAGGTCGCGATCTCGAACCGGGCCATGGCCAGACGCTCGCGGGCGCGGACGAACTCGGCGTAGTAGCCGGCGAGTTTCAGGCCGAAGGTAGTGGGCTCGGCGTGGATGCCGTGGCTGCGGCCGACGGTGGGGGTGAATTTGTGCTCCATCGCCCGGCGCTTGATCGCCGCCAGCACCAGCTCGACGTCTTCCATCAAAAGGTCGGTGGCGCGGCACAGCTGGACCGCCAGGGTGGTGTCATTGACGTCGGAGGAGGTCATGCCCTGGTGCAGGAAGCGCGCCTCGGGGCCGACGATCTCGGTGACGTGGGTCAGGAAGGCGATGACGTCATGCTTTACCTCCCGCTCGATTTCATCGATGCGGTCGACGTCGAAGATGGCGTTTGCGCCCTTCTCCCAGATCACCTCGGCCGCCCGCTTGGGGATCACGCCGAGGTCGGCCATCGCGGTCGCCGCGTGGGCCTCGATCTCGAACATGATCTTGAACTTGGTCTGGGGCGCCCAGATCGCGGCGGCCTCGGGGCGGGTGTAGCGGGGGATCATCCGGCGGCGGCTCCTTAAAGCCGCGTAGTGGCGCCCCCCGCCGTCTTGGTCAAGTTTTTGGGGTCAAGGCGCCGCCTTAAGCAGCCGCGCCCGACTTGGCCTTGGCCAGCACCCCGGCGATGCCGAAGGCGGCCAGGAAGTAGTGGAACGAGCCCCAGATATTGAACCAGTAGCCGATGATGACGCCTTGACGGGTCGCGGTGATCAGCGCCGCCTTGCAGGCGCCGGCCGCGGCGATGGCGGCTCCCTTTGGCGCCATGCCGCCAGGACAGGCCTTGGCGAAGCTGGGGCCGGATGCGGGCGATCCGAACGCGCCGGCGATGGCGGAGAAGATGCCGTGCTGGCCGGGATGGGTGAAGCCGAATTGGGCCATGTGGTCGATCACCCAGCCGATAAAGGGCGGCCCGAAACCAAGGCCGATCATGTTGAGCACGAAGAACATCAACGCCGTCGCCGTGGCCCGCTGGCGGGCGCCGACCACATTCTGGACCACGCCGAAGGTCGGGCCGAGGTAGGTGTAGGCGAAGATGCCGGGCAACAGCAGGATCAGGGCCGCCGTCTGCCAGGTGGATGAGGAATAGGCGGCGATATAGATCGGCGCCGAGATCAGCACCCCGATCGCCGGGATCAAGGCGTACCAGACGCCGCTTTTCTTGCTGGCCCAGTCGGTGGTGAAGCCACCGACCAGGGTGCCGACTCCGGCCGAGAAGCCGCCGATCAGGCCGGTGATCAGTCCCACCTGGGCATAGTCGAGGCCGAAGCTGCGGATGAAGAAGGGCGGCACGAACTGGCCCGCGCCATAGCCGGCGAAGGAGACCAGGGTCACCCCCAGGATCATGTTCAGCACCGGCCAGCTCAGAAACAGCTTGCGCCCCACCGAGGCCAATTCGCTGAGCTCGCTGGAGACCGACAGCTTGGGCGCCGCCGATTCGCGGGGCGGCTCCTTGATCAGGAATTTGACCAGAAGCGCCATGATGACGCCGGGGGCGCCGACCACCATCAGAGCGACACGCCAGCCATAGGTCTTGGCCAGCCAACCGCCCAGAGCCGCGCCGAACATGGTGCCGAGGGGGATCCCAAACGAATAGATCGACAGGGCCGACGCCCGCTTCTTGGGATCGAAATAGTCGGAGATCAGCGAATGGGCCGGCGGCGACAGCCCCGCCTCGCCGACGCCCACGCCCACGCGGAACATCATCAGCTGTCCGAAGCCCACGGCCACGCCGCACAGGGCGGTGAAGCCGGACCAGACCAGCAGGGCCAGGGAGATGATCGAGACTCGGTTCCAGCGCTCGGCCAGCCTGGCCAGGGGGATGCCAAGCACGGTGTAGAGGATGGCGAAGGAGAAGCCGCCGAGCAGGCCCAGCTGGGTATCGGTGATCTTCAGGTCGACCTTGATGGCCTGGCCGATGGTGGCGATGATGGTGCGGTCGATGAAGTTGAGCGTGTAGGCCAACGTCAGCAGCGTCAGCACCAGGTTCTTGTAGGGGGGGGAATATCGCGAGGCGGCGTTGCCCGACTCCGGCTCGCCCATCATTGCATCGGCCATCGAAATGCACCCTCCCCTCGTCTGCCGCGTTCAGCTACGGCTTGCGCGCATCTAGCCCGACAAGCCAGGGCCCGCAAACAGGTCTTGTGGCGGACCAATCTTGTCGTGGGTATGTGAAGGAGATCGAAGCTCATGGAACTCATCATCGGCACCAAGGTCTGGTCGACATGGTCGCTGCGGCCGTGGCTGGTCCTCAAGCGGGCCGGCGCGCCCTTCACCGAGACCCTGGTCCAACTGCGCGAAACCGAAACCTCCGAGGCGGTGGCCCGCGTGTCGCCCTCGGGCAAGGTGCCCGTGCTGAAGGACGGCGAGATGACGATCTGGGATTCCCTGGCGATCTGCGAATATCTGGCGGAGAAGTTCCCGGCGGCCAAGCTGTGGCCGGACGATGCCGGCGCCCGCGCGGTGGGCCGCTCGGCGGTGGCGGAGATGCACTCCAGCTTCGCCTCCCTGCGCGGGGAATGCCCGATGGACCTGTCCCTGCGCCATGAGGTGGAGCTGTCCGAAGCCACCCACGACGACATTCGCCGGATCGTGCGGTTGTGGAACGAGTTGCGCGGCAAGTACGCGGGCGGCGGCCCCTTCCTGCTGGGCGCCTGGTCCATCGCCGACGCCTTCTACACCCCCGTGGCGACACGGTTCCGCAGCTATGGCGTGAAGCTCAGCGACTTCGGCGACACCGGCGCGGCGGGAACCTACAATGAGGTGCTGCTGGAACAGCCGGATTTCCTGGAGTGGGAGAGGGCGGCGGTAGCCTGACGATCAGGCGCAATCCGAATCGCTCCCCCGATGGGGGAGCTGCCCCGAAGGGGCTGAGGGGGCCTAGCCGCTACTGCGGCGGCTGGCGAACAGCGCAACGGTCGCCAACACATCCTCCATGGCCTTCAGCACGTCGCGCGCAGCGACGCGAACCACAGCGATCCCGCGCTGTTCGAGCCACTGATCGCGACGCTCATCATGCGCTGCACGACCAGCGGTATCGTGGCTGTAGCCATCGACCTCGACCGCAAGCTTGGCCTCATCACAGTAGAAGTCGAGAATGTAAGGGCTGATAGGGTGTTGCCTTCTGAAGTGCAGGCCGCCCATCTGACCGCGATTGAGGCGCTTCCAGAGCAGGCGCTCGGGCAAGTCCATCTGTTCGCGCAGACGCCGGGCGCGATCTCGGGTGATGGTGTGAGCTTCCATATTTGGCCCCGACAAGAGTTCGGAACATAACACGAACATCTGAAAGGGTGAAGCGATTGCTGGCGCCGCCGCAGTAGCGGCTAGGCCCCTCAGTCCCTTCGGGACAGCTCCCCCATCGGGGGAGCGATTCGGAAGCGCCAGCGCCCCACAAAGCGAAACGGCGGCCCGTGAGGGCCGCCGTTCTGGTCTTCGAAGATCGTCGTCTCTTACGACGCGTAGAATTCGACGATCAGGTTGGGTTCCATCTTCACCGGATAGGGCACTTCGGCCAGATCGGGCATGCGGATGTACTTTGCCGACAGGCCTTTGACGTCGACTTCCAGATAGTCAGGGGTGTCGCGTTCGCCCGACTGGATGGCTTCCAGCACCAGGGCCATGTTGCGCGAGCGTTCGCGGACGGAGACGGTGTCGCCGGCCTTGACGCGGTAGGAGGCGATGTTGACGCGCTTGCCGTTCACCAGCACGTGGCCGTGGTTGACGAACTGGCGGGCGGCGAACACGGTCGGGACGAACTTGGCGCGGTAGACCACCGCGTCCAGGCGGCTTTCCAGCAGGCCCACCAGGGTCTCGGCGGTGTTGCCCTTGCGGCGCGCGGCTTCCTTATAGGTGCCGGCGAACTGCTTTTCGGTCAGGTTGCCGTAGTAGCCCTTCAGCTTCTGCTTGGCGCGCAGCTGCAGGCCGAAGTCGGAGACCTTGGACTTGCGGCGCTGGCCGTGCTGGCCGGGGCCGTAGGAGCGGGAGTTGACGGGGGATTTCGGGCGACCCCAGATGTTTTCGCCCATCCGGCGGTCGATCTTGTACTTGGCGGTAAGCCGCTTGGTCATCTTATGCTCTTCATCTCGACGCGGGCCGGCTACTCCTTATGGAGCAGCAATCGCAACGGCGGCTTCGCATCACCCGTCATATGATTTCGCGCCGACGAGCGAGCCCGGCGGCGGGAAAGGCGGGCTTATGGCGGTGAGGGCCTTAAGAGTCAACCGGCGACAGCCCTGCCGATCAGTAGTGGAGCCGGCACTGGACGATCTCCAGCGCCTGATCAGGCGCCTTGCCGCTGACCCGATAGACCAGCCGGTCGCCCACGGTGATCCGGCGCGACCACCAGCCTTTCAGGTTCTCCCGTAGAGGCTCTGGTTTGCCGGTGCCGGTAAAGGGCGTGCGGCGGCATTCCTCGATCAGCGCATTGATCCGAACGAACACGTTCGGGTCTGTCTTGTGCCAATGGAGATAGTCTTCCCAGGCTCGGTCAGCCCAGATGAGCTTCACGGCTCGATCAGCGCCCGCTCGACACCCGCGCCGCTATCGAGCTGGCTGATCGCGTCCGCTAGGCGTTTGGCATTCTTCGGCGACGACAGAAGCCGGGATGTCTCCTCCATCGCGCTCCAGTCCGAAAGCGACACCATAACGACCGACTCTGCGTTGCGGCGGGTGACCACCAAAGGCTCGTGATCCTCGACCACGCGGTCCATCACATCCTTCAGGTTCTGTCGGGTGTCGGTGAAAGTCTTTACGTCCATGGCGCGCCTCCAGAGCGTCACAGATATATGTACGGTATTCTGTACATGTTCAAGCCCACCTAGGCGAATTCCTCGTGCGACGCCACCCAGACAAGGCCGTTCCAGGCGGGCATGCCGTCATAGCTGGCGGTGAAATCCAGCGACGGATCCCGCGTCAGGCCCTGCCGGCCCATTACCGCCCGGGAGCGAAGATTGGTGGGGCTGGTGTAGGACAGGATGTGCTCGACGCCGAGGACGGAAAAGGCGTGGGCGAGCGCGGCGCGGGCGCTTTCGGTGGCATAGCCGTGGCCCCCAGGCCGAGGTGTTGAACCGCCAGCCCACCTCATGATGTGGGCCGAGCGGATGGTCGGCCAGGAAGGGCGTGAGCACCCCGCAATAGCCGAGAAAGCGGCCGTCCCCTTCTCCACCGCCCAGCGCGAAACGCCGGTGCGGTCATAGGCGGCGCGGTAGCGATCGAACTTGGCGTAGGCCGTCGCGCGATCCTGCGGCCCGCCCTGATCGGCCATCACCAGCGGATCGGCGAGCATGGCCGCGAAGGGATCGCGGTGGCGGGACCCCCATGGTGAGAGGACAAGGCGGGCTGTCGTGAGCATGGGTGACAGTTATCGTCCAACGAGCGTTCGGCCAAACGCCCCTCTCTTCCCTCGCGCGCACCGCTAAGGTCGCGACTCCAACGGGAGGGCTTCGAACGATGGAAACCATGCCAAAGCTTGGCGTTGGGATAGTTTGTGCTGCGCTCTGGCTGACATTGGCGCCCCCGTGTGCAATCGCGGCTCCAGTAATTATCTGTCCCCCCACGCACGGCTACGTACAGGGCCCATTCGCACCTGATCGAAAAGCCGCGCGACACCTATTCGATGTTTATCGAGCCGCTCTCGGACCTGACTATCAGTCCCGCGCTCCAGTGAAGATCATCGACAACGGCGCCAGTTGGGAAATGTATGAAGACCATTTGAGTTGGGATGCATATGGACGTCCCACACACTTGCTGGGCGGCGGCGGCCTTGCACTCACTATCGACAAGTGCAGCGGCGGCGTCTTGAGCGCTACAAACCAGCGTTGAACCGCTTTCGTGGCCCGGTTCATCGCCGCTAAGGTTGCCAATCGGACGGAGGGATTGGAAATGGCGCGCAAAATCTGGCCTTGCCTTGCAGTTGCAACCTCGCTGCTTGCCGCGCCAGCGGCGCCCGCAGACGCGCCAGCAGCCATCCTACTCAAACCCGCCGCCGTCTTCACCGCCGACGACGCGGTCACCCACCCCGGCTGGGTGGTGCTGGTCACTGGCGACAAGATTGTGGCCGTGGGGCCGGCCGCCTCCATCACAGCGCCGGCGGACGCCAAAATCATCGACCTGCCGGGCGACACCCTGCTGCCGGGACTGATGGACATCCACTCCCACATCTTCCTGCACCCCTATAACGAGACCCGGTGGGACGATCAGGTGCTGAAGGAGTCCCTGGCCTATCGCACCATCCGGGCGGGCAAACAGGCCACCGCGACCCTGATGGCCGGCTTCACTACCCTGCGGGACCTGGGCACCGAGGGCGCGGGGGACGCCGACGTCGGCGTCAAGAAGGCGATTGAGGACGGGATTATTCCAGGGCCGCGGATGTTCGTGTCCACCCGCGCCATTGTCGCCACGGGCGCCTATGGCCCGGCGCGCCGCAACTACGCCCTGGGCTGGGACATACCGCAGGGGGCGCAGGAGGCGTCGGGGACCGCCGAAGTGATGAAGGCGGTGCGGGAACAGGCGGCGCTGGGGGCGGACTGGATCAAGCTCTATGCCGACTATCGGGTGGGTCCCGACAACACCACCGTGCCCACCTTCACCGAGGCGGAGCTGGCGGCGGCGGTCGAGGTCGCCCATTCCATCGGCCACCCGGTGGCCGTGCACGCCGCTACCGACGAGGGCATGCGCCGGGCGGCCGAGGCTGGGGTGGACTCCATCGAGCATGGCTATGGCGGGACCGAGGCCACCTTCAAGCTGATGGCGGCCAAGGGCATCGCCTACAACCCCACCCTGACGGCGGTGGAGGCCACGGCCATCTACTTCCAGCACTATGTGCCCGGCCAGTCGCCGCCGACGCCGGCGATGCAGAACGCGGCGCGGGCGTTCAAGCTGGCGATGAAGCTGGGGGTGACCATCGGCTGCGGCTCGGACGTGGGGGTCTATACCCACGGCGACAACTGGCGCGAACTGGACTGGATGGTGAAGGACGGCATGACGCCGACCCAGGCGCTGCTGGCGGCGACGGCGACGGACGCCAAGATCCTGC
>Ga0302314_10003419_pt1 | contig 29289 bp, 32 predicted proteins | sample III_Palsa_N2_3_FD_200533 | JGI IMG/M metagenome (GOLD analysis project Ga0302314, IMG submission 200533) | Peat permafrost microbial communities from Stordalen Mire near Abisko, Sweden - III_Palsa_N2_3 | ecosystem: Environmental > Terrestrial > Soil > Palsa > Peat permafrost | place: Sweden...
CGTCTACCCGCCACGCATACTGCATCCGATAAATACGCTGTCGAGATAACTGGGTCTGTACGTTTGCGTACGGAGCGGCCGAGATTAATCCCCTAACATGACGATGAGCTGGTTGAAGCGAAGATACACGTCCGCCCTATCATCATTTAGCGAGTGATATTTGTGCTTGCACCCCGAGGTAATCAATGACTCCATCATCGCCTCTCCGGCGTGGCCTGTTTGCGTGGCTGTGGCGCCGCCCGCAGCGATGGTTCCTTCTGGGAATTCCCGCCGGCGCCCTGGTGGCTTTTATTGCCGGGATGATTGCTTGGGCCAGTTTTGTGGGTGGCCTGAAGTATGCGGAGACAGACTCGTTTTGTACTTCCTGCCACGAAATGAAACAACCCTACCGAGAGTTGGCTCACAGTGCCCATTTCTCCAATCCGCTCGGTATTCAAGCCAGCTGCGGCAACTGCCATGTGCCGCCGACTTTCTTACCTGGATTGTGGCGGCATATTCAGGCTTACGCGGAAGTGTGGGGACACATGGGAGGCGAACTCAACACGCCAGCGAAGTACGAGGCGCATCGCTTGGAGTTGGCGCAGAAGATCTGGACGGAATTGAAATCGAACGATTCCGCGGAGTGCCGCAGCTGTCATACACCAAGTCAAATGGCCTTCGCCAAGCAGCCTCCGATGGCAGCTGCCGCGCACTCAAGCTTGGCAAGCAGCGGCATGACGTGTATCGACTGCCACCGGGGGGTCGCTCACACGTTGCCGCAGGGCGGTTGACCGGCCGCGCGCGATGGGGGGGCTGCTGGTAGTCGCCTATTGAATCTTGACTTGAATCAGTTCCTCGCCGTTCGGATTGACGACGTGCACTGCGCACGCGAGGCATGGATCAAAACTATGCACCGTGCGCAAGATCTCGAGGGGTTGCTTCGGGTCGTGGATACGATGCCCTTTTAGCGCCGCCTCATAAGGGCCTTCGATACCGGACGCGTCGCGGGGGCCGGCGTTCCAGGTGGTCGGAACAACGGCTTGGTAGTTGGAAATCTTCCCGTCCTCTATCACGATCCAGTGGGCCAAGGACCCTCTTGGAGCCTCGACAAATCCGACCCCTTGTGCACGACTGGGCCAGCTTGACGGCTCCCACAGTCTGTCGTTGAAAGTGCGGACGTCACCTGCGTTGATATTGGCCATCAGGCTCGCATACCACTGCGGCATAGAGTCGGCGAGCAACTTGCACTCGAGCGCTCGGGCGGCGGTGCGTCCCATGGTCGAATACAAGGCTGCGACGGGCAAATCGAGCTGTTTTAAGGATTGCTGTACCAAGCTGACCGTCGGCTGGTGCTTGTTGGCGTATAGCATGAGCACGCGGGCGAGCGGCCCGGTCTCCATCGCATGACCCTTCCAGCGCGGTGATTTTATCCACGAATAGCTGGCGTTGGTATCAAGATTTGTGTACGGCGGTGGCGGACCCGTGTAGCTCAGCGTCGTTTCCCCTTTGAACGGATGGAGGCCCGAGTCCTTGCCATTCTGGTAGTCGTACCAGGAGTGCGAGACGAACTCCTCGATGTCTCCGTCTGCTTTGAGATCGACTTCCTCGATGTGCGACAGATCGCGATTGAGGATCGCACCGCGAGGGACCAAGAACGAGTTAGGGTCATGAGTGCCGTTCTGCGTAAAGTCCCCGTAGGTCAAGAAATTGCCCACGCCCTCGCCGTAGCCGGGCTTGAACCAGTCTTTATAATAAGAGGCGATGGTAAGCGTATCCGGCAGGTAGACCTGATCGATGAAGTCACGCATCTGCTGAATGAGGGAGGCGACTTTTTGGAGGCCCACCGCATTCACCGCGGTGGAGCCGGTACCGGGACCGGAATGCACGCTGATTGCAGCAGGCGTCCCGCCGACCAACACGTTCGGGTGCGGGTTCTTGCCGCCAAAGATGGTTTGCAGCTTCACGATCTCACGCTGCCACGCCAAGGCGTCCAAGTAATGCGCGAGCGCCATCAGATTTGCTTCGGGAGGCAACAGGTAACCTGGGTGTCCCCAGTAGGCATTCGCGAAAATGCCGAGCTGCCCGGATTCAACCAACTTCTGTACCCGCCCTTGGACGTCTGAAAAATATCCGGGCGACGAGCGCGGGTAGTTCGACACGGACTGCGCCAAGGTCGATGTCGCCTTGGGATCCGCCTTGAGTGCGGATATCACGTCGACCCAATCGAGCGCGTGCAGATGATAGAAATGCATCACGTGATCGTGTACAAACTGGGTGACGATCATGAGGTTGCGGATCAGCTGGGCGTTCGCCGGGATTTCGTAGCCCAAGGCATCTTCCACGGCCCGCACCGAGGCGATTCCGTGAACCAGGGTGCAGACGCCGCAGATGCGTTGCGCAAATGCCCACGCGTCACGGGGATCACGGCCACGCAAAATAATCTCGATTCCTCGTACCATGGTGCCGGAGCTCGACGCCCGGGTGATGACCGAGCCGTCGTATTCGGCCTCGATTCGCAGGTGTCCCTCGATCCGTGTTACGGGGTCAACGACAATCGTTTGGGCGCTCAAGTGGGTTCTACCTGCGCAAGATTGCTGGCAACGAGCTCGAGCAGACTATTCGGTTTCTTGTCCCACGTAAAATGTTCTTGGGCATCATCGAACGTGCGCCGACAGTCCGAACAGCTCGTGATGAGGGTCTCCGCGCCGGTATCGTCGATCTCACGCAGCTTGATTTCCATCGTCCGGTAGCGCAGCGGCGCCGCAGCCTCGATATCCAGAACGCCACCCCCGCCGCCGCAACAGAAGCTAAAGCCGCCGTGGTTTTCCAGTTCATGCAGGTCGACACCCATTGCCTTCATCAACTCTCGGGGCGCGTCGACGATGCCGCCTTTGCGAACGACCTGACAGGGATCATGAAAGGTTGCCTTTCCTCCGACCGCCTTGTTGAGAGTCAAGTGACCCGCCTTTAATTCTTCACCCATAAATTCAGTGACGCTCAGGACCTTGAATGGCAGCGCCTTGCCGTAGAGATCGGCCGCTTCCCAACGAAGAGCGGTGTAGGCGTGCCCGCATTCGGGCACGAGTAGGATTTTTGCTTTGCAGGCGATCGCTTGGTCGATCAGCCGCAGACTGATGGTGCGCTGCCAATCCTTACCGCCGGAGAAGTAGCCATAGTTCTCTGCAATCAATCCGTCACTTCGAAAGGTGCACGAGACCCCTAAGTGCTGCATCACCCGGGCAAGCGCGGCCACTGCGCTCGGATAGTGCTCGATATCAGTGCGTGGCACGCACAGCATGACGTCGGCTTCCGGCTTATCGAGAGGGATGGGCACATTGAATTTCGCGCCGATGGCAAGCAGCTGATCGCGATACGGTTCGGCGCTGGTCTCGGGCTGGCCGGTCAATTGCTGGTGCGCGGCCTTTTCATACAATGCTTTGGGTGCGAGACCCGCATCGAACATCGCATGGCGCGACTGCTCAATGAGCGCGGCAACATCGATTCCCATGGGGCAAATCAAACTGCAGCGGCCACACATATTGCAACTATCGAACAGCAGATGTTGCCACTGCGCGAGCTGGTCCGCGGTAACCTCGCGCTTTAGGCCGAACAGACGGTAGAGGGGTGCCAAAGCGCTCGATTCGCGTTTGTAGGCTTGCTTGAAGGGCTCGACCTTCCAGATCGGCGTGTACTGGGGATCGTCGGTCGCGATGTAGAAGTGACAGGCATCCGCACAGATGCCGCAGTGAATACACGACTCCAGTCGAAACGCGCTGAGTGCGCCTATCTCCTGCGCGAAACCCCTCATGGCGCCGACCACGCGGGCTTCCGGCGTCGGCTGAGGTGTTGTGGAATCTATCATGAAGTCGCTCCTTTGCGGGCGAGGAGGGCGCCATTGAGAGCGCGTGAGGGAAAGATATAAAACGCATGCATCAACTTGCCGAACGGGAACCAGATCAAGAGCGCATCGACGCTCAAGATGTGGATGGCGAGCAGCGTTTCGTAGCGGGCGCCGATATGCGCCGTCGCAGCCAGGCCGGTGACGAGTACCAGCATAGTAATGAACCAACTAAAATAATCGTCGAAGTTCGACAGCAGGCGCATCACACGGTTCGTCAACCGTCGAAATAGCACGGCCAGAAACAGCGTCAGAGTCAACACAGAAATGATGGTGATGAGGCTGCTGGGTAGGCCCGGCCACGTGAATCCGAATAGGCTGCCGAGGAGCACAATGTGTGGCGTGAAGAGCAGGACCACGGCGAAGAGGCCCATGTGGTAACTGTAACCCAGCGCCTCCCCCGCACCCGTCCGGCCGATGAACTCCCGATGGGGCCAGGATCGAGACCCCGCCGTGAGGAGGCCCGCCGCGATATATTTCATCACCGATTTGCGCGGTTTATTGAAGTCCCGGCGAATGCGCAGCAGTGCGAAGCCCACTATGCGCCAGACGACCCCGAGACAGAACACCCCGATCGCGATCTTCAGGCCCCAGCCGCGTGCGAAACCTAGTAGGTCCATAGCAGTCAATCCTCTTTGGGGTCATCGTTGAGGGGGTGTTCGCTGCGATACTGGCGAAGGCGTCCGGAGCCCGCGGAGGCGACACCCAAGGCGCCTCCCGCGACGGCGGCGCCGGTGGCCAATTCGAGCACCTGACGCGGCGAGGATTCACCCGCCTTGCCCCACTCAGCGGTGGAGAGCCCGGCGTAAAAGCTGCCTTTGTCCCAAAAATTCGGTTCCGAGCAGCCTAAACAGCCGTGCCCCGACTCGATGGGAAAGCTCGTGCCGCCATTCCACTTGAGCGTCGCGCAGGCGTTGTAGGTGGTTGGGCCTTTACAACCCAATTCATACAAACACCAGCCGTTACGAGCCCCTTCATCGTCGAAGGATTTTGCAAACTTGCCCTGGTCGTAAAACGGCCGGCGATAGCAGCGATCGTGGATGGTCGTACCAAAAAACGCTTTTGGCCGCAGGTGTTCATCGAGGTCGGGTATCTTGCCGGTGGTTACATACTGCAGCAGGGTCCCCGTGATGACTTCAGGGATGGGGGGGCACCCCGATACGTTGATAATGGGTTTGTCGCCGACGATCGCGCTAACCGGCCACGCGTCCGTCGGATTGGGGTCGGCATAGGGAATTCCGCCAAAGGAGGAGCAGGTACCGACGCAGATGACGACCGCAGCACCCTTCGCGGCTTCCCGCAGGGTCTCCACCGCGCTCTGTCCCCCTGCGGCGCAATAGCCTCCGCCTGCGCCCGTCGGCACCGATCCGTCGATGATCAACACGTACTTTCCGAAATTATCCTTCATCGCCTGGTCGAGGGCCGATAGCGCCTGATCGCCTGCCGCGGCCATCAGCGTGTCGTCATAGTCGAGCGAAATGACGTTGAAAATGAGACTTTCGATGGTCGGGGCGAAGGAGCGGGTAAAGGATTCAAAACAGCCGGTGCATTCCTGAAACGATAGGTACACGACTGAAGGCCGGCGCGCGTGCTGCAACTGCGCAGCCATCGCGGGCCCCATCCAGGCAGGGAGCGCCATCGCGGAGGCGGCGGCAGTGCAGAATTTGATGAATCCCCGCCGGCTGGTACCGTGCCGAAGCAGCATGTCGCCGACGGTCAATTCACTATTGTCGGGTCTCATGGGGCGCTCCTGTCGAGTGATTGTCTTGACCTTTGGGCTGAATTTGCCGCAGGGTATGGGCACTGATCGCAATCTCTTCAGGGCTGCTGAGAAGCATCGGAGGCATGCGCGCGACCTCGATCAGTTCGGCAATGATCTCGCCGTCACGGTCGCGATGGGTCACCCACCAGACGCCCGACATGCGAGTTTCGCGGAAGGTGGACAGGCCCTCGGCATTCAAGGTGGCTTCCAGTTCTCCTTCGCCGAGCACCCGCTGAAGTTCCTTTCTGTCGTCCGCGCTCATCGGCAGGCTTCGTAAATCGATGGCGGCTGACTCGACACCGAGTAAGAGTTGCTCGAGCAACCCCGCCAATTCAGTGAGAACCGCGCCCACCCCGCCACCCAACCCGCCGGTCCTCTCGATGCTTTCCATCCGTATCGGAATGTCGAGAAGTCGACTCACTGGCCTCTCCACCGCTTGAGCAGCGCGACCGCCTGGCGCATGGCGTCCGGCACGGCTCGCTCGACCGGTGAGGAAAGGGCTTCACCCCACCCTGTATGTGACGGCTGAATGCACAACAGCGCACGTCGGGCGGGAATGGTACCGAGCAGACGGGCGGTGTCGAGTAAATCGATCAATCCCACCTCATGCACGGTGCGCCGCCTTGGACTCTTCAAGAATTCGTCCATGGCAGCATCCTCGAATAAGCCGAGGGTGCCGGGCGTGCGATCGAGTTCACCCGCATCGATTACCAGCATGGAATCGGTTGCCTCGATGTAGGAGAGGAGCGAAAAGCTCATGGTGCCGGCGTCGATAAAGTTAGCCAGGTCCGGATCCAGCGTCGACCTCAGTTGCTCGACAATGTGGACGCCCGCGCCATCGTCGGTAAGCAAGACATTCCCAAATCCGAGGACCAATGGCAGTACCCCGGCCTGTCGATGCACCGTGCCGCCCGCTGCGCATTCCTGATCGACCATCAACGGCACGGTTATGTCCTTCGGCTCCGGGTGTGGTGATCTGAACATGACTTAACATGGCCGTCCGTACGTTGGCGTACATACCGGCGCATCGCTGCGCGCTAGCATTCCGGTCACACGGTCGCGAACCGACAGGTTGGTAACGCAATGCATGAGCTGTCCGTTTGCCAGGCGCTTTTGAGCCAAGTGACTATTCTCGCTGCCGCTCGGAACGCGGTCGCGGTCAGCGCCGTAACGATCGAGGTGGGGGCCCTGGCGGGTGTCGAGCCGCAATTACTCCTCAATGCATTCGCGATTATGCGGCGGGGCAGCTGCGCGGCCGATGCCACGTTGAGGGTAGTGACCCTCAACGTGACCGTGGAATGTCTGGCGTGCGGCCTGCACACGCCCACACCGCCGAATCGATTGGTTTGTGCGTCGTGCGGTGGATTTCGAACTCGAATCGTGGCCGGCGATGAGCTGCGGTTGCGCAGTGTTGAGATGACCCTGGCGGAGCGCGCGCCGACACCGTTTTGGGCGCCAGAGCAAAGCAGCGTCGGGAGTAACTGAAACAATGTGTCAACTGTGTGGGTGTAGCATCATTCCCGAATTGGCCCGCATACCGGATTCACCCGGCGCGCCACTACCGGTGGTTGTCGGCGTACTGCAGAATCTGCTAGCCGCCAATGATCTTGCCGCGGAGCACAATCGCGCCCATTTCGACCAATACGGCGTATTCGTCGTCAATCTCATGTCGTCTCCTGGCGCTGGAAAAACAGCGTTATTGGAGGCCACGATCATTGCGCTGCGTGATCGTTATCGAATCGCGGTCATCGAGGGCGACCTCGAAACGGACAACGACGCTGCGCGCATTCGCGCGCATGGCGTACCCGCGCATCAAATCACGACGGGAACCGCATGCCACTTGGACGCACACCTGGTGCATACCGCCTTGCATGAACTGTCGCTCAAGGATATCGATCTTCTATTTATTGAAAACGTCGGCAACCTGGTGTGTCCCGCCGGCTTTGATTTGGGTCAACATCGCAATGTCACGTTACTGAGCGTTACCGAGGGGGACGACAAGCCGTCCAAGTATCCAGTCATTTTTCGGGCGAGCGATCTAGTGGTCTTGAGCAAGATAGATCTGCTGAACGTCATGGATGATTTCGATCCGCAAAGAGCGGCGGCGGCGTTGCGTGCACTAGGACGGGAAACGCCGATGGTCCACACGTCGGCGCGACGCACCCCGCATCTGACTCCTTGGCTTGACTGGCTCGAGGGCGAAATGTCGGCGTGGCGGCCCGTTGTGAGACGCTCCGGTTCCGGAATAAGCTCCCCCGCTAAAGTGCAACAATGTGTTTAGCGGTACCCGTGCGAGTCGTTGCGGTATTGGCCGACCAATGGGTCGAGATCGAGGTGGGCGGGATCCATAGCCGCGTGTCGATCGCGCTGATCGACGAGGTCGCAGTCGGGGATTATCTGATCGTGCACGCAGGCTTTGCCATTACGCGCTTGGATGTCCAAGAGGCGGAGAAGACGCTGGCGTTGTTCGATGAAATTGCGGCCCATTTGCGAATGCCTGCCCCCCATGCGCTACATCCGCGCCTTCCGTGAAGGCGGCGCCGCCGCGGCGTTGTCCGAATTGATACGAGCGGAGGCCGACCCCTCGCGCGACTATCAATTGATGGAGTTCTGCGGCGGCCACACCCACGCGATCTTTCGTTATGGCGTGGAGGACCTGTTGCCGCCGAACGTGCGGCTCATTCATGGGCCCGGCTGTCCGGTGTGCGTGCTCGCCGTGCCGCGGCTTGACGCGGCCATTAAACTGGCGCTCGAGCCGAACGTCACGCTCGTCAGCTACGGCGACATGATGCGCGTACCCGCGTCGCGCCGTCGCAGTCTGCTCAAAGCACGAGCGATGGGGGCGGATGTGCGCATGGCGTATTCCGCCCTGGAGGCGCTCGATATCGCGATCGCGCAGCCCGATCGGCAAGTCGTTTTTTTTGCGATCGGATTTGAGACGACGACGCCGGCCACCGCCCACCTCATCCATGAGGCATGCCGCCTGGGTCTCGACAATCTCACCGTGTATAGCAATCACGTCGTAACACCCGCCGCGATTCAAAGTATCCTGGACTCGCCGGAAGTCCGGGAATGGGGGCAGGTCCGAGTTGATGGGTTTATTGGGCCTTCCCACGTCAGCGCGGTCATCGGCAGCCGTCCCTATGAATATTTTGCGCAGGAATATCAAAAGCCGGTGGTCATCGCAGGATTCGAGCCACTCGACGTCATGCAGGCCATCCGCATGCTCATCGCGCAACTCAATTCCGGTCGCGCGAGCGTGGAGAATCAATTTACGCGCGGCGTTACCCGCGAAGGAAATCGCAAGGCGCAACGCATGGTGGCGGACGTCTTCGAGCTGCGCCCGAATTTTGAATGGCGCGGCCTAGGAAAACTCCCCTATAGCGGACTACGCATAAAATCGGCGTATTCCAAGTTCGATGCGGAACGGCGCTTTCAAATCGAGGAAGTGGCCGTGCCGGAAAACGCCGCGTGTCAATGCCCGGCGATTATTCGCGGCGTCAAGAAACCGACCGACTGCAAGATTTTTGGCACGGCCTGCACACCCCGCAGCCCAATCGGTTCGTGCATGGTGTCGGCGGAAGGGGCGTGCGCGGCGTATTACAAATATCGCCGTTCCCCGGAGCGCGCTCCCGCATGATGCGAATTTTGCTCCTCGCCCATGCGTTCAATAGTCTGACTCAGAGACTCTATGTAGAACTTGCGCGCGACGGACATATCCTTTCTGTCGAGCTGGATATCCATGATCGGGTCACTGAGGAGGCCGTGGCGTTATTTCGGCCCGATGTCATTCTTGCCCCATTTCTCAAGCGAGCCATTCCCCCCCGTGTTTGGCAGCACACGCTGTGCCTCATCGTTCATCCCGGTCCCGCTGGAGACGGAGGACCCTCGGCGCTCGATTGGGCGATTCTGGAAGACTCCTCTACCTGGGGCGTCACCGTTCTACAGGCCGAGGCGGATTTCGACGCGGGCCCGGCCTGGTCGACTGTCGCCTTTAGAATGCGCGCTGCGCGCAAGAGTAGTTTGTACCATCACGAGGTCACCGAGAGTGCGGTGATGGCGGTGCGCCTGGCACTTGGCCGTGTGGAGAGCTGCGCCGGACCTCTCGAAACGCCCACCCAGAGGCTGAAACGGCAGTGGCGGCCCGCGATGCGACAATCGGATCGGGCGATTGACTGGGCGGTCGACGACACGCGGACCGTCATCCGCAAAATTGATTCCGCGGATGGCTTCCCGGGACTCGAGGACCGAATACTTGAGCGGCGCTTTCGATTGTTTGATGCCCATCCGGAATTTGATCTATCGGGAGTTCCGGGGGCGCTGATCGGCCAGCGCTACGGCGCGATCTGTCGCGCGACGCGGGACGGGGGCGTCTGGATAGGCCAGTTGCAACCAATGGATGAAACGCAGCCTACTTTCAAGCAGCCCGCGACCCTTGCGATCGGCGATCAGAGTGTTGGACTGCCAAACCATACGGAAATGGATCACGAAATTCGTTATGAGGAACGGCGCGGTGTGGGGTATTTGCATTTTGAGTTTTACAACGGTGCTCTGAGCGTTGAACAATCGGAGCGGCTGCGCCGCGCTTACGCGGCCGCCTGTCGTCGGCCGACCCGGGTAATCGCGGTGATTTTTGGTGCAACGGCATGCATCTGCATTGCATCGAGGCGAGCGCGAGTCCCGCCGATGCCTCTTGGTCCTCTATCAACGCCATCAATGATGTGGCGCGGGACATTCTGCTCACGGGCACGCACCTCACCATCGCAGCTCTACAGGGCAATGCCGCCGCGGGGGGGGTATTTCTGGCGCTTGCGACAGACCGCGTGCTGGCACGAAGTGGTTGCGTATTGAATCCCCACTATCGAAACATGGGGAATCTTCACGGATCGGAATATTGGACCTATGTACTGCCGAAACGCGTCGGGCCCGTGCGCGCCGACGCCATTGTGAATGGTCGTTTGCCGTTGAGCAGCCACGAAGCGCTTCGACTGGGATTGATCGATGCGCATGCTGGAGCGAACCTTGCCGAATTCAGGGCATTCGTCGAGAGTTATGCGGAGGACTTGGCGGGAAGCGAAGACGCGGAGGTTCTACTATCAGACAAGCGCCGGTTGCGAGAAAACGATGAGCGCTTACGGCCGTTGGACTCCTATCGGGAGGAGGAACTGGCCCACATGAAAATGAACTTCTACGGTTTCGATCCGAGCTATCATATTGCGCGATATCGATTCGTGCATCGTACCCCCCATGCCTGGACGCCGCTGCATCTCGCTTGGCATCGCCGCGCAGCGCGAAGGGCTCCTGATGTCTGTGGTATCGCGTGATCGCGGAAGCGCAGCGATGGCTCATCGGCGGACGCGTGCAGGGGGTCGGCTATCGACCGTTCGTCTACCATCTCGCTCACTCGTTGAACCTCAGCGGCTGGGTCCGTAATAACAGTGGCACCGTCGAGGTCCACGCGCAGGGTTCCGCGCTACGCTTGAAGGTCTTTGGGAAGGCGCTACTGGAGTGTCCGCCCCCGACAGCGGTAGCCCGTCTGATCGAGGTGCGAGACGCGGATCTGGAATCGGGCGCCGGGTTTCTGATTTTACCGAGTACACGGGGTGCGCAAGAGTCAATATCCGTTCCATTGGATCTCTCCCCGTGTGACGAATGCCTCACAGAGCTCAAAGAGCCGTCGGCACGGCGGCATGGCTACCCGTTCATCAACTGTACGCAATGCGGCCCTCGGTACACGATCATCGGCAAGCTGCCTTACGACCGGTGCAACACCACGTTGGCGGGTTTTGATCTTTGCTTGGAGTGCGGGTCGGAATATGCAGATCCGTTCGATCGCCGCTTCCATGCCCAGCCCCTGGCGTGCGCAGCTTGCGGTCCCGCTCTGTATTGGCGCGACGCGGCAGGAGAGCAAGCCGGCAATCTCGCCGCTCTTGCGGCCGCCGGCGCCGCGTTGAGAGCCGGGAAGATCCTCGCGATGCGCGGTATTGGCGGCTATCACCTGCTTTGCGATGCGGCAAACGAAGCGACAGTGTGTCTCCTACGCGCGCGCAAGGGCCGGGTCGCGAAGCCGTTCGCGGTGATGGTACCGTCACGCGGCAGTGACAGCTTGGAAACTATCCGGGCAATGGCTTACCTCACCGACGCGGAGGCAGCCGCTGTCACGCATGCGTCGCGCCCCATCGTACTTTTGAGAAAGCGCAATAACGGATGCGTCGCGCCCAGCGTGGCGCCAGGTCTTGGAGAAGTGGGGGTGATGCTCCCGTACAGTCCACTGCACCACCTATTGCTAGAGGAGACAGGGTTTGCGTTGTTGGCGACTTCAGGCAACGTAACGGGGGAGCCAATACTCACCTCACCTGAGGAGGCCGAGTCGCGGCTGTCACACGTTGCGGACGGTTTTCTACAGCACAATCGGCCCATTGCACGGCCGGCCGAGGACGGAGTCGCTCGCCTGGTTGCAGGTTGCATGCGGCCGTTGCGGCTGGGGCGAGGGTCCGCACCGCTCGAAATCGCACTGACTAAACCAATGGATATTCCGACTCTTGCTGTCGGAGCGCATCAAAAACTCACGATCGCGTTGGCCTGGAAGGAGCGGGCTATCGTCTCGCCCCACATTGGTGACCTTGCGACCCCGCGCGGACGGGCCGTCTTTGCTCAAGTTGCTCACGATCTGCAGATGCTGTACGGCGTTACAGCAGAACGCATCGTCCATGATGCGCATCCGAACTTTGCCTCGACACGATGGGCACGCGAGTCGGGCTTACCGACCGAAGCGGTGTGGCACCACCATGCGCACGCGTCCGCCCTCGCCGGCGAATACCCGACTGAATCGCCCCGCCTGTGTTTCGCCTGGGATGGACTGGGCCTCGGGCCTGATGGGTCGCTATGGGGTGGTGAAGCGTTGTTAGGGCTGCCGGGCCACTGGCAGCGCGTCGCAAGTTTTCGGCCCTTCCGCCTGCTTGGCGGCGAACGGGTTACCCGGGCGCCTTGGCGTTCGGCCGTCGCGTTGTGCTGGGAAAGTGGTGTGACGTGGCCCGAAGGAGAACGCAGAGCAGGCGAGCCGCTTCGTCGAGCATTCGACCAGGGCGTCAATTCTCCCTGGACCACTTCCGTAGGTCGTTTGTTCGATGCCGCGGCGGCCCTCACGGGCGTCAGCTTGGTGACGAGCTACGAGGCCGAAGGACCAATGCGCTTGGAAAGCCTCTGCGAGACACCCGGTGATCCCGTCGACCTCCCTCTCGAGCGCGACTCGACGGGTATTTGGCGTACCGATTGGGGGCCGCTGCTTGGCAGGCTGCTCGATGACTCGATGAGTCAGGCAGCGCGTGCCGGCGAATTCCATGCGAGTCTCGCACAGGCGCTGTGTGCCCAAGCCATCGTCGTACGCCGCGAAACGGGAGTAAACCAAGTGGGATTCACCGGCGGTGCCTTTCAGAATCGCGTCTTGACGGAACGCGTGCAGAGGCTTTTGCACGCGGCATGCTTCGAGGTATTCATCCCGCGGACGCTGCCCATGAATGATGCGGCCATCAGCTTTGGTCAAATCATCGAAGTGGCCGCTCATCTTGCCCAATAAAAGCGGATTTCGCGAGACCCACATCGCTCTAGCCCACGGCAATGGCGGCCGCCTGATGCGGGAACTCATCGACCAAGTATTCGTGCCGGCGCTCACCAACCCCTACCTCAACACCGACGCGGATGCCGTCGCCCTGCCTTGTCCGCCCGAGGCAGAGTTGGTCCTGACCACGGACGGGTTTACCGTGCAGCCCTTGGAGTTCCCTGGCGGCAACATCGGGTCCCTGGCGGTGCATGGTACGGTCAACGATTTGAGCGTGAGCGGCGCGACGCCTCGCTACATGACATTGAGCGTATTCTTGGAAGAGGGGCTGGAGATCGCGACCCTGCGCCGGATTGTCGAGGCACTCGGTAAAGCTGCCCGCGAATGCGGTATCGCCGTGGTGACGGGGGATACGAAAGTCGTTGGCCGAGGGGAGTGCGACGGCATGTACGTCTCCGTGACAGGTGTGGGGTTTCGACCGCGCGGGTCGCGCTTCGCGCTGGACCAGGTGCGTGTGGGAGACCGTCTTCTCGTGAGCGGTCCCATTGGTGAGCACGGGGCCGCAGTCATGCTGGCGCGCCAAGAATTCGGTTTGCGCGGTGACCTCCAATCGGACGCCGCAAGTGTCTATCCGGAGGCGCAAATATTGATGACGATCGAGGGCCTGCGTTTCATGCGTGATCCGACACGCGGCGGCCTTGCTACGGTGGCCCATGAGATCGCTCGTGCAACGGGACTCGCCGTGCGCCTCTCCGAAGCGAACATTCCGATTGCCGACTCAGTGCAATCGCTGTGTGAGCTGCTCGGGTTCGACCCGCTGTATATGGCGTGCGAGGGGCGACTCGTCGCAGTCATTGCCCCGGAACAGGCGGAGGCGTCACTCGCGCTGCTGCGCACGGTCGCGCCGGGTGCGCGACTGATTGGAACAGTGACCCAAGAGCCCGCGCAAGTCATCCTCGAGACGAGTTTCGGCGGCGAGCGCTCCCTGGATGAGCTCGAGGATGACCCGCTGCCCCGGATTTGCTGACGACCGAGACGGTGTCGATGGGACAGCGCCCACGGCACACCGAGTATGTGGAAACGAACGGTGAGCGAGGTGCGGGATGCTGATCCAAGAAATGAATCCGGCGGCGAGCGTTGCGCTATTACAGGAAAGCCATTTGGGCCGATTAGCGTGTGCCCGCGGCGCCCAGCCTTACATCACGCCATTCTCGTTCGCCTATCATCAAAACGTCATCTACAGTTTTGCCACGCTCGGACAGAGAATCGCCTGGATGCGAGAGAATCCGCTGGTGTGCGCCGAGGTCGATGCCGTGGTGGATGCGCGGAATTGGCGATCGGTAATCGTATTTGGCCGGTTTGTCGAATTGCCAGACGAGCCGGCGTTCCGAGATCAACGAGTATTGGCGCATCAGTTACTTGCCAGGACCGCAAGCTGGTGGGAGCCCGGGTACGTCAAATCGATAGTTGCGGGGGTGGAGCGGCGCTTGGTGCCTATCTACTTCAAGATCGTCATTGACGACATTAGAGGTCACACGGGAACCTCGGGGGCATCACACGGGTAGGGACCGCGTAAGTCGATTTATCGTCAGACTGTGTACGCCGCCGAACAGACGCGGCCCCATCGTGATGGTTTCATCGCCGGACGCCGACGCTTCGTTCGCGCGACAGGAGAAAGATGTGAAAAAACCCCCGCTGGTTGCCGCGTTGTGTTCCATGGCCATTTTAGCGGTGAGTTACTCGACCCACGCCGCTGACAGCGCTGCGGGCCAGAAGACGTTTCAAACGACCTGCGCCGGCTGTCACCAGTTCAAGAGCTACGGCACCAAGTCGAGTACGGAGTTGGAGACTGATATCAAAGGGATTGTTGCTGGAACAGTCAAGCATCCGAAAAAGTTAACGTTGAGTGACGCCGACGTCGCGAATGTGGCAGCGTATATCGCGGCCAATGAGCCCAAATAGTCCCGGAATATCCGCTGGCGAGACCTGCTCGCATGAAGTCTAAGGCGCCAGGCAGGGGCTGGCGTGAGCGCCTGAAACGCGATGTCAGCTGGCTGATTGTTCTGAAGTTGGGTGCGCTTACCGTGCTATGGGCGTGTTTTTTCTCCCCTTCGCATCGATGCCGGGTCGACGGTGTCGCAACTGCTTACCGTTGGGGGCTGACCGATTCAGCGAGTAGCCAACCGCTGTTGCCACAGGCAATTGGAGGAGATCGCTGTGATTGATTTCGACGTCGTGACACTGTCCCGTCTTCAGTTTGCCATGACCGCCCTTTACCACTTCCTATTCATTCCCCTGACGATCGGATTGTCCATGATCCTCGTCATCATGGAATCGGTATACGTCATGACGGGAAACGAGATCTGGAAGCGCATGACGCGATTCTGGGGCGTCCTTTTCGGCATCAATTTCGCGATGGGGGTGGCAACCGGCATCACCATGGAATTTCAGTTCGGCACGAATTGGGCGTATTACTCGCACTACGTCGGCGATATCTTCGGTGCGCCCCTGGCGATCGAAGGTTTGATGGCGTTTTTCTTGGAGTCCACGTTTGTGGGACTTTTCTTTTTTGGTTGGGACCGACTTTCAAAACTCGGTCACTTGATCGTGACGGCGTTGGTGGCGCTCGGGTCGAGCCTGTCCGCGCTCTGGATCCTCATTGCGAATGCGTGGATGCAAAATCCCGTGGGTGCGGACTTTAACTACGAAACCATGCGCATGGAACTTGTCTCGTTCAGCGACGTGGTTTTCAATCCGGTTGCGCAAGCCAAGTTCGTTCACACCGTCGCGGCCGCATACGTGGTCGGCTCGGTGTTCGTGCTCGCGATCAGCGCCTGGTATTTATTGAAGGGACGAAATGTCGAGGTGGCTCGGCGATCCATGGCGGTAGCGGCCAGTTTTGGTCTCGCGTGTTCGCTGTCGGTTGTCGTCCTGGGCGATCAGTCAGGATATGAGGCGGGCGAGAATCAGAAAATGAAAATAGCGGCCATCGAAGCGGAATGGGTTACCGCCCCTGCGCCGGCCGGATTTACGCTGGTGGGGCTACCTGACGTGGCGGCGCGAAAGACCTACGGGGAAGTTAAGGTGCCTTGGCTACTGGGCTTGATCGCCACCCGATCAGTCGATCGGCCGGTGCCCGGAATCCTGGAGCTGGTCGGTCGGGCCCGGGAGCGGATACGCAGCGGCATGTTGGCTCACGCCGCGCTTGTCGCGCTTCGTGCTGATGGTTCGGATGCCCAGGCCCGCCGGGTATTCGAGGTTCATCGCGCGGACCTGGGCTACGGATTGCTCCTCATGCGCTACACGTCCAATCCGGCCGCAGCGACCCCCGGACAGGTTGAACAGGCCGCCTGGAGTACGGTTCCCAACGTGCCGGTGCTGTTCTGGAGTTTCCGGTTCATGGTCGGTATTGGACTATTGCTGATAGCGTTGTTCGTTGCCGCATTTTATCTGGCGTCCCGCCATCGCCTCCAGCAAAACCGCTGGTTTCTGCGGCTGGCATTCCTTAGCCTGCCCTTGCCCTGGATTGCGGCGGAACTCGGCTGGATCGTGGCGGAGTACGGTCGACAGCCGTGGGCGGTCGACGGGTTGTTACCAACATTTCTTGGGATCTCCACGACTTCGGCTTCCAATGTCTGGATCTCGTTGCTGGGCTTTCTGGTGTTCTACACCTCCCTCGCCGCGGTCGACGTCTTTTTGATGGTGCGCATGATTCGGCTCGGCCCCGACGGATTGGGCTACTGGCCGGTGCCACCGATGGTCGACCCGGCACCCGCGCTGGATCAGCGAAGGGAGGTCGGAGCGCGTGTTTGACTACGAAACTCTGCGAGTCGTCTGGTGGCTGCTGCTCGGAATCCTGTTGATTGGATTCGCGGTTACCGACGGCTTTGATTTGGGCATCTGCGTCATCTTTCGCTTTGTCGGAAAGTCCGATGAAGAGCGACGGCGGTTGCTCGAATCGATCGAGCCGGTGTGGGAGGGTAATCAGGTTTGGTTCATTTTGGGCGGCGGTGCTGCATTTGCCGCGTGGCCTCTGCTGTACGCGGCATCCTTCTCGGGGCTCTATCTGGCAATGTTCCTGGTGTTGGCTGGATTTATCTTAAGACCCGTTGGGTTCGCCTTTCGGGGTAAGCTCACGGCTCCCGCGTGGCGCAACGCGTGCGACTGGGCGCTATTCACCGCCGGGACTCTGCCTTCGCTGTTGTTCGGCGTGGCTTTCGGCAACCTCTTTACAGGTATTCCGTTTCACTTTGATTCAATGATGCGACCGATTTATACCGGCGGATTCTTCAACCTCGTGAATCCTTTCGCACTGTTATGCGGCGTGGTTAGCCTGTCAATGCTCGTGATGCATGGGGGCACCTTTGCGGCATTCAAAGTCGAGGGAGCGCTTGGCGCCCGGGTTGGCAAGATTGCTCAGGCGGCATCCGTTGCCTTTTGCGTTTCTTTTATTCTGGCAGGTGTCTGGGTGGCGATGGGACTTGACGGTCAGCACATCGCATCGATGGTAAATGGTAACGGCCCATCGAATCCACTACTCAAAACTGTCGAAGTGGTCCGCGGCGCCTGGCTCAATAATTATCGACTGCAGCCCGGATTGTGGCTGATGCCGGTGTTGGGGTTGGCGGGGTCCGTGGCGACGTACCAGCTGCTTCGGCTTCATCGAGCAGGAGTGGCCCTGATCGCAAGCGGAGTGACGCAGGCCGCCACGATTTTGACGGCGGGGTCGGCGCTATTTCCATTCTTGTTACCCTCGTCCACAGTGCCCAATCACAGCCTGACCATTTGGGATGCATCGAGCAGCTCGAAGACACTACTCATCATGCTGGTGGCGGTGATCGTGTTGCTTCCCATTGTGTTGGCTTATACCAGTTGGGTTTACCACGTACTCCGTGGACAGGTCACGCTCGATGCCGTTCGGCGACATATTGGATTCTACTGATCCTAGGAGGTGACGTCCGCATGTGGTACTTCAGTTGGGTATTGGGGCTCGGATTTGCATTGGCCTTCAGCGTTATCAACGCGATGTGGTATGAATTCGGTGGCCGGGGGACCGGCGTGAGCGCCGCCAACGACGACATCCACTATGTGCGCTGACAGACAGTTGCGCGCCATAATTGTGGCTAGGCTCCAACTCTAGGCGAGGGGAAGCAAGAGGGACGCAAGGTGCCCACGGTCGTCAATCATCTGATCGAAATGCTGCCGCGACGGGATCGGTCGCGCCTATTGTCGATTTGTGAACCGGTCGAGCTCGGGGTGGCCGAAGTACTTGCCGACACGAATTCACTCCAACGTTTTGTCTACTTTCCGACCGGTAGCGTTGTTTCTATAACAACACCATCCGAGAAGACGCCGGTACTGGAGGTCGGTATGGTGGGTGCCGAGGGGATGCTCGGAATCCAGTTGGCGCTGGGATTCCAATCCGCGCTGCACGCGTCCGTACTCGGGGCGGGGTCCGCGTGGCGGGTGGCGGCGACGCCATTCAGACGCGAAGTACTCCGAAGTACCTCGCTGCAACAGGGGCTGAACGGCTACCTCTTGGCCAGCATGTTGCAGCTAGCCTCGTTTGCGCGATGCGTGCAGTTTCACCCGGTCGATCGACGATTGGCACGGTGGCTATTGATGACTCACGATCGGATCGGCGCTCATACGTTTTGCGCAACGCAGGAAATGATGGCGCATCGCCTTGGCATACGCCGAGTGGGAATTACTCTGGCCGCGGTGGCGCTGCAACGCCGAGGCGTTATCGATTATGCGCGTGGTCAACTGACCATTATTGATCGAGCTGCACTCGAGAAGTCCGCGTGCAGCTGCTATGCGGATGAAGTCGAGACCTACGCGAAGCTGCTTCGTGGAATTAGTAACCCAAGGCAAACATAGTGATTCACTCCTATCGTGCCCAGCAGAAGTACGGAAGAGTGTCGGAAAAAGTGCTCTTGATATTTTGGATGAGCGTTATGCCCGCGGAGACATTAGGCGTGAAGATTATGGTCAGATGAAAACGGCGATCGCGCGTCTCTAAGTCAGCTTAGGTTGGCTGGTAACGTCCGGATGTTATGGGATCGCCAAACGAGGCCGGTGGCGGAAGTTCGCCGCAGTCCAGCAAGCATTGGTTCGCAGTTGCGCAGGCCCACCCTCCTGTGTTAGGAATCTCGTGTGCCCGAGAGCATGAACCACGCGGCGCCGAACGCCGCGTAACGCTTACGTCGCACCCGGCGGATGTGTTAACGAACCTCAGTTACATCAGGGAATTCCGTGAATCACGTTGTGGCGTCCCCTATACAGAACCATTTGCTTGCCGCGCTACCTAACGAGGAACGGCAACGATGGTTGCCGGAATTAGAGTTTGTAGATATGCCGTTGGGAACCGTAATGTATGAGGCCGGTGGCACACTTAGCCATGTATATTTCCCCACAACCGCCATCGTTTCGCTGCTTTATGTCATGGCAAACGGCGCTTCGGCAGAGATCGCGGTGGTTGGTAACGAAGGGTTGGTCGGTATTTCCGTATTCATGGGCGGTGAATCGACGCCGAGTCGCGCGGTGGTGCAGAGCGCCGGCAGTGGCTATCGACTCAGTGCCCAGCACATGAAGAATGAATTCAACCGAGCGGGTCCGGTGCTACATCTGTTGCTACGCTATACGCAGGCCCTGATTACGCAGATGTCCCAAACAGCGGTCTGCAATCGACACCATTCGTTAGATCAGCAGCTATGTCGCTGGTTGCTACTAAGTCTCGATCGGCTCCTGGGTAACGAACTCGTGATGACGCAGGAACTGATCGCCAACATGCTCGGAGTGCGTCGTGAAGGCGTTACCGAGGGCGCCCTTAAACTGCAGCATGCGGGACTCATTCGCTATGCACGCGGGCATATCACGGTGGTGGATCGGAAAGGCTTGGAAGCTCGTAGCTGCGAATGTTACGCAGTGGTCAAAAGGGAATATGACCGATTGCTTCCCGCGCGTGTTGCGATGTAGCGGCGCATATTCAATCTGACAAGAGTGACCCGACTCCGTAGTCGAATCCACTCGCGGCCAACAAGGCCGCTCGAACTCCTCGCGGCACAAAAGTTGTGCTGTCGGGGAAATTCCTCGCAACGTTCGTGCCATGCCGTTTTGGGCGCGCTCGTGTTTGATGCATTGCGCCTTCTTGGAGCGCCGAGCCTCTACTAAGGAGTCGGCGCGTCCGCGACCGGACTGTCATTCATGTGATCCAACAGATGTCCGTTTGCCTCTTTCTTGCCGATGCCGCATAAGGCGAAGGGTAAGGGCATAAACACCATGACGCAATTATCGCTGAGGTGAATAATCACGCCGCCCTCGGGCCCGATCTCGACTCGATGGGTGTGCACCCGGTCCCAATCGAAGGTAGGCGTTTTGGTCGATGGAGCACGATGCGGAAATCCGAAGTCTCGTCGCTGCGCGGACTCATCGCCGCTAGCGGTACTCTTTGCCGCCCGCTCCAACTCGGAGTTCCAATCCGTCGCGGATTGGCCGGTCGGGAGATCGTGCGGGGAGTCGTCCGGCGAGGCGAAGGGGGTGGTTAGCGGCGTTGGCGCCAGCGGAGGTGTCGCCGAACGCATGCCCACATCGCCTGTAGTCGATCGAATGGGCTCCGCGGCGCGCGGCGGGGAGATAAATACCCACTCGAAGGCAGTCGCCTTATGAGCAACCGGGACGTTGATGGTCGACGACGTCGCCCAATACGCGAGGACGTGCAGCAGCGCGATCAACAACATGATCGCCGCACGCGATGCGCGACGCTTGGCTATATCGCGACGGCCGTCCAGGCTGATCCCTACCTTTCCCTTGGAGGTACAAAGTCAGAGGGCCGGCCGCGGATTAAGTTCCACGCCGCTTCACGCCATCGGAGTTGGCCCGCGCCCGCGCTCGCTATTGACGGATGTGAGCGCGAGTTGCGCGGCCTCGGTGAGGGAGTGAACTACTTCTTCCCGGTATACGGCCACGGCGTTGGGCGTGTTGATGCGAAATCGAATTTGATCGCCGCGAATGCGCACGATGGTGACACTGATCCCGTCGCCAATGCGAACGGATTCGCCAACCTTTCGAGTGAGTACGAGCATGTATCGTTCTCCTGTTTGCGAGGGCGGTACTATAGCGCCGAATTGTGTACATGGCATGAAGGCGGCGGGTAAAGAAGTGCCATATTTGGGCAGTAAATGTGAAGGCGTAGTCGCATGCTGCCGACAAGCGTTCGCCTGAAAATGCGGAAGCCGTCCCAAAGCCGGTATACGGCGACGGCTCGCCGTGCGCTGTCACTTCGCGTGGTGAAGTTAAACGCACTGAGGTTAAACGCAGTGAGGTCAAAACGCGTTAGCGCAGCCCGCAAATCAGCGCAGCTAGCAAATCAGCGCAGCTCGCAGACTAGCGCAGCTCGCAGATGGGTGTCGCTCGTGTGAGCCCCGAAGTGCCCGAGGTCACCAACGAGAACACGGCTTTGAGTGCGCCGGGCAGCACGAACACGAGACCGGGCAGCACAAATAAAAACGCCAACGCCCAGTGCCACTCCCAGACCACCAAGGCGCCATAGAAAGCACCAATGCTGATGGGAAGTGTAAACCGAAAGTACAGTGCGACAAATATTGCGACGCAGGCCCAGCTTGGCCCCATACCATGAGCAATGCCCGCATAGCCCGCGGTCATTTGCGACATGACGATGGCCAGAAATGCGCCCAGTGCCAATATGCGAACTGCGATTTTCATGGTGCCTCTCATCTTAGGGGCCTTCATCATCCGTGCAAATCGCCGGTCTCTCTATGATCTGGGTAGAACTCATTCCAGAAAAACGTCGGCATGTGTCACACAACGAACTCCTCGCGCCGCAGCATTGACATATCAATTTGCCAATATACGCTTTCTAATCCACTCCGCGAACAAGGCCAGGAGCAAGGCGACCGCAATCCCCCAGGACACCTCCAGGAACCGGAAGAGGGCGATGCGCCAGATCGCCTCGGCTCTCGGGATGAGCATGATTACCGCCACCGTCACACCGGCCAGGCGCGCGGCTCCGGTCACTTTGATCCGTTGGCAGATGAAAACCGAGAGAGCCACGGCCAACGCGAACACCCACGCTCGGCCCTGCCAATAGAGCGCGCAGGGCAGGGCGATGAGCGCTCCGATCGCCGTGCCGATGAAGCGATTGTGACCCGAGATCTCTGTGAGTTTGAATTCCCATTGCATCACGATGATGGATGAGATGGCGGCCCAATAGCCCTCCTGCAATCCAATGAGTGGGCTCGTGGAGTAACTGATCCATGCAGCCATGGCAGTCACGGCTGCTTCTTCGAGTGCCGGGACCGCTCGCGGGCCGGGGTCCTCCACGGCGCTCAGAGTCCCGCGTTCTTCCGAACGGCCGCTCCGATTCCCGACCAGTCGATGTCGGGACCCTCGGTGGCGATGGCTTGCAGCAGGTGGTCGCGCAATATCCCGAGCAGGGGCATGGGCACGCGCAGCGATTCCGCCGACTGGCCCGCAAGGCGCATATCTTTGAGGCCCAAGGGAGCCGCGAATCCTGCCGGCTTGAAGCTCTGTTCCGCCAAGAGGCGCCCGTAATTCTTGAAGAGCGGAATATCGAACAGACTGCCGGTCAGCACCTCCAGCAACAATTCTTTCGGTACGCCGCCTTTTTCGGCCAGCGTCATGGCTTCGGCCATGGATTCGATGGCCGAGAGAATCATGAAGTTGCCGCAGAGCTTCACCAAGCTTGCGGCCGAGGGCTTCTCTCCCACTCGAAATACCCGCTGGCTCGCGGCTTGAAGGAGGGGTTCCGCCAAATCGAGAGTCTGCGGGTCGCCGGCGGCCACGATGAACAATTTGCCTGCGGCCGCGGCATCGGGCCGCCCAAACACCGGTGCGCAGGTAAAGCGCTGCCCCTTCGCCGTATGCAATTCAGCCAGGCGATCGGCTGTTGCCACGGCAATGGTGCTCATGGAAACATGCAAGGCACCCTTGTCGAGGCCGGCCAGGAGGCCGTCCTCACCCAGCAACACGGCCTCCAGCGCCGCATCGTCGGCCAGCATGGTGAGTACCGCCTCTCGTCCCTGCGCCGCCCCCTTGGGGCTGGCGGCCAACGTCGCTCCGGCCTCAACCAAAGGGCCTGTTTTGGCGGCGGTTCGGTTCCAGACGATGACCTCGTGCTTCGCGCGCACGAGATTGGCGGCGATGGCGGCTCCCATGTTACCCAATCCTATGAATCCGACCTTCATGCTGTTTCTCCTATGGGCCAAGCATATCCTGAGAGAGCGAGCGGCGGGGGTTTCCTAATCTCCGATGCCATGCCATCATTGCAATATTCCACTTCCACAATGATTGCCCCGCATCGATAGGATCGCCGCTAACAGCAATGACGGAAATGGATGAATCGCGCGACCAGAACTTTGGTGCAGTGGTTTCGATACATCGTAAGGCGCTAAAGTGGCTTCGTGACGATGCATTGCCGCTATGGGATAGGCATGGCGTCGATCGCGGTTTGGGCGGCTACTACGAGGATTTATACCTGCACCCTCGGGGGGCTTTCACGGCGTCGGGTGACGTGCGGCGCGGCCGGGTCGTCGCGCGGCAGATCTACGTGTTCGATGTCGGCCATCAATTGGGTTGGCGTTCATTGATGTCCAATCCCGTGGAGCATGGCTGCGATTACTTGTTTTCGCGCCTGCATGCCGGCGACGGACGCTTCCATACGTCGGTAGATGCCACCACGCATGCGCCGCGATCGCCATTCAGCCTCTACGAACAGGCCTTCTACTTGTTTGCGTTGGCCCGTCTGTATACACAGACTGACCGTTACCCCGTGGAGTCGACGGCGCTGCAGTGTCTGCAGTGGCTGCGTAATCATCTGGGTCGCTCGGGCGGTGGGTTCGAGGAATCGATTCCTCCCAGTCTGCCCCTGAAATCGAATCCGCACATGCACTTGCTCGAGGCGGCGCTCGCCTGGGTTGGCGTCACTGCGGGGACCCGGCAGCAGCCCTGGACCGAATTGGCCGAGGAGCTTGTAGGCGTCTGTCTGACTCAATTTAGGGATGCTCGTTCCGGTGGAATTCGCGAGTATTTCGACTATGGGTGGCAGCCCGCATGCGGAGATGATGGCCGCATATTGGAGCCGGGGCACCAGTTCGAATGGGCGTGGCTGTTGGCGCAATGGTCGCAGCTACCGAGTGCCGATGCTGCGCGACGAACCGCCTGCGTACGCGCTGCTGCCGAACTCGTCGCGATTGGCGAGCGCGGAGTGGATGCCGCGCGGAATGTCGCGATCAACGAGATGTGGGATGACATGACGCCTAAGGATTCCACTGCAAAACTTTGGCCCCAGACCGAACGGGTCAAGGCATGGTGCGCCATGCTGTCGCAGTCCCGTACGCAAGAGGAATTCTGCGGCGCCTGCGGCAATATCGTCGCCGCCACTCGGGGAATGCTCGGCTACTTACGCACGGAAGCGCCCGGTATGTGGCACGAAGTATGCTCAGGTGAAGGAGAATTCGCGGTTGGCGCCAGCAAGGCCAGCAGTTTCTACCACATCGTCTGCGCCATCGATGTCCTCGGTAAGACAGTAAGTGCAAGTTCGAGGACATTCAATTGAAAGATTTACATGACAATCACCGATAAATTAACCAACGTGCGGGTGCTCTGCATCGGCGACGTGATGCTAGACCGTTTCGTATCCGGCCGGGTAAACCGCATCTCGCCGGAAAGCCCCGTCCCCGTCTTGTCTATTTCGGAAACCAAGGTATTTCCCGGGGGCGCAGCCAACGTTGCGCGCAACATCGCCTCGCTCGGCGGAGCATGCACGCTGGTGAGCGTGGTGGGGCAGGATGCGGTGGCCGCGGAACTCCGTGATACCCTGCACCAGGTTGGCACGATCCGCTGCGAGTTCTGTGTCAGCGCGGAGCGTCGCACCAGCGAGAAGATCCGATTCGTGGCGAATGGGCAGCATATGTTACGCGCCGATGCCGAGGTAACCGCTCCCGTGAGCGCGGCGACAGTCAGAGAATTGTTGGACTCGGTCGGGAAACTTGCCCCCCTGCACGACGTGATGGTGCTCTCGGACTATGCCAAGGGGCTGCTCACGGATGAAATCGTGCGCGCCTGTATTGATATCGCTCATCGGCACATGCTGCCCATCGTCGTCGATCCCAAATCCGTGAAGCTGGGCCGCTATGCCGGTGCGACCGTCATCACGCCCAATAGCAAGGAAGTCATGGACGCTACCGGCATTGATCCCACCGAAGATGATCCCCGGGCCGAAGCTGCGGGAGCATCCATCCTCCGGAGCTCAGGGGTCGAGGCGGTGCTGTTGACTCGAGCTCATCGAGGCATGACGCTGATGGGCGGCAGTCGTCCCGCGTTGCATATCAAGGCGAGCGCTCGCGAAGTGTTCGATGTGGTCGGCGCGGGGGACACGGTGATCGCCACGTTGGCGTTGGGTCTTGGAGCCAAGATCGACTTAGCCGAGGCTGCGCGCCTCGCCAACTTCGCAGCCGGCGTCGTCGTCGGCAAGCGCGGGACCGCGACCGTGACGCAGACCGAACTCGCCGATGAGTTGCAGAATTCGAACCGCGGCAGCCTGCAAGCTTTGCAGGACAAGGTCATGTCGCGGGCGGACGTGGTCGAACTGTCGCGAATCTGGCGAAAAAACGGCTTCAAGGTTGGCTTCACGAACGGATGCTTCGACATTTTGCACGTAGGTCACTTGGCGATCCTGACATTTTCGCGGCAAAACAGCGGTAAGTTGATTGTCGCCGTGAACAGCGACGCCTCCGTGAGGCGTCTCAAAGAAGCAGGTAGACCGATTAATCCCGAGAATGATCGAGCCATGGTGCTCGCCGCGCTGGCGGCCGTGGACGCCGTGGTCGTGTTCGGGGAGGACACGCCCTTGGAACTGATCGAAGAAATCAATCCGGATGTCCTCATCAAGGGCGCGGACTATAGCGTCGAGAACATTGTGGGAGCGGCGCACGTGCTTGCTCGTGGCGGCGAAGTTCTACGCTGCGACCTGATACCGGGCAAGAGCACCACGGGGGTGGTCAATCAGCTGCGCAGAAAAGCGGGGGAAGCTTGAGTTTATGGAGATGAGCGACCCATTGCGACGAAGTCGGCCGCAGCGCGTCGTCATCTACCGCCTGGGCAGCCTCGGCGATACGGTGGTCGCATTACCATGTTTTCACCAAATTGCCCGCACGTGGCCGAACGCCCAGCGCACTGTGTTGACGAATTTCCCGGTGAGTTCCAAGGCGGCGCCGTTGGAGGCAATTCTGCGCGAGGGTGGGCTGGTCCACGATACCATCGAATATCCGGTGGGGACCCGGTCGGTGCTGCGGCTCTGGGCTCTTGCTCGGCAGTTGATTGCGCTGCAGTCGGACGTGCTCGTCTATTTGACACCCGCTAGGGGCCGATTGAATGCAGTGCGTGACTGGTTGTTCTTCAAACTATGCGGATTCAAACAGATTTTAGGTGCGCCGCTCACCGAGGACATGCAGGTTTGCCGCCGGTCGATCGACGCCGAGTCCGGCGATCAGCTGGTCGAGGAGCGCGAATGCGAGCGCCTGGCTCGCTGTTTGCAGATCCTTGGTCCCATCGACTTGGACGATCCCGAGATGTGGAATCTGCGGCTCACCGAGCAGGAATTACGCGTCGGCACGGCGGTTCTCGGTCCTCTGTCCGCGGACAGCTACTTCGCCATCAACATGGGCGGCAAGGCTCAGGACAAAGACTGGGGGGTGGAAAATTGGCGCGTGCTGCTGACACGGCTCAGCAGTCGATATCCGGGAGTCGGCTTGCTGGTCATCGGCGCGGCGGAGGATTCCGAGCGCGCCGAGCATCTGTGCCAGGCGTGGGGCGGACCGTTCGTCAATGCCTGCGCCAAGCTGAGTCCACGAGAAAGCGCCGCGGCCATGCGTCACGCCATGGTGTTCATAGGTCACGATTCCGGACCGTTGCACCTGGCTGCGGCTGCCGGAGTCTGCTGCGTCGGCCTCTTCGGCGACTTGAATCAGCCGAGACGTTGGCACCCTCGAGGGAGCCAGCATCGCATCATCCACTCCATGAGCGGAGTTCGAACCATTGCCTTGAACGAGGTGTTGGACGCTGTCGAACAGATCATGCCGTTGCGCAGAGAGTACGCGTGACGGCACCGGGGGCGCCCCCCGTGTTCCTCGATAGGGATGGGACCTTGATTGTAGAGAAGGATTATCTCAGTGATCCCGGTCAAGTATGCCTCGAAGACGGTGTCGTCGACGGATTGACCTTGTTGAACGGCCGCGGTCACCCGCTCATCGTCCTGTCGAACCAGTCCGGAATCGGCAGGGGGATGTTTACCGAGCGCGAGGCGCATCTGGTCAATGCCCGGGTAGCGGAGATTTTGAGCGCGCAGGGTATCGAGGTGATGGCGTGGTACATGTGCCCACACGGCCCCGAGGCTGGCTGCGAATGTCGCAAGCCGTCCCCGGGCATGGCTCTGGAGGCAGCACGGGAATACCATGTCGATCTGGTCGGTAGTTTCGTCATCGGCGACAAGCAAAGCGATCTCGAGCTTGCCGATGCCATAGGCGGAACCGGCATACTGGTCACCACCGGCCACGGCCCGACGTCGGTCGAACGGGCCCTCGCACAGCGGCGGCCGGTATTTGCCGGGCTACGAGCCGCTGCGGAATATATATTGAGTCGACAGCGGGGTACATCTTGATCATCGTCACCGGAGCAACCGGATTCATCGGGTCGAATATCGTTGCCGATCTGAACGCAGCCGGAAGAACCGACATTATTTTGGTGGACGACCTCGGCACACAGGACAAGTGGAAGAACATCGCCAAGCGTCGGTTCGATGATGTGGTGTTGCCTTCGGAAATGGACTCTTTGCAGGCGCGCCTGTCCGGAGCGGAGGCCGTTTATCACATGGGGGCCAACTCGTCCACGACGGCGGCCGATGGCGACGCCATTCTGCGCAGCAATTTCCGAGCGTCGAAGCTATGGTGGGAGTGGTGCAGCCGGACCAGGACGCCGTTCATCTACGCATCGTCCGCGGCGACCTACGGTGATGGGAGCCGCGGATTCTTCGACGATCAGACGCCCGCAGCGCTCGATGATTTGCGTCCGCTGAATCTTTATGGCTGGTCAAAACATGCCTTCGACAAGTGGGCTGTCGCACGCGCGGCGACCGGCGAGGCGCCGCCGCAATGGTGCGGTCTGAAATTCTTCAATGTGTACGGGCCGAACGAGAATCACAAGGCAGATATGCGCAGTCTCGTGAGCAAGAACACCGGCGCCGTCGCGGATGGCGGGCGCATCAAATTGTTCAAGTCCTATCGCCCCGAATATGCCGATGGCGAGCAATTGAGGGACTTCATCTATGTAAAAGATTGCACGGGCGCCATGTTGTGGCTCGCGGGCAAGCCCGAAGTCAGCGGACTGTTCAATCTTGGCACAGGCCAAGCCCGTTCGTTTGCGGATCTCATCCGGGCCATCGGCAAGGCACTGGGCGTAGCGGTGAGCATCGAGTTCATCGATATGCCGGAGTCGATCCGGCCGAACTATCAGTACTTCACTCAGGCCGAGATGAGCAAATTGCGCAGTGCTGGCTTCGACCGTCCCTTGCATAGCCTGGAAGAAGGCGTCGCGGATTATGTCCGGCAATATCTTACCGCCGTGGACATCTATCGCTAACGGACGGGCACTTGCCCATTGCCCGGCTTATTCCTCGATTCTGCCTATGCCTTGACCATTCTTAACATTGGTCATCGCCAAGTTCCCAGCGGTCTGTGTCAAATGAAGCTCATTATTGAGCGGCTTGAGAGCATAATTCACGTCTCGTGAGAAGAATCCTCAAAATCATCGCTGTGTTGATCATTGCTGCCGGCACCCTCGAGCTGATTTCCACCGGGCTGATCTATCAATATTATTCTCATGAGCAAAAGAGCTTCATGCCGCGAGGTTCGGCGACGGCAAAGCTGTTGCATATGACCTGGGGCAAGTTCCGCGGACGGCGGCCGCCGCTCGTCTTGTCGATCAATCATGGGCCGTTGTTCGCTGTGGACGCCGAGCTGGGTTTCACGACCTTGCCGGGGCGATATCGGCTCCGGG
>Ga0302314_10003421_pt1 | contig 29283 bp, 36 predicted proteins | sample III_Palsa_N2_3_FD_200533 | JGI IMG/M metagenome (GOLD analysis project Ga0302314, IMG submission 200533) | Peat permafrost microbial communities from Stordalen Mire near Abisko, Sweden - III_Palsa_N2_3 | ecosystem: Environmental > Terrestrial > Soil > Palsa > Peat permafrost | place: Sweden...
AATCCAGGCCTGACAGCGCGGCCGGAAGGCGTCCTCGATCAGCCCTAACGGCGGCGAGTTTTTACACAGCCTCGGTCGAAAGCGGACTTAAGGCTCGTTATCGGTTACGGACCGGCCAATCGCCCCATCACGACGTCGAGCGTTGGCCACGGCGGACCCCTGCGTAGGGTGCTGACGAGTTCCCGGCCTACCCGTGGCCCGTTCGGGAACTGGTCGCCTGCATCCCACCGCCACGCTGCGACCATCGCGAGAACGAGGCCCCGGTACTCGTCGAGCAGTCCCTGATCGACGTCCGGATAGTGCTCGGTAACTTCTTCGGGCACGTGGGCCAGGTCGAACTCGACTGGCCCCCGGCAACACGTTTCAAGATCTATGAACAGGGGCCCGTTCTTGGTGCTGAGCACGTTGCCCGGGTGCGGCTCACCGTGCAGCAGCTGCTCTACCGCGCCGCGGTCGACGATCGTTCGCCTGAGGCTTCGTAACGTGTTGCCGAGAAGCTCGCGGTCCGCGTCGGCGAGCGCCGGAGTTAGGTTGCGGCTCGCCACGAGATGTTGGGCCTCTGAGACTCGATCCGTGAAGTGGGGCGTCGCGACATCGAGCTTCCGCATGCCGGCATGCAGCCGCTTGAGCGCATTTGCGTAGTCGGCTGGTGAGACCTCGCGAGGCGTCACAGGTTCGTGGTGGGTCCACAGCGTGACCACGAAGCCGTCACGCTCGTAGGCGCGTGGCTCCACTCGAGGCTCGAGAGCAGCCACAGGGCTCTCGGTCTCGGCGAGCCGTTGAGCGAGGTCGACTTCGAACTGCGCCACCTGCTGCGCCAGAGGTGCGACTCGGGCAAGGACGTCGCAAGGCACCAGGCGCACAGCCAGCCTGTTCGAGTTCTGAAGAACCACCGCGTCGTGGACCGCCAGGCCAAATGCGGAGGCGGCCGACATGGCCGCTGCCACTGCACGGGGAACCACTGACGCCTGCATCGCCGCCTAGCAATAAACTCTGGGCGCAGAGATGTCCCTTCTCCCCAATACCCGCTTTGGGTCGACAGCGGACATTGGCGCCTAGCCCCCCAGGACGGGCTTTCCCGAGTCCGCTGAGAATCAAAACTTCCCTTCGCCCCTCCCAGCCCAGCGTCCACCGCGCCCCGTCGCCCCTTACCGGCCCCGCGGCGTATACGGCCTATCCCGCCGCCAGGTTTCGGCGAGTTCCTCCAGCGCCGGGTCGGGGGCGTCGGGCAACGTGACCACCAGCCTGGCCAGCAGGTCGCCGCGGCGGCCCTGGCCGTCGGCGAGGCCGCGCTTGCGCAGGCGCAGCACCGATCCGGAGTTGGAGCCCTTGGGCACATTGAGCGTCACCGGTCCGTCCGGCGTCGGCGCCTGCACCTTGCCGCCCAGCACCGCGTCAGGCACCGAGATCGGCACGTCCATGATCAGGGCGTCGCCCTCGCGCCGGAACCTGGGATGGGGGCGGATGACGATCTCGATCAAGGCGTCGCCGGGGCCGGCGCGTCCGGGGGAGCCCTGGCCCTTCAGCCTCAGCACCTGGCCGTCGGCGGCGCCGGCGGGAATGGTCACGTCGAGGGTGCGGCCGTCGGTGAAGGCGAGGCGCCGTCTCGCGCCCTTTATCGCCTCCTCCAGGTCGATGTCGAGCTGGGCGCGCACGTCGCCGCCGCGCGAGGCGAAGCCGCCGCCCCCGCCGCGCCGGCCGCCGCCGCCGAACATCTCGCCCAGGATGTCGCCGAGGTCGACATTCTCGAATTCCGCCCCGCGCGGGCCGCCGCCCTGGCCGAAGGGATTGCCGCTATAGCCGCGCATGGTCTCGCGGCCGTCGGCGTCGATCTCGCCGGCGTCGAACTTGCGCCGCTTGTCGGGGTCGCCCAGCAGGTCGAAGGCGGCGCTGACCGCCTTGAACTTCTCCTCAGAGGCCTTGTCACCCTGATTGGCGTCGGGATGGTGCTTTTTGGCGAGCTTGCGGAACGCCTTGCGGATATCGTCCGCCGTGGCGCCGCGGGCCACGCCCAGCTCCTTGTAGGGATCCTGCGCCAAACCGTTCCTTTCCTTCAGCGAGTGCCGCCGCCTGAGTTAGCCCGTCCGCGCCGTGGCGCAAGCCCGCCGCGGCCGCGTTCGATCAGGAGGTCGGGGGCCATGAAGTCGAGGGCGTCGTCCGGATCGGCCAGTGAGGCCTCGCTGACCGTCTGGCCGCGCACCGAAACGCCGGCCCGGTGCACGCTCTCCGGATCGCCGCTGACCAGGGGGTGCCAGGGCGCCAGGCCCCGGCCTTCGGAGAGACGGCGGTAGGCGCAGCTCTTGGGCATCCAGGCCAGGGTTGAGACATTGCCGGGGGTCAGCTTGATGCAGTCGGGCACGGTTTCGCGCCGCCGTTCATAGTCGCTGCAGCGGCAGGCGTCGGGATCGAACAGGCGGCAGGCGACGCGCGTGGGCGTCACCGCGCCGGTGTCCTCGTCCTGGAAACGGACCAGGCAGCACAGGCCGCAGCCGTCGCACAGACTCTCCCATTCGGCGGACGACATCTCCGCCAGGGACTTCACTTCCCAGAAGGGGCTCGCCGACATGACGGGCCTGTCCTAAACCCTCTGGCCGCGCGCCGGTAGCGTCGCGGTATTTCGATGAGGAGTCCGTCCGTACATGGCGCCGCCGATTCTCGCCCTGCGCGACGTGCGCCTCGCCGACGGGCGGCGGATGATGTTCGACGGCGTCGACCTGGCGCTGGAGCGCCGCGCGCGCGCCTGCCTGGTCGGCCGCAACGGGGCGGGCAAGTCGACGCTCCTGCGCCTGCTGGCCGGCCTGACGGCGCCGGAGGAGGGCGAGCGGATCGCCTCGCCGGGCCTCCGGGTCGCCCTGGTCGCCCAGGAGCCGGTCATCGTCGGCGACAGCCTGGAGGCCTATGCGACCGCCGGCGGGGCCGCGCCGCACCTGGCCCGCGCCGCCCTGGAGTCGTTCGGGCTGGACGCGTCGCGGTCGACGGAGGGGCTCTCCGGCGGCGAGACGCGCCGCGCCGCCCTGGCGCGCGCCTTCGCCGAGGACCCGGACGTGCTGCTCCTGGACGAGCCGACCAACCACCTCGACATCCTGGCCATCGAGTCCCTGGAGGCGCGTCTGGGGCGCCAGCGCGCCGCCATACTGGTGGTCAGCCACGACCGGACGTTTCTGGAGCGGGTCAGCGAGACCTGCTTCTGGCTGGAGGACGCGCGCGTGCGCCGGCTGGACGCCTCCTTCGCCCGTTTCGAAGGCTGGGCGGAGGAGATCGCGGCCGCCGAGAGCGAGGCCGACCGGAGGCTGGCCAAGGCGGTCGAGCGTGACGAGCACTGGCTGGCGTTCGGGGTCACCGCCCGGCGGGCGCGCAACGAAGGCCGTCGACGCCGGCTGGAGGCGCTGCGGGCCGAGAAATCGCGCCGCATGGGCATGGCGCGGGGCGACCTGAAGATCGCTGGCGCGGCCGCGCCCAGGTCGGGCGTGCTGTTGATCGAGGCCAAGGGCCTGGCCAAGGGCTTCGGCGAGCGCCAGCTGGTGCGCGGCTTTTCCACCCGCATCCTGCGCGGCGAGAAGGTGGCCGTGGTCGGTCCCAACGGCGCGGGCAAGACGACGCTGGTCGGCCTGCTGCTGGGTCAGGGCGAGCCCGACGCGGGTGAGGTCAAGCTCGGCGCCGGCATCGAGCTCGCCTACGTCAGCCAGGATCGCTCCGAGCTCGAGCCGGACAAGACCCTGCAGGAGACCCTGACCCCGGCCGGCGGGGACCAGATCATGGTCGGCGGCTCGCCCCGGCACGTGGCCGGCTACGCCGCCGATTTCCTGTTCCGGCCGGAACAGCTGCGCCAACCGGTGCGCAGCCTCTCCGGCGGCGAGCGCAACCGCCTGCTGCTGGCCCGCGCGCTGGCCAGGCCGTCCAATCTGTTGGTGCTGGACGAGCCGACCAACGACCTCGACATGGAGACCCTGACTCTACTCGAGGAGGTGCTGGCCGACTATGAGGGGACGCTGATCCTGGTCAGCCACGACCGGGACTTCGTCGAGCGGCTGGCCACCTCGACCATCGCCCTCGACGGGGCCGGAACGGTGGTCGAGACGCCCGGCGGCTGGTCCGATTTCACATCGCAAAATCCGGGATTCTTCACCGCTGGCGCCAAGCCGGCCTCGCCGGCCAAGACGCCGGCGCCCTCGCGCGTTCGAGCGCCCAGCGCCAAGCTCTCCTACCGCGACGAGCGCCGCCTGGCCGAGCTGGAAGCCGAACTACCCAGGCTGGCCGCGAGCATCGCCGGCCTGGAGGCGCGGCTGGCCGATCCCAACCTCTACGCCCGCGACCCCTCCGCCTTCGATGGCGCCAGCCGCGACCTCGCCGCCGCGCGCAAGGCCGTGGCCGCGGCGGAAGATGAGTGGCTCGAACTGGAGACGGTTCGAGACTCGCTAAGCCGAGGCGCTCGCTAGGGTGTGAAAGCGGTCTCCGGGACGACAACCCCGAGCCCGCCTTCAGGACTCTCCACATGCGATACGGTCCGTTCGCATGAGTTGCCGCCACGGTTCCAGTGTGGCAGGAGAACAGCCACGCTGAACGTCTCCCTTCAGAGGACCCCGCATGCTCGCGCGCTTCCAATCCGTCGGCCTGGTTGCAATCGCGCTTTGCGCGGGAATGGCGGCTTCGCCGGCCCTGGCCTCCACAAATCTGGTCGCGAACGGCTATTTCAGCCAGCCCGACCCCAGCACCTACAATGAAAGCGGGTGGAACCTGGCCGCCAGTATTCCCGACTGGACGAGCAACACGACCGATTCGATCGAGACCGGCCTCAACAGCACCTATGGCTTGGGCAGCTACCTGGGTTCGACCACCAACCTGGAGCTCAACGCCAACACTTTCGGCAGCATATCCCAGACTATTTCGGGCCTCACGGCGGGCGACACCTATAATCTGACCTTCGGCTATGGGATCCGCGGCGGCGCCGGCGCCCAGCAGATGCTGGTCAGCATCGGCGGCGTGGATCTGGGCACGCTCAATGCGCCGAGTGATGCGACCAGCTCATGGGACGCCGAGTATTTCTCCTTCACGGCGACCGGGGCCTCGGAGCTTCTCACCTTCACCTCCAACAACGTCGGCGGAAACGCCGCGGAAGGTAACGAACTGACCGCCGTATCGCTGACCGCCGCACCGGAGCCGATGAGCTGGGTCCTCATGCTCACGGGTTTCGCCGGCGTTGGCGGCGCGCTGCGGCTCGGCCGCCGAAACCTTGGAATCGCCGCCTGAAGTCCAGGGGAATGCCTGGTCAGGGCTAAGCGCGCCCGCGACGGCGAATTATTGCTCCGCGACGGTCGTCTGAGATCCGTCAGTACGGATCGCGGGACTATTGATCCGACGCCACCCAGGTCTCGACCGGACGACGCCGCCGGCTAAGCTCTGCCCGGACGCGGCCCCCTTCCTCTCCCTATCGGACCGGCGCCATGGAGCGGATTTCCACCCGGATCAGGCCCGTCACCCCATCCCTGCCCGCAGGGGCCGTCCAGCCATCGAATTTGTAGAAGCCCTGTTCGTAGCGCCAGACCATGTCGAGGCGGCCGCCGGAGGGCCGGGTCAAGGCGAGGTGGTAGTAGAGGTGGCGCCGCCAGGTGGGGGACCGGCCGGTCATGAAGTTGGTCTCGAAGACCGGCCATGCGAGGGCGCTGTGCTCGAGCTGGAGCGAGGCGACATCGCCGGGCAGGACGGCGTAGGCCGGGACCTGGCCGTCGCCGTCGGAAAGGGTCCCGGCGCGGCGGCCGATCAAGAACGTGCGGCCGTGGGCGGAGAGCACCAGGGTCTCGCCGCCGTCGGCGCTGGCCGCCGGCGCATAGGCGGGCCCCGGCCCCTCCAGGCTGAGGGGGTGGGCGCCGATCCCGGCGCGTGGGCCGTTCCAGACGGCGCTGGAACCGGCCATTCCCGGCGGCTCGGGCCCGAACTGGAGATGGGACCCATTCCAGCCTACCGGGCTCGCCGGAAGGGTGACGACAGGCGCGCGCCAGACCTGGTCGACGGCCAGCGACAGCCAGCGGGCGGTGAACAGCCACAGCACTGCCAGGGCGACGAGCGCGAGGGCGCCGCGGATCAGAACCTTGAGCATGGCCCCCTGTTGTCCGCCTTTCGCGCCCGATGCGCGACGCCTATTGTTGGCGGAGATAGCGGGAAAGGCGCGCGCGGTTGCCTGGCTTGTCGGTGACGAGGCGCCTGTGGCCGCCATTTCTGGCGGCCATGGCCCTGGCGGCGCCGGCGGGCGCGCAGTTCCTGGGGGCGCCGGAGCGCATGCGGGAAACCCCCGCCGCCTTCGCCCAGCGCCTCGTCAAGCTCTATGCGCCGAACGGTCGGTGGTGGCGGGAGGAGAGTCCGGCGGCCGACGACGCCTACCGGGTGCGGGTGTTCGCACAGTTCTACGACCCGCGATTTGCGCGGCTGATGAACGACAACTCCACCCTGGCCATGAAACACGGGGGCGGGGTGGATCTGGACTACGACCCGGTCTGCCAGTGCCAGGACGACGCGGGGCCCCTGCAGGTCAGCTCCGTGCGCCAGAGGTCGGCGGACTTAGCCGACCTGCGCATGAAGTCGTGGTGCGAGACGAAGGACGCGGTCTGCCGCGGCTATCTGATCGTCATCCGGCGCATCGGCGGGGCGTGGCGGATCAGCGATGTCGTCGATGAAGGCGGCAGCGTGCGGGCGATGCTGGTGCGGCACAACGCCTGCTTGCGCACATCCCGCACCGACGCGGCGGCCGCGCGCTGCCTGACGTGAGGGGGAATGAACTGGGTGACAGGTGCTCCTGTCTCCATAGTTGCCAGGGGCGCGACCATTCGCATGATCGCCCAGTGCGGCATTCTTTGACGCACCTCGTGCCGACTGATCATAACAGGTCTGTGGCAGGACACGCTCTGGAGCGGCTCCGACCAACGCCCGGACGGCATATCTGGCAACCTCAGGCGGTGCGTCCTAGGAAACGGAGAACCGCAGGCGAGGATCGCGCGACATGATCACGGTGTTCGGAGAGGGTCGGGGGTTCCGGGTCGTTTGGCTGCTGGAGGAGATGGGGCTGCCGTACCGGCTGCGCGACGTGGACCTGCTGGCCGGCGTCGAGAACGACGCTGAGTTCCTCGAAATCAACCCCGCCGGGTTCATCCCCGCGATCCGCGATGGTGATGTCACGATGGTCGAGTCCATCGCGATCATGGAGTATCTTTTGGGGCGTTACGGGCCGACCCCGCTGGCGCCCGACGCGCAAGACGCCACTTTTCCTGCCTATCAGCAGTTCCTTCACCTGGGTGAAGCCTGCCTCGCCGCCTCCATCTATTTCGTTTCGGGAGCTCGCAACATCGCGCCGGAAGGTGAGCGTGACAACTGGAGCGCGCGCCAGGCGATGGACGTGTTCACGACCCGATTGACCCTAGTGACGCGTCGGCTGGAGCATACGCCATACATGGCCGGGGATGTCTTCACCGCGGCCGACATTTCGGTGGGCTATGCGCTGGAGATGGCGCGGAAGAATGTCGGATTCGTGCTTGATGACGCCGAGCAGACGTACGTGACCCGGCTGCGCAAGCGCGGGGGCTATGAGCGAGCGTTGGAGGCGTGTCACGCCACGCCGGGCTGGTGGACGAGTTAGACGGGCCCGGCGACGTAAAGGCGGTGCGCCAGCGCACGGCGGGCCGGTCAACGGCGGCTCCGGGTTGAAAGCGGCCGCCGCGCCCACGCCCGAAGGCTGACGTTCCTGCCGGTAGCTGAGGGTGGAAAGCCGATCGACAGCGTGCGAGCCTGAGCCGGCCGCAGAGGGCCCAACATGTCACCTGTCGTCCGCGCCTCAATTATCAGATGTGCTCCCGCTCAATTCCTCGAACTTCGCCAGATGATGCAGGATGCCGACACAGTCTTGCGGCCGGGCATCGAAGCAATGTCGGGACTATTGGCCTTCTACGTGGGAGCCGATGAGGCGACGGCTTCGCTTAGCAACATCAGCCTTTGGTCCACATTGGATGACGCGCGGCAGCTGGATCGATTTCAACCGATGCTGGACCTGGGACGGGCTTTCATCCTGAAAGGCGCGACGTTCGAGCGGCCGATCATGAACTACACCACGCTGTGGCAGATCAAACCCGGTTCGATCTAGAAATCTCGCTCCCTCCCCCTCGAGGGAGAAGGGCTTTGGGCGCGTCTCGACCTCCCCCAGGTCTGCCCCGGACGGGCCGGGCGTTGCGCGACCCGGGGGAGAGGGGATCGCCGCCCTTGGCTCCGCCGGGGACCGGCCCTAACGTCGCGGGCATGAAGCTCGGCCTTACCGTCATCATCGCCCTGGGCCTGCTCGCGGGCGCCTGTTCGCGCGGGGCGCCGCCGGCGGCGCCGGGGAAGACCGTCATCCGCTTCGCCACCGACTGGCGGGCCGAGGCCGAGCAGGGCGGCTATTACGAGGCCATGGCCAATGGTGAGTACGCCAAGCGCGGCCTCAGCGTGACCATCGTCCCGGGCGGCCCCGGGGTGAACGTGCCGCAGCTGGTGGCCTCGGGCGCGGTGGAGACGGGCATCGGCTCCAGCAGCTTCATCGTCATGAACCTCGCCGCCCAGCACGCGCCGGTGCGGGCGGTGGCGGCCTTCATGCAGAAGGACCCGCAGGTCCTGATCGCCCACCCGGACGCGGGCATTCGGTCGCTGGCCGACATGAAGGGCCGGCCGATCCTGCTGTCGGATGCGTCGATCAGCGCCTTCTGGCTGTGGCTCAAGGCCAAGTACGGCTTCACCGACGATCAGGTGCGCAAATACACCTTCAACAATGCGCCATTCCTGGCCGACAAGCGGTTGATCCAGGAGGGGTATCTGACCAGCGAGCCCTATACGATCGAGAAGCAGGGCGGCGTGAAGCCGTCGGTGTTCCTGCTGGCCGACGAGGGCTACCCCGGCTACGCCAGCATGGTCATCGCCTCGGACAGGCTGATCGCCTCAAACCCGGCCGCCGTGCGCGCCTTCGTGGAGGCCAGCGCGGCCGGCTGGCGGGCCTATCTGCACGGCGATCCGGCGCCGGGCGACGCCCTGATCCTCAAGGACAATCCGGAGATGACCGAGGACGTGCTCGCCCAGGCGCGCGACAAGATGCGCCAGTATGGCGTGGTCGATTCCGGCGACGCGGCGGGCCAGGGGCCGGGCGCGATGACCGACAAGCGCTGGGCCGACTTCTTCGCCGACGCCTCGTCCGAGGGCGTCTATCCGAAGACGCTCGACTACAGGAGCGCCTATACCCTGGCCGTCCTGCCCAAATCGCCGTGACGGTCGCCAGGCTCGACGCCGTCGAGGTCGTCTATCCCGGGCGCGGCCCCGCGCTCGGTCCGTTCGATCTCGCCGTCGAGGCGGGCGAGATAGTCGCCCTGGTCGGGCCCTCGGGCTGCGGCAAGTCGACGGCGCTGCGCCTGCTAGCCGGGCTGGAGCCGCCGACGCGCGGGCAGGTGACGCGGACGGCCGGGCGCGGCGAGACCTCGGTGGTTTTCCAGGCCCCGACGCTGGCGCCATGGCTGTCGGCCGAGGCCAACGTCGCCCTGCCGCTGGAGCTGGCGGGCGTGGCGCGGAGCGAGGCGCGGGCGCGCGCGCGCCGGGCGCTGGAGCGGGTAGGGCTCGCGGGCGCCCTCGCCGCCCGTCCGGCCCAGCTTTCCGGCGGCATGGCCATGCGCGCTTCCCTGGCCCGCGCGCTGGTCACCGCGCCCCGGCTGTTGCTGCTCGACGAGCCCTTCGCCGCCCTCGACGAGATCACCCGCCGGCGCCTGGCCGACGACCTGCTGGCGATCTGGGCCGAGGCGCGGCCGGCCATCGTCTTCGTCACCCACAATGTCGAGGAGGCGGTCTATACGGCCGGCCGGGTGGTGGTGATGACCGGCGGACCCGGCCGCTTCGCCGGCGAAACCGCCATCGAGGCGCCGACGCCGCGTCCGGCCGGCTTTCGCACGACGCCCGCCTTCCGCGCGGCCGCGGAGGCGATCTCCGAACGGCTGGCCCAGGCCATGGCGGCGTGACCCGCTTTTTCGCCCCGGCGGCGCTGATCGCGGCCATCCTCCTCGTCTGGGAGGTCGCGGTGCGCCTGACCCACGCGCCCGCCTATCTACTGCCGGCGCCCACGGCGATCGCGGCGGCCTTCATGGACAACGCCGCCATCCTGGCCAGCTCCGGCTGGCGCACCCTGGCCATGGCCCTCCAGGCCCTGGTCGTGGCGACGGTGTTCGCCGGTCTGCTCGCCCTGGCCGTCAGTCTCAGCCGGACGGTGGACCGGGCCGTCCGGCCGATCGCGGTGGCTCTGCAGGTGACGCCGGTGGTGGCCATCGCGCCCCTGTTCGTGATCTGGATGGGCGTCGACCATCCCGACCGGGCGATCATCGCCCTGGCGGCCATCGTCGCCTTCTTCCCGGTGTTTTCCGGCGCGTCGCGGGGCCTGGCCTCGGCCGATCCGGACCTCGAGCGCCTGTTCGACCTCTATGGCGCGGGCAGGCTGCAGCGCCTGTTCAGGCTGCACCTGCCCTCCGCGGTCCCGTTCATTGTCGAGGGCTGCAAGGTCGCCTCGGGCCTGGCGATCATCGGGGCCGTGGTCGCCGAATGGGTGGCCGGCAGCGGCGGGGCCCAGGGCCTGGCCTGGCGCATCCTCGAGGCGGGCAACCGGCTGGAGACGGCCAAGATGTTCGCCGCCATCCTGGCGTTGGCGCTGATGGCCGCCGCCGTCCACGTGCTGTTCCAGTGGCTCGAGCGCCGGGCGCTGGTCTGGTGGCGGGGGCGCTAGGGCGTGAACACACGAGCGCGGGGGCGGACCCCAGCTCCGCTTCGTTTCGATCCGCAGTTGCCCAACCGCGCCTCAGGGAACCCGACGGGCGTGGCGACGGTTGTTTCCCTGGGCGGCGAACGCCCCCGGGAGCCAGCGTAGTGATCGACGACAGCGTTCTGACGACCCTCAAGCCCGAACCGCTCGAGGCGATCGCGCGCCGGGTTCGCGACGGGGACATATTGCTCTGTTCGGGAAACGACCCGTTCTCGAGGCTCATCGGCTGGGCCACCAAGAGCCCGTGGACTCACGTGGCCCTGGCCTATCGTTGGCCGGCGCTTGGCCGGATCATGGTCTTCGAAAGCGTCCAGAAGCTGGGAGTCCGCGCCGTCCCGCTCGACAGCTTCATCAGCCAGAGCAGCACCGGCAAGAAGCCCTATCCGGGCAAGATCATCCTCGCCAGATACGAGGGCTTCGCGGACAAGAGCGGCAAGCCCGGTTCGGCGGCGATGAATCGCCTGGCCACCTTCGCGGTGGATCGTTTCGGTCAGCCATTCGCCGCGATGGAGATCGTGAAGATCGCCGCGCGGATATGCCTTGGGTCACTCCACCGCACCATGCCCAAGTCGCTGGGCCCGAAGGATGAGTTCATCTGTTCGGAGTATGCGGCGAAGTGTTTCAAGGCGGTGGGCATTGAAATCGTGTGGGACGGTCTCGGCTTCATCGCCCCGGCCAACTTCGCGCGCGATCCCAACACCCGGGCGATCGCCCAGTTCAAGACAAGATAGTCGCGTCCAGGCTTAATGGCGCGAGCCAAGCGCATGCCCGCCTGGGTGGAAGGCGCTCTTTTGGCTTTCGCGGCCGACGCGTTGAGCGAATGGCGTTAAGCTCACGCCATGAACCGGGGCATGTGGAAGCAGGTTGCGGCGTACGGCGCGGCCCTGGCGGCGGGGGCGCTGGCGCTTCAGTGGCTCGACTACGACCGGTTGGCGCGGTCGCGGCCGGGCGAAATCTACACCGTCCTGATCGCGGCGGCGTTCCTGGCGCTCGGCGTCTTCCTCGGCATGCGGGTGTTCGCAGCCCCCAAGCCGGCGCCGTTCGACGGCAATCCGAAGGGGGTCGCCTCGCTCGGCATCAGCCCGCGTGAGCTGGTTGTGCTGAAGGAGCTGGCCGCCGGCCGCTCCAACAAGGAGATCGCCCGCCGGCTGGAGGTCTCGCCCAACACGGTGAAGACCCACCTCGCCCGCCTGTATGAGAAGCTGGGCGCCGAGCGGCGCACCGATGCGGTCAACCGCGCGCGAGAGCTCGGGATCATCGGTTAATCCGCCGCCGGGACAGGTGATTCCCGCCCAATCACCCGTTTAGGCGATGGATTTCCTCCGTTGCGTCAGGCTCGATCAGGCCCCAACCTGACCAACGGGGGAGGCCAGACATGCTTCGATACATTCTGATCTACGGCGTGATCGCGGGAGCCGTCGTCGGCGTGCCGCTGTCGATCATGACGCTCGCAATGAGCGGCCAGGCGATGATGCACTTCGGCATGCTGGTCGGCTATCTGACCATGCTGATCGCCCTCAGCGCGGTATTCCTCGCCATCAAGCGCCACCGCGACGCCGACCTCGGCGGGGTGATCAAGTTCTGGCCCGCGCTGGCGCTGGGTCTTGGCGTCAGCGCCGTCGCGGGGGTGATCTATGTGATCGCGTGGGAGGCTTCATGCGCCATCGCCCACGCCGATTTCGCCGGCGCCTACGCCCGGGCCATGATCGCCGAGCAGGAGGCGAAGGGCGTCTCGGGCGCTGCGCTGGAGCAGTTCAGGGCCGAGATGGAGCAGTTCAAGGTCCAGTACGCCAACCCGCTCTATCGCTGGCCGATGACCTTCGCCGAGATCTTCCCGGTAGGCGTGATCGTCTCGCTGGTCTCGGCGGGGCTGCTTCGCAACAGCCGCTTCATGCCCGCGCGCTAGGTCGCACGTATACTGGAGAAGATTTTTTAGGAGGACATTATGACCGTATCCGGCATTGGTGGCGTGTTCTTTCGCGCCAAGGATCCTGAAGCGCTAACTCAATGGTATAAAACGCATTTTGGCGTCACCATGGAGAACTATGAGCCGTGGAAACAGGCGGCTGGCCCAACGGTGTTCATGCCGTTCGCCAGCAACACCGATCATTGGGCCGCCGGTAAGCAGTGGATGATCAACTTCCGGATCACGGACCTCGACGAGCTCTTATCCAAGCTGCGGCTTGCCGATATAGAAGTCGTGACAAACCCCGCTTGGGACGCGCCTGAGACCGGCCGGTTCGCCTGCGTCCAGGATCCTGAAGGCAATCCGATCGAGCTATGGGAGCCGCCGGTCGAATAGGACCGATCCGCGGTGGGCCGATTTCGGTCCTAGCCCAACACGGCGGCGATGTCGGCGTCGGCAGCGATCCGCCAGGCGCCGGGGGCGTGGTCGTCCGGCAGTTCGAGACCGCCGATCGCCTCGCGATGCAGGGTGAGGACATGATTGCCGGCGGCGGCGAACATCCGCCGCACCTGGTGATAGCGGCCTTCATGGATGGTCAGGCGGGCGAGCGTCTCGCCGAGCGGTTCGAGCAAGGCGGGGGCCAGGGGCTTGGCCTCGCCCTCCAGCATCAGCGTCCCGGCCGCGAACAACGGGCCCTCCTCGCCGGTCAGCGGGCGATCCAGGGTGGCCAGATAGCGCTTGGGCACATGCCGTTTGGGCGAGATGACCTTGTGCAGCAGGCCGCCGTCATCGGTGATCAGGATGAGGCCGCTGGTGTCGGCGTCGAGGCGGCCGATGGTCGAGAGGCTCGGGGACCGCCCGCGCCAGCGTTCGGGCAGCAGTTCATAGATGCTCCGGCCCACCTCGTTATGCGCGCAGACGACGCCGACGGGCTTGTGCAGGATCACGGTGAGCGGAAAGGGCGGGTCAAGCGGCGCGCCGGCGACGGTCAGGCGGGCGGGAAGATCCGGGCCGGCCGTCACGTGGGCCGAGCCGTCGCGCGCGGGGGCGCCGTCGAGCCGCACCTGACCGCGCGCGATCAGGGTCTGGACTTCGCGGCGGGAGCCGTAGCCCAGATTGGACAGCAGGCGATCGAGGCGGACGCTCATTTGCGCGCCTCCAGCACCTTGTAGCCGCCTTCGCGCACGAGGAGCCGCGTCTCGCGGAAATGGGCGGTCAGGATCGGCTCGTAGGCGAGGGCGACATTGGCCACCATGCGCAGGGTCCCGCCGGTCTTGAGCATGGCCGCGGCGGTGGCGACGAAGGCCTGGCCGAGCTTGCGGTCCTCGGCGCCGCCGTCGTGGAACGGCGGGTTCATGATCACGAAATCGAGCTCGATGATCCCCTCGGACGGCCGGCGCAGATCGTGCTGCAGGAACCGTGCGCGGGCGTCGGCGATATTGCGCCGGGCGGCCGCGATGGCCCGCGCGTCGAGGTCGATCAAGGCCAGCGAGGTCACCGTCGGCGACACCAGCATCTGGCGGGCCAGCACGCCCGCGCCGCAACCGAGGTCGGCCCCGGCGCCCTCGGGGCTCCACGGCTGGGCCAGAAGCAGGGCGCTGCCCGGATCGAGCCGGTCCCAGGCGAAGACACCGGGTTGGGACCATAGGCCCAGCGCCGGGATCGGTTGCGGTCCGCCGCGGGCGATGGCCTCGTCCAATCCCATCGGTGCGTCGGGGCGAAGGCAGCGGCAGATGCGGTGATGGCGGCGGGCGTCCTCGCGCACCGCGCAGCCGAAGGCCGCCAGCTCCTTGCTGAGGCGCGCGCCACCCTGGGCCTTGGGCGCCAGCGCGATCAGCTCGCCGCCGGGTGTGAGCGCGCGCAGGGCGTGGGCCAGGACGTAGCGGCGCTCCAGTGTGCCCGGCGGGGCGAGGACGACGAAGCGAGCGAGCGAGGCGTCGGCGAGATCCTCGATCGACGCGGCGCTGACCACGAGCGGCGAGACCTGGACCGCGTCCGGCGCCGCCTGCGCCAGCCCAGCCGGCGGCGCGCCATGGACGGCTTCGGTCATGGACGGTGGGCCATCATACAAATCTCACTCCGAAACACAGCCGAAGACTCGGCAGTCGACTGACCTTGTGGCTATCCTGGAAATTCCTTACTGTAAGGAATATCTATGTCGAGGCCTGCCATGATCACAAGCAAGCTGACAACCAAAGCCCAGACCACAATACCGCAGCCGGTACGGATCGCGCTCCACCTCAGGGACGGCGACGAGATCGCCTACGCCATTGAGAAGGATCGCGTGATCCTCACCAAGGCGCAATCCGCGCCCGCCGATGACCCGTTCGCGACTTTCAGCGAGTGGGATGGGGCGGCTGATCGAAGGGCCTACGATGGCCTTTGAACGCGGCGACGTCGTCCGGGTCCCGTTCCCCTATACCGATCGCTCTACCCGACAGCATCGGCCTGCGCTCGTCGTTTCGGCCGGCGGTATCGGCGAGAGCGGAAGTCTTCTCTGGGTGGTGATGATTACCAGCGCGGAGAACCGACCCTGGCCCGGCGATGTGTCGCTGGGCGAGAGCTACCGCGACGCGGGCCTCCCGGCGCCGTCGGTGATCCGACCGTGCAAGATCGCCCTCATCGAGGCGCGTCATGCCGAGCCGCTCGGCCGCCTCGCACCCTCGCGCATTGCCGAAGTCACCAACTCCTTGCGCGAAATCCTCGGAATGTAGCCGTCACGCCCGCTCTCGGGTGCGTTCGAAGGCGAGGTTGGGGAAGCGTTCGGCGACGTAGCCGATCTCCCAGGCCGACTTGGCCAGGAACACCGGCGCGCCGTCGATGTCCTTGGCCATGGCCGAGCGGCGTTGGGCGGCGAATTCCTCCAGGGCGACGCGGTCGCCGACCAGCCAGCGAGCTTCGGCGTAGGGCGCCTCTTCGAAGACCACGTCGAGGGCGTATTCGCCGCCCAGCCGGTCGGCCATGACCTCGAACTGCAGCTGGCCGACGGCGCCGACGATGAAGTCCGCGCCGATGTCGGGGCGGAAAAGCTGGGTGACGCCCTCCTCGGCGAGGCCCTCCAGCGCCTTCTTGAGATGCTTGGCCTTCAGGGGATCGGTGACGCGCACGCGGCGCAGGATTTCGGGGGCGAAGTTGGGCAGGCCGGCGAAGCGGAGGGTCCCGCTCTGCGAGAGGCTGTCGCCCACGCGCAGCACGCCGTGGTTGGGAATACCCATCACGTCGCCGGCGTAGGCCTCCTCGGCCAGCTCGCGGTCGGAGGCGAAGAAAAGGATCGGGGCGTTCACGCTCATCTGGCGGCCGGTGTTCTCGATCTTGAGCTTCATGCCGCGGGTGAACCGGCCGGAGGTGAGGCGGACGAAGGCGATCCGGTCGCGGTGGTTGGGATCCATATTGGCCTGAATCTTGAACACGAAACCGGAGACTTCATCGTCGCCAGGGGCGACATGGGTGTCCTCGCCGGCGCGGCGGGCGGCGACCATGCCGGGGGGCGGGGCGTAGGCGCCGATGGTCTCCAACAGCTCGTCGACGCCGAAGTGGCGCAGGGCCGAGCCGAACAGCACCGGCGTCAGGTGGCCTTCGCGGAAGCTTTGCGGATCGAACGGCTTGGAGGCCTCGCGGACCAGGCTCGCGCCCTCGATCGCCTCGTCGCGCTCGTCCGGATCGAGGAAGGCGGCCAGGGCGTTGGACCCCAGCGCCATGGGCGCGCCGTGGCTGCCCTCGTGGCGGCGGAAGGGCAGGAAGCGGTCGTGGCGCAGATCGATCACGCCCTTGAATCGACTGCCCGAGCCGGCCGGCCAGGTGAGCGGCGCCGGATCGAGCGCCAGCTTGTCGCCGATCTCGTCCAGGAGGGCGAAGGGGTCCTGGGCCTCGCGGTCCATCTTGTTGATGAAGGTGACGATGGGGATGTCGCGCAGGCGGCAGACCTCGAACAGCTTCAGCGTCTGCGGCTCGATGCCCTTGGCCGCGTCCAGCACCATGATCGCCGTGTCGGCGGCGGTGAGGGTGCGGTAAGTGTCCTCCGAGAAGTCCTCGTGGCCGGGGGTGTCGAGCAGATTGAACATCAGCCCGGCGTGGTCGAAGGTCATGGCGCTGGCGCTGACCGAAATGCCGCGCTCGCGTTCGATCTTCATCCAGTCCGAACGGGTGCGACGCTGCTCGCCACGCGCCCGCACCGCGCCGGCGGCGCGGATGGCGCCGCCGGCCAGCAGCAGGTTCTCGGTCAGCGTGGTCTTGCCCGCGTCCGGATGGCTGATGATGGCGAAGGTGCGCCGGCGCGCGGCTTCGAGCGCGGGCGAAGAGGAAGCTGACATGGCGCGCGCTTAGCGCGGGACGGCGGGCCGAGGCAAATCGGTGGGGTGTGGGCCTGGTGGCCGCTATGGGTGGAAAGCGGACATTGGAATAGCCGGTCGCGGTTGCCATTAGGCCTACCGTTCGTCACCGTGGGAAAATGATGAAGATCTCTATGACCCTGTTGATCTTGGCTTTCGCGTCGCCCGCGGCAGCGCAGTCGACGGATTGCGCCAGTCCGACTAGCCAGGCCGCGATGAACGCCTGTTCCAATCAAATCGCCAAAAAGTCAGACGCCGCGCTAAATCGAACCTACGCCGAAGTGAGGTCCCGGCTTGGGCCGGCGGGTCAAACCAGACTTCGCGATGCGCAGCGGGCCTGGCTGGCGTTCCGCTATAAGGAGTGCATGTTCGAGTCGAGCGGACCGGACGGAGGTTCGGTAGCGCCTATGGTGGCCGATAACTGCTTCGCGGCCCTGACCGATCAGCGCACGCACGCACTCGCTGGGTTCAAAGTCTGCACGGAAGGCGATGTTTCGTGCCCCCGCTAATGGGGAACGACGCGCTGGCCTTGCAGCAGAACATGCTAGCCTAGTCGGCGGCGGATGCGTCGCAACAGGGACTCACCATGGCGGGCTTGAAGGACAAGCGCGGTTTCATCGACCGGGACAGGCTCGACCTCTCTGAACGACAGGCGGTGGAGTATTGGATGAAGCGTTGGGGCGTGACGCGTGACCAACTGACCGCCGCCCACCGCAAGGCAGGACGCATGGTCAGGGACATCGCCGCCGAATTGGGTAGGAGACCGTGAGCGCGCCGTCCTGAACTCCGGTCGCGCGGCGGACGCTGAGCTAGGGTCGGCCCAGCCCCGGGGATCAGTTACGCGCCTTGACGTAGACCACCTTGGGGCTGTGCGGCAGAAACAGGCCGCCGAGGATCAGCCCCGCCAGCGCCGCCAGGCCGAGGGAAAGGTAGGTCCGATCCTTCACGAACGGATCGACCCGATCGACAACCTCGCGAGCGGCCGCATAGGTCTCCGCGGCCCGATCCGCGGCCCGATCGATGGTGTCGCGCGCATCACTCGTAAGGTCGTCGGCGATACGACGGGCGCCCCTCGTCTCGTTCCTGATCGTGATCATTGCACTCGCTTCCTTGTGTCGACCCGGAGGTCTGTTGATAAAAGGCGTCGATCTGGCTTCGGTTCCGAGGCCGCCGTTCAGGCCATGGACACACATCAGCCCTTGCTTGCCTCCGCGAAGACCTGGGCCGGCTGGGTGGCGCCGGCGCTCGTCGCCCATGCGGGAGGGTTGACGCGGGCCGGCGCCGTCGACCTCGGCTCTCGCGTGGCCGTGATCTCGACGGCCAAGGGCGGAGACAGCCATGCCGACAGCGGCCGGGTCGTGGTGCGCTATTTCGACCGGACCGCGACAGGTTTGCGGCGGGCGGCCGCGCCGGAGGTGAGCGAGGGCCGGGCGAGCTGGGGCGCGGCGCCAGCTTGGAAGCTGCGCCGCGACCTCGCCGACACGCCGGTGCTGCAGATCGCGGGCGGCGGGACCTGGCAGGGCGTTACATGCGTGTGGACGGCGCTCGTCGAACTGGACGCCGACGCGCCGCGCGAGATCATCGTCGCGCTCGCGCTGCACTCGAGCGCGTCGGGCGACGGCGACTATCAGGCCCGGATCGCGCGCGAGGGGAGCGGGCTGAAGCTCGTCTATACCGGCGCGATCAGCCGTACGTTCCACTTGCGCTGGGCTGGCGGCCGGCTGGTTTTGGGCGAGGCGCCGCCGATGGAGTGCTGATCGCGGGTGCATATCCCGCCGGCCGTCCCTACATGCCGGTCAGGGCCAGGAACTCAGCCACGGAGCGCGCGCGTGATCGACGTCCACTATTGGCCCACCCCCAACGGCAAGAAGGTGACGATCCTGCTTGAGGAGCTTGGGACTCCCTACAACATCGTGCCGCTGAACATCGGCCGTGGCGACCAGTTCGAGGACAGCTTCCTCAGGATCAGCCCCAACAACCGCATGCCGGCCATCGTCGACCACGCGCCCAAGGATGGCGGCGCGCCGGTCAGCGTCTTCGAGAGCGGCGCCATCCTCCTCTACCTGGCCGAGAAGGAAGGCCGCTTGTGGCCGCGGGACGACGTCCGCGCCGGGTATGAGGTGGTCCAGTGGGTGATCTGGCAGATGGCCAACCAGGGCCCCAAGTTCGGCGAGCGCGGCCATTTCTCGCGTGTGCCCGAGAGCGAGGGCGACCAAGCCTACGCCAAGCGCCGGTTCGCTGACGAGGTCCACCGGCTCTATGGCGTGATGAACAACCGGCTCTACGACCGGCCCTATCTGGCCGGCGACGCCTACACCGTCGCCGACATCGCCGCCTATCCCTGGACGGTGAGTTGGCAACTGCAGGGCATCGACCTCGACGAGTTCAAATACTTCAAGCGCTGGTTCGAGGAGCTCTCCGCCCGCCCGGCCGTGCAGAGGGGCCTCGCGGTCACCGCCGGGACGCCGATCGATCCCGCGACGCTCAGCCCCGAGGATCAGGCGCGGATCCGCAAGCTGCTCTACAACCAGCGGGCGAGGCCGGCGCCGGTCGCCTGAACGGCCGGGCCGGGGCCTAGCGACAGCAATGGGTGGAGAGCGGTCCCCTGGCCCGATCACGGCGGAGGCCGCTCGATCAGTGTCTGGCGACGACTGGGCTTGTAAGTAGCGGCGCCACCAAGGCGAGCCACGCGGCGAGGCCCACCGCATAGACCAGGCGAAGCCGGTTCACCGCGTCCATGAGAGCGGGATCGTTGAGAGCCTTGGCGCGCCCGTCCCAAACAAGGCTGCTACCGGCGCTGTTGCCGAACCAGGATTTTACTGAGATCTCGCGCCAGACCTCGGGATGGCGTTCAGCCAGGGCGATCCGAATCCCGCGAAGCACAGGGAACTGCAAAAAGGCGCAGCAGAAGAACACCCCAAAAGGAATCAAGATCAGCGGCGGCATTTTGGTCTGTGCCCGATTCCATCGAAGCCTACCGTCCCCGCTCGCGCCAGCCAAGCTACGTTTCGGATCCGCCTGAAACGACAGGCAGTTTCCGCGTGCCGTGGATTTCGGCTCCTTGGCAATGCTTTGGGGGGAAAGCTGACGTTGGACGCCGCCTGCTACAAGGCTTTAAAGGCTGAAGAAGCGGGGCGGGGTCTGGCGCGTCACGGACGAGATGACCATGGACGAACGCTGAAGACGATTGCGAGCCTCACGATGACCATCACCATTACCGCCTTTGAACGGTCGCCCGATGGCGGCAGGGGACTGGCGCGCGATACGCGCGTTCGCTGGGCGCTTGAAGAAGTGGGCCAGCCCTATGAGGTTCGCCTGGTCTCGTTCGGGGCGATGAAGGAGGCCGCGCATCTGGCGCTTCATCCCTTCGGCCAGATTCCGACCTATGAGGAAGGCGATCTCGCCCTGTTTGAGACAGGGGCGATCGTGTTCCATATCGCCGAGCGCCATGCGGGCCTGCTGCCGGACGACGCCGATGCCCGGGCGCGCGCGATCACATGGATGTTCGCCGCGCTCAACACGGTGGAGCCGCCGATCCTTGAACTCTCAACCGCCAGGATCCTGGAGGGCGACAGGACCTGGTCTGAGGCGCGCCTGCCTCTGGTCAAGGATCGCGTCCGGGGCCGGCTGGAGCAACTTTCCGGTCACCTGGGTGACGCCGACTGGCTCGATGGCGCGTTCAGCGCGGGCGACCTGATGATGGTGTCGGTGCTGCTCCGACTGAGACAATCGGGCATTCTGGACGAATATCCGACCCTGGCCGCCTATGTCGCCCGCGGCGAAGCGCGGCCCGCCTACAAGCGGGCGTTCGAGGCTCAATTGGCGGTTAACACCGGCACGGCGCGGACCGGCTGAATGAGGTCATGAAGCCGGCGGGCGCTTAGCGCCGGTAGGCGGGGTGAGGCAAATCGGCGGCGGATCGGCTGCGCGTCAGAACTCGTTATCCCCGGCAAGCGGATCATCGAACGCCGCGAAGTCCTCTCCGCTCATCCCCGCGAAAGCGGGGACCCAGGCTTTTTTCCGTGAACTGGGGGACGTCCCCATTGGTCACATTTCACCACCAAGATCACCAAGACGGAGTCGCCATCTGAAACAATCTTGGTGGCCTTGGTGTCCCTGGTGGTCGAAACCACCGCCGCCGAAGCGTGCGGCGACCCTCCACAAAACGCCTGGGTCCCCGCTTTCGCGGGGATGAGCGGTGTTGGGGCCGTTCACTTTCGCGAGGAAGAGCGGATCGAGCGGGCAGTGCGGCGCTACTCCTCCACCGGTTCGGTCAAGAACTTGGCGCCGTCGGGGGATTCGACCTCGACCACCCAGATGTCCGGGTCGATGCGGGTGGCGCGCTCGACATAGGCGTCGACGTCGGCCTCGACGAGCGAGTCGACCGGCCGCATCCATACCGCCTCGCCTTCACGACCGAAGGCCTGGGCGTAGAGCCGAGCCTCACCGTCCCGACGATCGAGGGTCTTGACCAGCACGGCGCCAGAGCGAGGATCACCCTTGCGCGCGATGGTGGCGAAGGCGCCGGCGAGCTCGACCCGGCGGATGAGGGCGTAGACCCAGATGTCGCTGCCGATATCCATGCTAACCGCTCGCCAGGACGGGCAGGCGCGCCTGGGCCCTGGCGCCCCCCTCGGGGCGGCTCGCCAGGCTGAAGACGCCTCCGTGGGCGGCGACGAGCGTGCGCACGAGGACGAGGCCGGTTCCTTCGGCGATCGCCGCCACGCCCGGCCCGTCGTCGTCGACCGTGAGGACGAGATCGCCGCTAGAGGGCTTCAACGTGAGGACGATGCGGCCGGCGCCCGCCGCCACCGCGTTGGCGATCAGATTGACCACGACCTGGCGCAGCGCCAGGGCGTCGGCGTCCACCGGCAGGACGGCGGGCGCGTCGAGCCTGACCTCGGCCGCGCCCGGCTCGACCAGCCGCATCGCTTCGGCGGCGACCTGGCGCACATCGCAGCGCTTGATCGACAGAGCTTGCCGGCCGCCCTCGATCTCCGACGTCAGCCGTTCGACGAGCGCCAGCATGTGGCCGGCGGCCGCGTGGATCGAATCCGCCGCCTCGATATAGGTCTTGCTCAGCGGACCGAAGGCCTGGGCGCGCAGGGCGTCGGCGTATCCCATGATGGCGGCGAGCGGCGTGCGCAGTTCATGGCCGAGCGTCGCGCGGGCGTCCGGCGGCTCGTGGGGATCGGAAGCGGCGGTCACCTGCGCACTATGGCGACCCGGGGGCATGCTTGCCAGAGCGGCGAGGAGCGCCCAAATCGAGGTCATGGACCAGGCCGTGCGCCCGAGCATCGAGACCGCCGTCGACGAATTCGCCGACGAACTCGACCTATTGGGCGATTGGGAGCAGCGCTATCGGCACCTGATCGATCTCGGCCGGGGCCTGGCGCCGCTGACCGAGGCCGAGCACGCGGAGGCCAACAAGGTGCGCGGCTGCGCCAGCCAGGTCTGGCTGGTGGCCGCGCAGGACGGCGCGGGGCGGTTCGCGTTCCGCGGCGATTCCGACGCCCATATCGTCCGTGGCCTGATCGCGGTGCTGCTCGGCTTCTACAATGACCGCACGGCGGCCGAGATTCTGGCCTTCGATGCGCGGGCGGCCTTCGAGCGCCTGGGCCTCACCGGCGCCCTTTCGCGCCAGCGGTCGAACGGTCTCTTCTCCATGGTCGAACGCATCCGCCGCGAAGCCGAGGCCTATTCCGTCACGCCGTAGCGCTTGAACTCGTCGCCAACCTTGGGATCGGCGGCCATCGCCGCCTGAAGGTCGCGGTCGGCGTCGGAGGCGCGCCCGCGCCGGCGCTCGGCAAGGCTGCGGCCCAGCAGGGATTCGGCGGTGAACGGCTCCAGCGTCAGGACGGTGTCGTACTGGGCGATGGCCTCGTCGTCGCGCTTGAGCCTCAAGAGCACGAACCCGCGACTGTCCAGAATGTCGGCCGCCTTGGGGGCCAGCTTGATGGCCGCGTCGCAGTCGGCGAGCGCCTGGTCGAGTTCGAAGCCGCGCATGGCCGCCTCGTAGCAGACCAAGTTGAGCACATAGGGGCTGCCGGCGCCGAACCGGCGGGCCTCGGCCAGATCGAGGCGCGCCTGCGGCTCCGCCTTCTTTTCCAGCTCGACGCCGGCCCGCGCGGCCAGGGCTGTTCCATCGTGCGGATCGATCCTAAGCGCCCGGTCGAGGAAGCCCAGTTCGTCGGACCAGCGTCGGTCGGTCTCGGCCAGCAGGGCCTTGGCGAGGAGGGCCGATTCCTGATTGGGATCGATCTTGAGGGCGGCGTCGGCGTCGGCGTTGGCCTTGTCGGCCATGGCCGGCGCGGCGGCCATCATCACCGCCCGCCCGCCGAGGGCGGCGGCGGACTTGGGATCGAGCACCAGCGCCTGGTCGAAGGCGTCCATGGCCTCCGTGGCCTGGTCGCGGGCCCTGAGGGCGAGGCCCTGGGCGACGTAGCCGGCCGCGGTGGTCGGCGCCGCCCCGTCCTGGGCGCCCGCGCCGGCCTTGGCGACGGCCCCCGGCGGCGCGATGTAGGCGGTGCGCGCGGCGAGGTTGGCCAGGGCGGCGGTGACCGCCGGGGCCTGCGAGGCCGGAAATTCGGACGCCAGGCTCCGCTTACTGGCGGTGACGTAGACCACGCCGTTCTTGATCGACGTCTGGCGCGCATAGGCGACGCCGGCAACCGTCTCGGCGATGTCCTGTCCGGCGACGGTGAAGCCCTTGCCGCCGTTGGGCAATACGACCGTCTCCGAATAGCTCTCGTAGGTCGGGAAGGGGACGGCGTAGGGCGCGTCGCTGTGCGGTCCGGGCGTGCGCGCGAGGTCCGGCCGCGCGGCCAGGCGGGAGCCCAGAACCTCGAGCCCAGAGCCGGACCAGTCGGGAGCGGTCGTTCCGTCGGCCTGAAGGCGTTCCTCACCTTTCACCGGGTCGAGACTCTCGCTGACCGAGGCGATGTCGGTGAAGCCGTGCTGAGAGGTCCACAGTTTTTTCAGGGTCTCGTCGCGCTTGTCGGGCGGGAGTTCGGCGAGCGCCGCGTGGTTCAGACGGGCGAGATCGCCGCGCAAAACGGCTTCGACATGCACCTTGGCCGGCGCCACCAGTCCGGCGGAGGCGTCGATATGCAGGATGGTCTCGGCTTGTGGCGCGGTCAGCGGCGCCCGGTCGAGTCCCACGAGCGTCGCGCCGGCGGCGCGCACGGGCAGGGCCCAGTGGAACGGCGGGACCTGCAGACTGTCGATACCGCCATCGCCGCCGCGGGTGCCGTCGAGCCAGTAGTCCCGGCCAGCGATTCTGGCGTGCACGATCGCATGGTCGAAGGCGTAGAGCGAGGGCAGTCGCTCATCGAGGCCGTCGCCGCCGGTGGTGCTGGCCAGCGCCGGTTCGGCCTCCACGCCCAGGGCGTGCAGCAAAGCCAGCAGCAGGGCGGTCTTGCCCTTGCAGTCGCCGAAGCGCCGCGACCAGGTGACGTCGGCCGAGGCGGGCGTCAGGCCGCCGCCGTCCAGCGCCAGCAGGACATAGCGCACCTGGTTCTCGGTGAGCGCCAGCGCCATGGTCGCGCGCCACTTGAGGTCCTTGGACTGGTCGGCGATCTTCTTGACCTCGGCCTCCAAGGGCGAGCCGGGCTCGATCCGCGCCGCCTTGTCGAACAGCGGGGCCATGAGGGCGGAGACGTCGGCCCAGGTCTGGAAGTTGCTGACCTCGACCTCGCGGCCGCGCTGGAACCTCGGCGGCGCGTCCTTGGGTAGGACGACCTCGCCGGAATCGTCGAGGGCCGCCGACTGGGTGGTGAGGCCGCCGGCCGCGCTGGTCTTGAGCGGCGGCATCCAGGCGGAGGCCAGGGTGCGCACGCCCGCGTCGCTTGGCCAAGTGAGGCGCAGGCGGATGCGGCTGCCCGGCGGGGCGTTGGGCCGGACATCCTCCTGGATGCGGCCCTTAAGGACCGGGTCGGCGCGTTCGAGGGTCCAGGCGACGTCCAGGATATCGCCCACGCGCAGGTCCTCGATCTGCAGGGCGGCGGTGAGGGTTCCGTCCAGCGTCGCCTGTTCGAGCTTGGTCTCCCGCCGCAGGACCGCGAAGGTCTTGCCGCCGGCCAGGACGTCGATGACCTTGCCGTCGCGCAGGATGTGGACCTGGTGGATGGTCAGGGTGTCGGTGTCCGGGTTCCACGCCGGGTTGACGGCGCCCAGGATCGACAGCCCCTGCGGCGTCTGCACCTTGGCGACCATGCGCCAATAGCTCGTCTCGCGGTCCGGGGTGAACTTGACCTGCAGATCTTGGAGGATGACACCCACCGGCGCATTGGCCGCGCTCTTGGGCGGGGTCATGGCGACCTCGTTCGGCTTCACCCAGTCGGGGGGCGGCCCGATCACCGGCTTGTCGGCCGCCTGAGCGGCGCCGGCGGCGATCAGCGAGCCGAAGGCGAGAAGGGCGATCCGTTTGATCATGTCTTGCAAATTCCGAGACGATTCCTGTTTCTACTCCGATCCTCGTGGCGATGGGCAGGGCCCTTCGCGTGGGGCGGCGCGTCCGGCAAGCTCGCGGCGCCGATTCGCAGGGAATGGGGTTCGATGACGGCGCTGGCCATCACCATCGTGTTGCTGCTCGCCTGCGCCGCGGCGATCTATCTGTCGTGCGAATACTTCACCAACGGCGTCGAATGGCTGGGCCGCTCGCTGGCCGTCAGCGAGACGGCCACCGGCTCCATCCTGGCCGCCTTCGGCACCGCCCTGCCCGAGAGCGTCGTCACCCTCGTCGCCGTCGCGTTCGGGGCCAGCGCCGCGAGCAAGGAAATCGGCGTCGGCGCGGCGCTGGGCGGCCCGCTGGCGCTGTCGACCATCGCCTACGCCGTGGTGGGATTAACCCTGTTGCTGCTCGGCCGAGAGCTTTCGAAGACCGAAGAGACGCGGACGCAATTCAAGCGCCTGGGCCGGGATCAGATCTGGTTCCTGGCCATCTTCGCCGGCAAGATCGGGCTTGGGCTGACGTCGTTCGCCGGCAAGTCCTGGCTGGGCTGGCTGTTCCTGGCCGCCTACGCCGTCTACGCCCGGGTCGAGCTAAAGGGGGGTGCCGCCGAGGCGGAGACCGAGGCGCCGGCGCCGCTGCGTATCGCGCCCAAGGCGGTCACGCCCGGGCTCGGCTTGATCCTTCTGCAGACGGCGGCCGCGATCGCGGTCATTTTCGTGGCTTCACGTCTGTTTGTCGGCCAGCTCGAGCGCCTGGGGCCGATGCTGAACATGCGGCCGCAGCTGATCGCCCTGCTGGGCAGTCCGATCGCCACCGAGCTGCCGGAGGTCATGAACGCCGTCATCTGGCTGCGCCAGGGCAAGCACCGTCTGGCCTTGGCCAATATCTCGGGCGCGATGATGATCCAGGCGACCGTGCCGACGGCGCTGGGCCTATGGTTTACGCCGTGGCGGCTGGACCCGCCGCTCGTCGCCGGCGCGATCGCGACCGCCATCGCCATCTCGATCCTGGCGGCGGCGTTCAGTCGCGGCTTCATGTCACGCCGACTGCTGGCGTCCATGGGCGCGATCTATTTGGGATTCGTCGCCGCGCTGGTGATGTTTCGGCTCTAGGATGGCGCGGGCGCCCCCGCAGGGGGAGCGCCGCCACCGTACGCTACTAACGGCGCTTGGCGCCGCCCTTGGCCGCTTGGCGGCCGCCTTGACCCAGGCCCATTTGCTTGGCGAGGTCCGAGCGCGCCTTGGCGTAGCTCGGGGCCACCATGGGGTAATCCTTGGGCAGGCCCCACTTGGCCCGATAGTCCTCGGGGCTCATGTTGTACTTGGTGCGCAGGTGACGCTTCAGAGACTTGAACTTGCGTCCGTCTTCTAGACAGATCAGGTAGTCCTGAGTGATCGACCGCCGCACTGGCACCGCCGGTTCCTTCGGCGCCGGCTCCACAGCTTCGGCGCCCGAGGCGACCGAAGTCAGAGCGCGATGAACGCTTTGAATCAGCGCCGGCAGGTCTCCGGTGGAAATGTTATTGTTTTCAACATAGGCCGCCACGATCTCGGCGGTCATTTCAATTATTTCTGCCTTGTCATCCATGGATGGTCTTTCATTTGATTATGGGAATTCGCTTCCCGCCCCATTTACCATGTACTCACTGGCGCGGCTTTTACGGTTTTTAAACCGTTGCGACAAGGGCGTTGTCGCGTATCTGTCACCGAATCGCGACGAATAGCCTGTTAGTGACGGCCGTTCATCTCGCCGCTCAGTAGCGATGACGCACTCAACTGAAATCCCGAGCTTTCCAGTCGGGCCAGATGTCCGGAAGATCGCTGGAAACGCGATTTTCATAGTGGGGTTGGCGTTTTTCAAGAAAAGCCGTGACGCCCTCGGCGGCGTCCTTTGAAGCGCCGCGGGACTGGATGGCGCGGCTGTCGACGCGGTGCGCCTCCATGGGCTGGTCGGCGCCGGCCATGCGCCAGAGCATCTGGCGGGTCAGGGCGATGGAGACCGGCGCGGTGTTGTCGGCGATTTCCCGGGCCAGGGCGCGGGCGGCCGGCAACAACTCGTCCGGCGCGTGCAGCGAGCGCACCAGGCCGCGCGCATGGGCCTCTTCGGCCCCGAACACCCGCCCGGTGTAGCACCACTCCAGCGCCGTCTGCATACCGACCACGCGCGGCAGGAACCAGGACGAGGCCGCCTCCGGGGTGATGCCGCGGCGGGCGAAGACGAAGCCGAAGCGCGCCTCGGTGGAGGCCATGCGGATATCCATCGGCAGTTGCATGGTGACGCCGACACCCACCGCCGCGCCGTTCACCGCCGCGATCACCGGCTTGAGGCTCTGGTAGATGCGCAGGGTGAGCCGGCCGCCGCCGTCGCGCTGCACGCCGCCGACGCGGGCCTGCAGGCGGATGGGATCGGTGCTGGCCCGGTGGTCGAACGTGGCCGCGCCGCCCGACAGGTCGGCCCCGGCGCAGAAGCCACGCCCGGCGCCGGTGACGATCACCACCTTCACCGCGTCGTCGCCATCGGTCAGGTCGAAGGCGGCGATCAGGTCGGACATCATCCGCGCCGTGAAGGCGTTGAGCCGCTCCGGCCGGTTGAGGGTGATGGTCGCGATTCCGTCCTCGACCGCATAGAGGATGGTTTCGAAGTCGGCCATGGTCGTCTCTCCCGTGCTTTGGTCTTCAGTAAAGGCGGCCGACTTCCGCTGGGAAAGTCAATCGCAGCCTTGAATCTGTCAGATCACGCCCTCCGCTCGCAGCGCGGCGATCTCCTCCGGCGCCAGGCTGAGCCGGTCGGTCAGCACCTCCCGGGTGTGCTCGCCGAGCGCCGGCCCCGGCCAGCGCACGCTCCCCGGCGTGTCGCTGAACTTGGGGAAGACGTTCTGCATCTTCACGCGGCCGAACACTGGATGGTCGGTCTCCACGATCGCCTCGCGGGCTTGGAACTGCGGATCCGCCAGCATGTCGGGGGCGCGGAAGATGCGGCCGCACGGCACGGCGTGGTTTTCTAGCACGGCCAGCAGGTCGTCCACGGTCCGCTCGCGCGTCCAGTCGGCGATCACGCCGTCGAGTTCGGCCTGGTGGGCGCCGCGGCTGGCATGGTCGCGATAGCGCGGATCGTCCTTGAGGGCGGCGTGGCCCATGGCTTCGCACAGACGCGCGAACACCTGGTCGCCGTTGCCGCCGATCAGGATCATCTCGCCGGCGGCGGCCGGATAGACGTTGGACGGGGCGATGCCGGGCAGGATCGAACCGGAGCGTTCGCGGACATAGCCGGTGAGGTCATATTCGGTGACCAGGTTCTCGGTCACGGCCAGGACGCTCTCATAGATCGCTGTGTCGATGACCTGGCCGCGGCCGGTGCGCGTGCGCGCGTGCAGGGCCGCCATCACGCCCATGGCCGCGTGCATCGCCGCCAGGCTGTCGCCGATGGAAAGGCCGGTCCGCGCGGGCGGCCGGTCGGGATCGCCGGTGATGTGGCGCAGGCCGCCCATGGCCTCGCCGATCAGGCCGTATCCGGCCCGTCCGGCGTAGGGCCCGGTCTGGCCGAAGCCGGACACGCGGGCCATGATCAGGCCGGGATTGTCCGCCGCCAGGGCCTCGTAGCCGAGCCCCCATTTCTCCATGGCGCCAGGCCGGAAGTTCTCGATCAGCACGTCCGCTCCGGCGATCAGCCGGCGGGCGATGGCCTGGCCGCGCGGCGCGCGCAGGTTCACGGTCACCGACAGCTTGTTGCGCCCGATCACCGGCCACCAGGGCGATTGGCCCTTGGGCAGGCTGCGGCCCCAGGTCCGCATGGGATC
>Ga0302314_10003422_pt1 | contig 29282 bp, 21 predicted proteins | sample III_Palsa_N2_3_FD_200533 | JGI IMG/M metagenome (GOLD analysis project Ga0302314, IMG submission 200533) | Peat permafrost microbial communities from Stordalen Mire near Abisko, Sweden - III_Palsa_N2_3 | ecosystem: Environmental > Terrestrial > Soil > Palsa > Peat permafrost | place: Sweden...
ACAACGCCAATGCCGGCCAGACGGTGGACTGGTCCAGGCGCGGCGGGGCGGTGGAGCTGGAGCAGGCGCTGACCGAGCCGGCGGCGTGGACCACGCCGCAGCGGGTGGTGATCGCGCCGCTGTCCGACCTGTTCCAGCCGACCGTCAGCGCCCTGTTCGTCGAGCGGGTGATGAAGGTGGTGGCGGCGCATCCGCAGCACATCTTCCTGGTCACCAGCCGCTATCCGCGACGCATGCGTGAGCTGCTGCAGGCGCATGCCCCGCCGCCGAATCTCAGCGTCGGCGTGTCGGCGGAGGATACCGCCAGCTTCGAGGAGCGCGTGCCTTACCTGTTCGACATCGCGGCGCCCTGGCGCCACGTCGTGCTGGAGCCGCTGCTGTCGGCGGTGGATATCGAGCGCATCGAGCTGCCGACGCGCGACATCCTGTGGCCGCTGGAGGGAATCGTGCAGCAGTACCTTGGCCTCGATGCGCAACACCAGCCGCAGTGGCTGCCCAAGTCCGATCCGCTGCGGCGCCTGCCGCCGCTGGACTGGGTCATCGCCGGCGGCGAGCGCGGCCAGGCGCCACGGCCGCCGCACCCGGCCTGGGTGCGGGCCATCCGCGACGCCTGCCAGCGGCGGCAGACGCCGTTCTTCTTCCGCGGCTGGGGCGACTATGTGCCGACGCGCAAGCCCGATCCGGAAGATTCCGCCCTGATGGTGGTTTCTGAGACCGGCGTGCGCCGCGGCCGCGGCGCCGGCTCCGCCATCAACCATTTCACGTTGAGCGAGGGTGACGTGCACTTCACCCGGCTGGCGCGGGGCGACGAGCCGATCCAGTTCTTTCTCGACGGCCAGCGCCACCTGGGCCTGCCGCAGCAGCGCCCGCCACAGCAAAGGCTGTCGCCGGCAGATGCCACGTTGCTGGAGCGGGAATTGCAGCGGCTGGCGCCGCGCATGAAAGCCGGCGGTGTCAGTTCCGCCTGAGCCGTTATGCTGATGGCCTCGACTGCCTCCCGCGCCATCCCATGAACCACTCCGATTTCAAGCCCGGTGTCTACCGCCACTACAAGGGCAACTACTACCTCGCCCTGGGCCTGGCCCGCGAGGACGAGACCGATGCCACCGTGGTGGTCTACACCCGCCTTTATCCACGCGAGGGGCTACCGATGAGTACCCGCCGGCTCAGCGTCTGGAATGAACTGGTGGCGGTATCGGGTGGAGAGCAGCAGCCGCGCTTCGCCTTCGTCGGGCACGAAACCCCGGCGGCCTGAGTGACACAAGCGGGACGGAATCGCATGCGGAGAGACAGGGTTTGAAACAACCCGCGCAATAAGATTTGAAGTATGTCAACGGCAAGTAGGCTACTGCTTTCAGCCCGCTGTAGCCGGTCATGAATGACCGCTACCTAGCGGACCAAATAGCGCTCCAATCCTGGCAGTCTCGGCTTGCTTAGCTTTTCACGTGGCGCTTGGACAACTGGAACATGTCCACGAGAACCATCCCACTGAAGAATAACAATGCGAGAAATGACGCGTTATTTGGATACTTTGCCCAAATCCAGACAGTCATTCCGAGCAGGCCCCAGCAAGCCAGCCTCAGCTTTATAGTCAAGCCACGTTTGAATGATCGTCCGCAGGCAGAGCAGGTAAAACCCCGAAACCTAAGCATGCCGAGCTTGGCGGTGGCCTTGAACACGTTGCCGCAGTGCGGGCACTCCACTTTAATCAGGTCAGCAGGTTCGGCGGCCTGGGGAGCTGATACTGTTGGTCCCGGATTCAAGGCAGCGGCCATCTTGCCGGCATCGAATGTCCCGATGGGCGCATCGTCCGGGTATTCGCGCCTTATCAAGTCGTCGGCGCCGGCGGCCTCGTAGAAGTCATCAAGCTTCGGCGGCAGTGCGAGGAAGCGATAGGCCACTGCGTCGCGACCGAACTCCGTCTCCAGTTGCGTCCAGGACGCAGGCGGCAGTGGCAAGTAGGCGTACTCGCTGTTCCCACAGGTATCTACGCACATGCGGATGTCAGAGTCCGCCTTCACCAGTTGCGCAAGTGTGTGCACGCTGATGGTATTGTCGCCACGCTCGTAGCGCAACGGCACTTCTACTGACCGGCCCTTGTAGAGAAAGCGCGGCAGACTCCCTACCTCCGCTTCAACCGTCACGTCGGTTCCACCGGCCGCAGCTCCCGCCAATGCGTTCCACTGCTCAATCTCCTCACCGTGGTCATCCCAGATGAAGGCTGCGTGGCTGTCGTCGATGTGATCGAACGAACTGCGAGTGCGCGGTGTGACCAATATGGCTGTGGCGATCTCGATCGACATCGGCGTTTTACTCCATCTGGACTACGTCCGCTAAATTCCAAACTGGGTGAACCTATTGTCGGCCTTTGGATCAAGAGCCTTCGCGGCTTCCATATCCGCATTTCCGGCATCCGTGTTGCCGCCACGAACCTCGGCCAGACCCAGGCCATATCGTGACCCGGCGGAGCGGGCGCCCTTGGCCACGGCTTGCCCGTAGGCATCGATGGCCGCAGGGTAGTCTTTTCGCCGCAACTGGACCAGGCCAAGGCTGTCCAGATATTGGGGCAGCGGTCCATCACGCTTGATGGCGGCTTTGCAATCCGCAAGCGCGCCGTCCAGCTCCTGATTGGCCAGGCCGCGTGCCCAGCAGCGGCTGTTCAGGACGGAGCCCAGCTTCGAGTCATCGTCATGCAGGCGAATCCAGTCGTCGAGCAGCGGTATTGCAGCGGCGGGTTGATCGACGGCAACGTAGAACTCGGCAACGGCCGCGGATTCAGCCGATCCCGGTGGCGCGAGCTGCCGTGCCGCCGCGATATCCGGTTCGGCGCCGGCGGTATCCTTCTTGCGCAGTCGCAGTCTTGCTCGAAGGAGCAAAGCCTCGACGTCCTTGGGGTCGAGATCGATGGACTTGTCCAGATCCGCCATGGCGGCATCGGAGTGATCGAGCGCCAGATTCGCGCGCGCGCGGGCCAGATAATAGGGCGCCTGGTCCGGCGCCAGCCGGATCGCATTGTCGAGGTCGGCCGCGGCCGCCGCGGACTCACCGCGTGAAAGATGGGCCTGTCCGCGCAGGGCATAGTCCTCCGCGGTCTTGGGGGCGTTCGGGTCATCGGGCAATGCGTCTCCTGGCGCGTCGCCACCCTTCGCCGCCATTTCCAGCGCAAACACGCGTCCCCCGTTATAGGTGAAGTAGATTTTCCCCTGACTGTTGGCGATGAACAGGTGATGGGCCAGGAAAAAATCCGCGCCCAGTAACATCTCTACATCGTTGTAGTTATCTCCCATATCGCCATCCATGACCAGTATGCGGCTGTGCTGGATGGTTTCGGTGCCTATCGATATGGAATCGAGAGGCACATTCCAGGTTTTTAAGTTCTTGGCGCCGATACCGCTCGTTGTATAGCCTGCTTTCGCCTGGGGAGAAGACAGATCGATCCCCGCGCGTTTGGCGGCTTTGCTGCTCAAGACAGTGACCGGGGCCCCAGTGTCCAGCAGGGCCTGCACCTTCTTTCCGTTGATGATCACGGTCACAAAGCTTCGCTGATCATAAGAATGTTGTGAAGGATTCAGGTCGACTACCTGGTAATTTCCGTCCTGTGTCCAGTAAGCCATCGCCAGCTTTCGACACTCGGATCCGGATGGCTGCATCAGATGCAGCTTGCCGTGTGCCAGATCGATGTCCAGATCGCTGAAGTCCAGGAGAGCCGCGCCGATCAGCCCCATGCCCGCATCCGATCCCCCAACCATGAACTCCATTTTTTTCAGCGTGCCGCCCAGAATGCCGAATTCCGGAACGCGCGTCAGTTCGACGTCGGCATCGCCGCCGATGCCCGACATGGAAAGGCCAAAGGGGGCGGGTTCGCGCTTCAGCTTCATGGCATCGGCATTTGCGCGCGACATGAAATTGAAAGCGGCGCCCGTATCAAGAATGAAGCGCGTATCCTGGCCGTCGATCTTCACGACGGTTGTCGCCCGTGCGCCCTGCATTTCCACCGGCAGCGCCCCGAAATCACCGACCGTGCAGTTCCCGGCAAAAGCGCTGCCGGTTCCCACCTGCAGGATGGCGCTCAATCCAATTCCGATCCCCAACAGAGTCTTGTGCACGTCGTCGTCCCCTCGACGAAAAGTCATTCATTCTAACGGGCAAACCATTGATACGCTCCGAGGCTATGCACACCGATCGGCGCCGGTCTTGCCGGATTGCCGGTACTGCATGGTTTGAAACGCCGTTTCGGGAGAAACGCCGCAGGCCTTGCCGGAAGGCCTGCGGCGCACCGGCTTACTCGGCCGCGGCGGCGACAGCGCCGCCGGCGGGCTTGCGCACCATCCAGCACAGCGGGATCAGCAGCAGCGCCGCCCAGCCGGAGAAGTAGAAAATGTCCAGGCTGGACAGCAGGTAGCCCTGGCCGATGACGGTTTGCATCACCGCGGCCACGGCGGAGTCGCCGCCCAGGCCCTGGGCGTGCAGCTGCGTCAGGGTGTTCTGGTAGCTGGGGTCGTAGGCGGACAGCGATTCCACCAGGCGCGACTGGTGCAGCGCCTCGCGCCGGTCCCAGTACGTGGTGGTCAGCGAGGTGGCGAAGCTGCCGCCGGTGATGCGCAGGAAGTTGTTGAGGCCGGAAGCGGCCGGGATACGCTCGGGCGGCAGGCGGTCCAGCGTCACCGTCAGCAGGGCGACGAAGAACATGCCGGTGGCGATGCCCTGCACCAGCTGCGGCACGATGAAGACCAGGAAGCTGGAATCCGGCGGATAGGCAGCGCGCATGAAGTAGGAGATGGCGAAGATCACGAACGAGGCGGTGGCGAACCAGCGCGCGTCGTACTTGCCCATATAGCGTCCCACCAGCGGCGAAATCAGCACCGCGGTGACGCCGCTGGGCGCCAGCACCAGGCCGGCCCAGGTGGCGGTGTAGCCCAGCTGCTCCTGCAGCCACAGCGGCATCAGCACCACGTTGCCGAAGAACACGGCATAGCCCACGCACAGCGCCACGGTGCCCAGCGAGAAGTTGCGCAGCTTGAACAGGCTCAGGTCGACCACCGGCTGCTTCTCGGTCAGCTCCCAGATGATCCAGGCGATCAGGCCGATGACGGTGACGATGGTCAGCACCACGATCGGGGTGGAGGCGAACCAGTCCAGGTCCTTGCCCTGGTCCAGCATGATCTGCAGCGCGCCGACCCAGACGAACAGCAGCACCAGGCCCACCTTGTCGATCGGCAGCTTGCGCGTCTTCGTCTCATGCGCCTTGAGGAAGCGCCAGCAGATGAAGCCGCAGAACAGGCCCACCGGCACGTTGATCAGGAAGATCCACTCCCAGGGATAGTTGTCGGAGATATAGCCGCCCAGGATCGGGCCGGCGATCGGCGCCACCAGGGTGGTCATCGACCAGATGGCCAGCGCCGTGCCTTTCTTCTCGCTGGGGAATAGCGAGAGCAGCAAAGCCTGCGAGCCCGGAATCATCGGCCCGGATACGCCGCCTTGCAGCACGCGGAACAGCAGCAGGGAGGGCAGGCTCCAGGCGATGCCGCAGAGGAACGAGGCCGTGGTGAACAGCAGGATCGACAGCACGAAGGTCCGCACCACGCCGAAGCGCTGCATCAGCCAGCCGGTCAGCGGCACCGACACGCCGTTGGCCACGGCGAAGGAAGTGATGATCCAGGTGCCCTGGTCGGTGGAGACGCCGAGGTTGCCCGCGATGGTGGGGATGGAGACATTGGCAATGGTGGTGTCCAGCACCTGCATGAAGGTGGCCAGGGCCAGGGCCAGCAGGGTGATGATCCTGGCGCCGCCGACCAGCGGCGCCGGTGCTGCCTCAGTGGTGGCGGCGCTCATGCTTACTTGCTCCCGTTGTCGCGGGTGGCGCCGGCGTTGGCGGCGATGATCTGCGCGATCCGTGTCGCTACCGCAGGGTCATCGCCCAGGCTGGCCTGCGTCGGCAGCGGCTGGCTGCGCACCTGCGAGGCGATGAGCGCGCCGGAGGTGTCGCGGATGTCCACCTTTACCGTCATCGACAGGCCGACGCGCAAGGGATGCTGCTGCAGTTCCTTCGGGTCGAGCGCGATGCGCACCGGCACGCGCTGTACGATCTTGATCCAGTTGCCGGAGGCGTTCTGCGCCGGCAGCAGCGCGAAGGCGCTGCCGCTGCCGGCGGACAGGCCGACCAGCCTGCCGTGATAGTCGGTGCCGCCGCCGTAGACATCGGCGTGCAGGGTCACAGGCTGGCCCACGCGCATGTCGGCGAGCTGCACTTCCTTGAAGTTGGCGTCGACCCACACATCGTCCAGCGGCACCACCGCCATCAGCGGCGTGCCCGCCGCGACGCGCTGGCCCAGCTGCACCGAGCGCCGCGCCACCACGCCGCTCACCGGCGCGGTGATGCGGGTGCGCTGCAGGGCCAGGGCGGCATCGCGCACCGCGGCTTCGGCGGCCAGCACCTGCGGATGGGTTTCCACGGTGGTGCCGTCGATCTGCGCGGTGGTGGCGTTGAGTTGCTGGCGCGCCTCGGTCAGGTCGGCCTGCATCTGCGCGATGCTGTCCTTGGTGTGGGACAGCTCCTCGCTCGAAACCGCGCCGTCCTGCACCAGGCCGGCGCGGCGCCGGTAGTCGTCCTCGGCGCGCTTCAGCGCGACTTCGCGGTCATTGATCTGTGCCCGCAGCTGCTCCGCAGTGGCGAACAGGGTGCGCACCTGGCGTACGGCGCGGGCCAGGTTGGCCTCGGCATTGCCCATCGCCACCTCGGCGTCGGCGGGATCGAGCTGCAGCAGGGTCTGCTCGCGCTGCACGCCCTGGGTGTCGTCGGCGGCGAGCGCGATCACCGTGCCCGGCACCTCGCTGGTGATCTGCACCAGGTCGCCGTCGACGTAGGCATCGTCGGTACCCTGGTAGTGGCGGGCGTACAGGCCCCAGTAGGCGCCGTAGGCGCCGGCGGCGAGGGCCGAGGCCAGGCCGAGGGCAATCAGGCCGCGGCGGCGCTGGCCTGTGGCGGGACTGCTTGCGTTGCTCCCGGTTTCAGCCGGGGCGGTGGTTTCGTTGTCGCTCATGTGCGTACTCCGGATGTGGAATGCGTGATGGATGGCGCGGCCTACAGCGGCAGCGGCGCCTGGGGATCGAAGCTGCCGCCCACAGCGAGCAGCAGGTTGACGCGGGCGATGGCCTGGTCGGAGACCAGCTCGACGTGCTGGCGGCGGGCGCTCAGCACCTGGGTTTCGGCATTGAGCACGGTGAGGTAGCCGGACAGGCCGGCGCGGTAGCGCTGCTCGGCCAGGCCGTAGGCAGCTTCGGCGTCGTCCAGCGTCTGCTGCTGCTGCACGATCTCGCTGTTCAGCGCCTGGATCAGGCTGAGCTGGTCGGCGCTCTGCCGCACCGCTTGCAGCACGGTGTCGTTGTAGCCGGCAACGGCCACGTCGATCTCGGCATTGGCGCCGCGGTACTCGGCCTTGAGGCGGCCGGCGTCGAACAGCGGCAGATGAATCGCCGGGCCGGCGCCGTAGTTGCCGGAGGCGGCGTGGAACAGGCTGGTGAAGCCGATGGCGCTGCTGCCGGCGAAGGCCACCAAGTCGACGTCCGGATAGAACGCGGCCTTGGCGGCGGCGCGGCCGGCGCCGGCGGCCTCGATGCGGTCGCGCGCTGCCAGCACGTCGGGGCGGCGGCCGAGCAGGTCGGCGGGCAGTGCGGCGGGCAGGGGCAGCGCCGCGGCCGGATCGAGCTGCGGCCGCTGGATCTGCGCATAGGCATCGGCGCCGTGGCCGGACAGGGCGGCGAGCTGGTGCGTGTCCAGCGCCACCGCCGCCTGCGCCTGCGTCAGTTCCACCTGCGCCTGCGGCACGGCGCCTTCGGCTTCGCGCAGCTCCACGTTGGTGTCGAGGCCGGCGCGCACCCGCTCGCGGGTGATGTCGAGGATGCGCTGGCGCTGCGCCTGGGTGCGCTGCGCCACGTCGGCCAGGGCATTGTTGCGATACAGGTCGATGTAGGCCGCGGCGACGGCGCCGCTCAAGGCCAGCCGTGCACTGGCCACATCGAGCGAGGCGGCGGCGGTCTGGCTGCGGGCCTGTTTCAGCAGTGAAGACTGGCGGCCCCAGAAGTCGATATCCCAGGACAGGTTCAAGCCCTGCTGGCCTTCCCACTGCACGTTGCCGGCATAGGGCGGCGGGATGACGTCGTTGCGGCTGAAGCGCTGGCGGGCTTCCTGCGCGTCATACGAAACGGCAGGGGAGAGGCCGGCTCTGGTCACATCGGCGAGGGACTGCGCCTCGCGCACCCGCGCCATCGCCTGGGCCAGGCTGGGGTTGTCGGCCAGGGCCTGCTGCATCAGGCGGTCGAGCTGCGCATCGTTGAAGGCGCTCCACCAGGCCGGCGCCGCGACCGGCGCCGAGATCTGCGGCGCCAGACCGAGGCGGCTGTCGTCGAGCGCCAGCTGCTGCGGGCCTTCCTTGGGCGGAGTGATGCAGGCCGAGAGCGCGAGGCTCAGGGCGATGGCTGTGAAGCGAAAGGCTCTCATGGCGTACTCCTGGTCCGGCCGCTTCAGGCCGGCGTTTTGCGGAAGGCGATGGCGAAGCGGTTCCAGGCGTTGATCGCCGCAACCAGCAGGGTCAGGTCGACGATTTCTTCCGGGGTGAACTGCGGCTTGACCTGGTTCCACACCGCGTCCGGCACATGGCTCTGGGCCACTAGGGTCACGGCCTCGGTCCACTCCAGGGCGGCGCGTTCGCGGTCGGTGAAGAAGGGCCCGGAAACCGGTGTATCGCGCCAGATCACCACGGCGGCGAGGCGGCGTTCGCTCTCGCCGGCCTTGCGCGCATCGCCGCTATGCAGATCGACGCAGTAGGCGCAGCCGTTGATCTGCGAGGCCCGCAGGCGCACCAGCTCGATCAGCGACTTTTCCAGGCCGCTTTTGCCGATGTGCTGCTCCAGCCCGAGCAGGGCCTTGATGGCTTCGGGGCTGGCTTTGTAGAAATTGAGGCGGGATTCCATCGCGAAAGCTCCTTCAGTTGGGTCCTCGGTAGAGGGCCGGTTTCGATGGAGCACACGATAAAACTCGCGACAATCAATGATAATCAGGCAAAATAAAGAAATTTTGTTCTATAAATAGGACAATAAGCATGGATTTGAACGACCTTCGCTACTTCGCCCTGATCGTCGAGCACGGCGGCTTCAGCGCGGCCGAGCGGCACGCCCACATCACCAAATCCAAGCTCAGCCGGCGCGTGGCCTTGCTCGAGGCGGGCATGGGCGTGCGCCTGCTCCAGCGCAGCACCCGCAAGCTGGCGCTGACCGAGGCCGGCCGGGTGTTTTACCAGCACTGCGCGGCGATGTTGGTGGAGGCCGATACGGCACGACAGGCCGTGGAGCAGTTGCGCAGCGAGCCGGCGGGTACGGTGCGCATGTACTGTCCCCTGGTTATGGCGCAGTTCTTCGTGGCCCGGCTGATTGCCGATTTCATGCGGCAACATCCGAAGGTGCGGGTGGAACTGCAGTGCGCCGATCGCGCGGTCGACCTGATCGAGGAGCGGATCGATCTGGCACTGCTCGCCCGCGACTTCGGCCTCAGCGATCCCGGCCTGGTGGCGCGCCGCATTGCCTCGGGCCGCCTGGTGCTGGTGGCGGCGCCGTCCTATGCCGAAGGCAGGCCGCCGATCGAAGAGCTGGAGCAACTGGCCCAGCTCGACACCATCGGCGCCATGGACGAAGGCGCCGAACCGGCCTGGTCACTCGTCGCCAGCGACGGGCGCACGGCGCGGGTGGTGCTGCGGCCGCGGCTGCTGTGTTCGGATTTCGCGGTGCAGTACGAGGCCGCGCTGGGCGGGATTGGCATCGCCCTGTTGCCGCTGCGGATCGCCTGGCCCAGCCTGAAGGATGGCAGGCTGGTGCGCGTGGCGAAGGAATGGAGCACGCCGGACCAGGGCATCCACCTGGTGTTCGCCAGCCGCCGCGGCATGCTGCCTTCGGTGCGCGCGCTGATCGATTATCTGGCGGAGCACGTGCCCAACGCGCTGGCGCAGTAACTGCGAGCGGTGCTAGTGAGGTGTCCCTTGAGTTCGTTGCCCAAGTGCGCCGAATCACTCGCCTCTCCCTCCGGAAGAGGCCGCCGCGAAGCGGCGGGTGAGGGGCGCACTTTCCCTTAGTTTTGCGCCTGGCTGAACCTGCGTCCCTCACCCCAGCCCCTCTCCCGAAGGGAGAGGGATTCTGTCTTTTACTTTTGGGGTACCACGCTAGCTGATCGGCCGCACGCGGAAATTCTTGCCCTTGATCTTGCCTTCGCGCAGCTTCTGCAGCACCGCCTTGGCCTGGCGCTTGTCGATGGCGAAGTAGGTGCGGGTGTCGAAGGTGCTGATCTTGCCGACCGCTTCCTTGGCCACGCCGGCATCGCCGGTAAGGGCGCCGAGCAGGTCGCCTGGGCGCAGCTTGTCGCGGCGGCCGCCGTCGACGCACAGGGTGACGACGTCCGCCGCCACCGGGCGATCCGGTTTCAGGGCGGACATCGGCAATTTGCCGATCGCGGCCTTCATTCCCAGGCGCTGCTCGATGGCCGCGAGCCGGCTGCGCTCGCGCGACGAAAACAGGTGCAGCGCCAGGCCGCTGCGTCCGGCGCGTCCGGTGCGGCCGACGCGGTGCACATGCAGGTCGGCTTCCAGCGGTAGCTCGTAGCTGATCACCGCGGCGAGTTCCTTGATGTCCAGCCCGCGTGCCGCGATGTCGGTCGCCACCAGCACGCGGCAGCTGCCGTTGCTGAAGCGCACCAGCACTTCATCGCGCTCGCGCTGCTCGATGTCGCCATGCAGGCCCAGCGCCGAAAAGCCGCGCTTCACCAGCCCGGTTTCGACTTCCTGCGCGTCCTTCTTGGTGTGGCAGAACACCAGGGCCGATTCCGGGCGATGCTCGCTGAGCAGGTGCGCCAGCGCATCGAGGCGGCGCGCCGGGTCCACTTCGAAGAAGGTCTGCTCGACCTGCGGCGTGGTCGGCGCGGTGTCGATGGTGACTTCCAGCGGCTGCCGTTGCAGGCGGCGGCTGAGGCCGCGCACCGCCTCGGGAAAGGTGGCGGAGAAGAACAGGGTCTGCCGGGTCTTTGGCGTCTGCTCGACGATGGCGCGGCTGGCTTCCTCGAAGTCGCCGTCGAGCATGCGGTCCGCCTCGTCCAGCACCAGCACGCGCAGCTCGCCGAGCTTCAGCACGCCCTGCTCCAGCAGCTGCTGCACCCGCCCGGCCATGCCGACCACGATGTGCGGATCGTATTCCAGCGAAGCCAGTTGCGGCCGCTTGGAAATGCCGCCGCTGAGGACGGTGAGCTTGACGTTGGGCAGGCAGCGCGCCAGACGGCGGATCTCCTTGGCGATCTGGTCGGCCAGCTCGCGCGTCGGGCACAGCACCAGGGCCTGGGTTTTGGTCAGCAGCGGGTCGATGCGCGACAGCAGTGCCAGTCCGTAAGCCGCGGTCTTGCCGCTGCCGGTGCGCGCCTGGCCGATGACATCGCGGCCTTCCAGCATCGGCGGCAGGCTTTGCGCCTGGATCGGCGTCATCTGCCGGAACTCCAGCGAGTCCAGCGCCTGCAACAGCGCCGGATTCAGGGGCAGACTCGAAAATGGCTTGGCTTCCACACGTATTCCAATGGCAAAGCCGCTCCGAAAAGGGGAGCGGGGCGCCAATTGTGAGGCCATGCGGTGTTTTCTGCTCGTTCCTGTGCGCGAAACCAATGTTTGGCCTGCCGCGAGATTTACTTTTAATTCCTGATAGCGGTCATTGGTCCATTGCGGCGGATTGCGGTAAATCCGGAAGCAGTCACTGAAGGGTGTAGTTGCGATTTCTCACGTTATCGTTGCCGGGGGATAGCAGTGCGTGCCAATCGCTATGGGCCTCTGAGGTTGCCTTGGGCGCGACAGCGCCGGAATCTCAGCAATAGTGGCTCGTATGCTACGTCCTCTACGGGGCCGACACCCGTCCACTCGATCGCCATGATGTCCAATTGGGTCTCATCAACTCTGAGACCCTGGCCCATGCTCTGCGCGAGGCGCTGTAACTGATATTCGCGACGCAAGGCTTGATCCTCCGACGGCGTCGGCATGTCTGTCAGTATTTCGGCCCGGATGCAGAGCATCTTCAGTGCCAGCTCATTCGCCGCGAGATCGGCGGAGCGCTCACCGGCGAGCCCCTTCTTGAGGGCATCGAGCCCGCCCTTGGGCCATCGCTGGACGGAGGCGATGCAGGTTTCGGCAGCGGCCTTCAAGGTGTCGAGCTGCTCCGTGTCCAGGTTGCGTGCCACGGCGAGCCTGTAGGCGCGTACGTGGTTGGCCGCCTCGAACAGATCGTCCCAGCCACGCTCGGCGTCACGCACATGTTGGCGCGCAAGTGACTTTTTGTAGCGATCCAGACCCTGATCAAACCTGTTGCGAAGCTCGCGTGTATCCGCACGGGGAAACTCGCCTAGCGCCTCGAAGGCATTTCGCAATTCGGCCATTGCTCCGGCCTGCGCGAGCAACTCAGCCCCTTCGAGGGCGGCGATCTGGTCGAGCCGCTCGCACAAGGCAAGTGCCCGCGTCTTGTTGTTCTCGAGCCCGGCCGTGTAGGCGTCAAACTCTTGCTGGCGCTTCTGGAACACGGCATCGCAGTGTTGGCGGAATTCCCCCCACAGGCGTTGATCCACCTCGCGCGGCACAGGGCCCACGGTCTGCCACTGCTGTTGCAGCTGCTTGACCGCGTCGATTGCTTTGCGACTATCGTCGCTCGCCAGCAACTGTCGGGTACGCTCGATCAGCGACTCTTTCTGCTTCACGTTGCGGGCGTACTCGGCATCCAGCCGGCCCTGCAGGCTCGCAGTGAGAGCCGTGAACGCCTCCTGCTGCTGCTTGCCGGCCTGGCGATCCACGGGCGAGCAGCTGCGCCATTCGTCTTTCGTCTCCCGCAGGGTCTTGATGACAGCCCGCCAGTCAGCTTGCTCCCAGTTGTGGCCCGCCTCAAAAGCAGTCAGCTCGGCGAGCAAGGCATCGCGACGCCGCAGATTCTCCTCGCGGACCAGCGCCTGGGCGGCAAAGTACTCCTTGCACGGTTGATACGCCCGCTGAGCGGCTTGCTGAAAGCGTTGCCAATCGGCTTCGAGACCCTCGCCGGCGCCCTTGCTCAGCGTGCGCCACTCATCCTGAAGGCTTTTGATCCTGTCGGCGAGCGCTAGCGGATCGAGTGTCGCCTCGACGAGCAGCTCCATCTCCTCGATCAGTTCGGCGCGCTTCGGCGTCACGGAAAAGCTCTTCCAGTCCTTCAAGGCGTCGAGCTGCTGGTCGAGGGATTGTATTTGGCTGGCCACGCTGGCCGGCAGGGCTGCGGCTCCTGCTAGTTTCTCCTCGATGGTCCGCCGCATCCCGGCCGCGCGGGAGGTGCTGCCGTCGCTCAGCGCAGCACGCGCCTTCCGGATCAATTCGCCGATCTGGCGAGCCGCCTGCAGCTCGGCGTGCTGCTGTTCAGCCAGTGCACGCCTGCGCTCCTCGGCAAGCCGTGCTTGCTCGGCTGCAGCCGCCGCGGATGCCTGCGCCTGCTCTTCGCGCAGGCGCCGTGCCTCCGCGGCTGCGTCGGCGGCAGCCTGCTCTAGTGATGCCTGGGCCGTTATCTGGCGCAAATGCTCGGCAATGGTCTCCCGTGAGCGGTCGACCCACTGCTGGACTCTGCCGCGCAGCTCTGGATCAGCCTGCTCCGCCACTGCTTCCCAATGGCTCTCGTATTGGTCCAGCCTCTGGCTGAACAATACGTCGTACGAGCGTAGGCTGTGGCGCTCGAGCGCTCCTGCGGCCTCAATGATCGCGGCCCGCAGCTGTTCGAGCTTGCGAGCTTGCTCGAGCAGGGCATCGCGCTTGGACGTCAGTACCTTGTAGACATTCTTGTCATTGCCCCCGCGGACATCGCGGATGAGTTGCCGCAGCACGTCCGGATCTTCGATTGCGTCAGCCGCCGCCTGGCGAACCTTGGTCGATGTACCCGCAACGACCAGCCGGGCTACCGCCTGGACATCCCGGGCATCTATGGCTGCCTGCAAAGCGCTCTCCTCGGCAGCAGCGGTCAGCGCGCGATCCGCTGCGCTCGGCTTGAGAGGAGCCTTCTCGTTCTTCTCGGACGGCGTCGTTTTAAGCGCTGAAGTCGGAACTGGCGATAGCGATGGCGCTTTGCGAAACAAGCGCGAGAACAAAGGCATTGTTGACCTGCACAGCATTTAAGGTCACGTATTCTACATACGCTGGAAGGCTTGCATCTTTTGCTGTTGCCCGACCTTTGAGCCGGCCGGCTGCTAGCGGCATCGGCTGAAATGAGACGGACAACATTCCGCCCCTATCGGGGGAGGGCAGGGGGCTGCCGCGGATGTCTGCTTGGTGGGCCTATAGCGCGGGTCCCCCCTTGCCGGCCCGAAGCTGACGTCAATGCTGGCGCACCCATCGACTTCTGCCAGCCCTAACCGGCCAGTGGGGGGAGTCCTTCCGGCGTTGGATTTACGGCCAACGGCAGCTTTTAGGAAATCGCCTTCATGTCTTTGGCTACCCAAAACGAGACGATCAGGTCCCGTGGGATATGAATGACCGGTCCTGGCGAGCTCGGCATTCAACCGGCCGCTCCCGGCGCATTCCGGACAGTCGCGAACGTCCGGTTTCCGCTTTAAGGCAATGCAGTTGATGGCTTTGCAGGCCCAACAAAGCTGCCGTCAGGCTCTGCCTGGGTCCCACCACGGCGACCGCCGGAGGTGGCGCGGTTTTGGGGGTATCCGCCTCAATATCAGCTGTGGCAGTTAACGGAGTGGCAGCTATCGACAGTACAGCCACAGATACAGCGGCAATGGGTGCGGGTGCTCAAGGAGATGGCGCCTGGGAAGGCGGCGGCTCGGTCTCAAGGGCGGAGGGGGCGGCCGGCGCCGGGGAGTACGAGCCCGGCGGCATGATCTGGACGTTGAGCCGGGCTAGGGCCTCGTCGATGGGGATAAAGAAGTTGAGATTCTCATCGTTGCCGGCGCGCTGAACGCCCCCTTCGCATAAGGCGACGACGCTGCCCGCGCTGTCAACCAGCGGTCCGCCGGAATTGCCTGGGTGGACGGTTACGTCACTCTGGATGAAGTTGACGCCTCGTACTTGGCGATAGGAACTGATGATGCCGCGAGTGACGGTGAGATCGAGTTGCTCGGACAGCGGGGCACCGATGGCCAACACCTCCTCGCCGATCTGTAGTTTTCCGGACCGCAACTTCACCGTTGGGAGATCGGTGGCTTCGAGCTTGATCAGTGCCACGTCGCGCGCGGAGTCGACGCGCAGCACATGGCCTACCATTTCACGTTGATCAGCCAGCCGCACCCTGACCTGTTTCGCTCCCTGAACTACGTGCTGGTTGGTGATGACATAACCGTCCGGGCTGATGATGAAGCCGCTGCCATGTCCACCGGCACCGACCAGCACAACAACCGAGGCGGCTCGTGCGCTGGCGATATTGGGAGCGCCGGCATTTGCGGCCGAGCTGATACGAAGCAGGTCGTAATTCACCGGTGGCAGGACGATCGAGGGCGCCTGCTGCGTCAGCAGGGAATGCAGCCCCGGGTCCACCGCCAGGTTGTGGACAGCGGAATTGAACGCCTGTGTCAGTAGCAACTCCACCCCGCCTGAGGTTGCCTTGTCGGCACTGAAGTTGCCATCGGTGGCGATCTGGTAAACCACCTTGCGCTGGACCGCGTCATAGACCTGCCAGGTTACGTGCAGGTGGGCTGACCCTTTGATGGTGGAACGATTGCCTAAACCAGCGTCGGGGAGGCAGATCTGGTCGTCGATCTGATCGATGGATGCGCCGATCAGCAATTCGGCTCCGGCGGCATCAGCCGTGTCCGGAAACAATGCGTTGGGATCGCCGATGACGTGGTATCGGGCCTTGATGAATTCGTTATGGAAGCCGGTCAGGAATTCACTGTCGTTGACGTTGTAGACGCCTTTCTCCCAGGTGAGGGGGCGTGAGCCCAGGCACAGTCCACCGATGCTCTGATGGCCGATGTTCGTGCCGGGTGGGACGTCCACAATGACTTTGCGGAGCTGCACCGATCGGCTCTTCCGGTCACTTTCCTGCTGCGGATTCGCCGAGGCGTCCGGCGCAGGTGAGGCAGAACCGCCGGGGGAGGCCGTTGCGCTGCTCGCCGCACCTACAGCCACGTCGTGAAATCCCTGGTCAGCCAGCAGGTTCTGCACCGAGACGTCGAAAGCCCCACTCATCATGCCTTCCCGTCCGCCACTGACAGGGTCGGGCGAGCGAAAGGAGCCTTCTGTGGCAGTCTGGTATACCACTTTGCGCTGCAACACGTCATAGATCTGCCAGGTGACGTGGAGGTAGACCCCGCCCTTGATGCCCTCGGGATTGTTGCAGACCTCCTCGTCGAGTTGGTCGAGTGTGGCGCCAAGAATCAGATCGGAGCTGCTTGCGCTTTGATCGCCAAACAGGGACGTGTCCGGGTCGGCGGCCACGGCATAGCGGGCCTCCTTTAGCCGGTCCCGCAAGGCGGAGTTGAAGCGCGCATTATTGAGTTGAGCCGCGCCATGGTCCCAATGGAGATCCACCGGATCGGTGCAGAACGCGCCCCTTCTTGACTGGCCGATCGAGGAGCCGCGTGGAATATTCTCGATGATCTTGCCTATCTGGATCGTACGGCTCGTGCCCTCTGCGGCCGCGACGGCGGGCTTGGCCTGCACATCCGGGATTTTTTCCAGTTGTTGCCCGGCGCAACCAGCCAGTACCACTAGTGAAAGGGTGCAAGCAAGTATATTCCGTGACACGTTGTTCCCCTGAACGAAATGCATCTCCCCTGCCGGATACTAGCAGAGCAATTCCCATGAAAAAACTGAGGTCACCCATTGACGGTTCGACAAGAAGGTCTGACGCTTCGAAAGGTAGATTTTTTTTGGCGCCTAGCCTGCCCGAAAGCTGACGTTCACCGCTGGCTGCTCCGGGCTGGAATCACTCGCTTGCTCTGCGCTGACGTGTTTTAAACTTTCAGCGCGGATTTGTTTCAGACTTTGTTTGTCCGCGCGTATTCCCTAAGCGGATGCCGCAAGCAGCTGCCGGATTTCACCCAGCAGGCGCGCCATGTCCGCCGTGTCCAGCGCCCCCATGGTGGAAATGCGGAACAGGCTGCTGGCCAATGCACCCTGGCCGGCGTAGATCACGAAATCCCGTGCCTTGAGGCTATCATGCAGCCGCGCATAGGAAGTGCCCTCGGGCAGGTGGTAGGCGCGCAGCACCACCGAGGATTCCGCCGTGGACAGCAGCGGCTTCACGCCCAGGGCGGCGAGACCATCCGCCACCTGTCCAGCCAGGGCCGCGTACTGCTCGTAACGCGCCACCCGGCCGCCCTGGTCGGCGAATTCGCGCAACGCTTCGCGCAAGCCGTAATAAGCGTGCACCGAAGGTGTGAACGGCGTGCCGCGCTGGTCCTGCGCGCGGCTCCATGAGGCCAGGTCCAGGTAAAGGGTGCGCGCCTGGGCCTGTTGCAGCGCCGCGCGCCGGACCATGACGAAGCAGGCGCCGGGTACGCCGTGCAGGCATTTGTTGGCGGTGGCCGCGGCGGCGTTCAGGCCGGGCTGGCTGAAGTCGATGGACTCGGCGCCGAAGCTCGATACCGTGTCCGCCAGCAGCGCCACCCCGTGCTCCGAGCACAGCGCCGCCAACGCATCAAGGGTATTGAGGCGGCCGGTGGTGGTTTCGTGATGCACCGCCGCCACATGGGTGATGGCCGGCTGGGCTTGCAGGCGGCGGCGCACCGCGGCCAGGTCCATAGCCGCGGTCCACTCCTGGCGGATCGCCTCGCAGGCGATGCCGTGGCGCTGCGCGATCTGCGTCATGCGCTCGCCGTAGACGCCGTTTTCCAGCACCAGCAGCCGCCCTTCGGTCGGCACCAGGCTGGACAGCATGGCTTCCACCGCAGCGGTGCCGGAGCCGGTCAGCAGCACCGCCGACCAGGTGGCGGGATCGAGGCCATAGACCTCGAGCAGGCGCTGGCGGATCTCGTCCTGAAGATCGAAGAACTCGCTTTCGCGGTGACACAGGTCGGGCTGCAGCAGGCTGTTGCGCACCCGCTCGCTCAGCGTCACCGGCCCCGGATTGAGCAGCAGCGGGCGGTTCATGCCCGCGCTCCGCTGGCGCCGATATGCGCGGCCAATCGCGCGCCGACCTGTTGCGGCGTCACCGAGGGACGCGGCAGGTTGGGCGAGGCGCCGGGGCGCGTGCGTAGATGGGCGAAGCGCGGACCGGGCAGGGGCGGCGCGGCGAACAGTTCGTCGATCACTTCGATGCTCTCGGATTCCAGCGCCAGCGGATAGCCGCAGGCGGCGGCGATGGCGGCGAAGGACACGCCGGCCGACACCGTGGCCTGGCCGCCGGTGGAATCATGCACGCCGTTGTCGAGCAGCAAATGAACCAGGTTGGAAGGGCCGTAAGCGCCGAGCGTGGCGAACAGGCCCATGCGCATCAGTGCCGCGCCGTCGCCGTCCAGCGCCACCACGCGCAGGTCCGGCCGCGCCAGCGCCAGGCCCAGGGCCATGGCCGAGACGCAGCCCATCGAGCCGACCATATAGAGCTGGTTGGGGCGGTCGTCCAGCGCATACAGTTCGCGGCCGCTGAAGCCGGTGGTGGCGAGCACCACGCTGCCATGCAGCGGAGTCCGGGCGATGAGGCTGTGCAGCGCCTCGGCCCGGCTTGGGCGCGTCGGCGCGACTGCCGCACGCTTCAGCGCATGCCCGGCGGTGCGCGGCTGCGGCGCGCCGGAACCGCGCAGCGGATACTCCGCCACCGTGCCTTTCTTCATCAGCAGGGCATAGGGGCGCCGCTCGCGCTCCATGTACTGCACGGCCCTTTCCAGCGCCGCCTCGATTTCCTGCGGCTGCTGCGGAAAGATCTCCCAGGGGATTTCCATGGTGTCGAGCAACTGCGGCGTGATCGGGCCCATCAGCTGGTGCTGCGGCTCGTCGTGCACGCCGGGCTCGCCGCGCCAGGTGATGATCAGCAGTTGCGGCAGATGGAAGGTCCAGGTCAGCGAAGTCAGCGGGCTGACCGCGTTCCCCAGTCCGGAGTTCTGCATCATGGCGATGCCGCGCTTGCCGGCCAGGGCCTGCCCGGCCACCACTGCCACCGCGTCGCCCTCGTTGGCGCAGGACAGGTAGCTCAGCGTGCTGTCCTGGATGACGTAGTTGATGAAGGGCGTGAGAAACGAGCAGGGCACGCCGGCGTAGAAGGAAAAGCCGCGCGCGCGCGCGGCTTCGACAAAGGCGGAGGCTTCGATCACTTGCGGCTTCCGAAAGAGGACTCCGCGTGGGCGAAGTCGCTGGCCTGCTGCAGGCCGAGATGGTCGTTGACGTCGAGCCAGTGGCCGTGCACGTACAGCACCTTGATGCGCTGACCGGATTCGATCAGCGCATTGAGCAGATCCGGCATGCCGAGTTTGGCGAAGTCCGGCTGCTGGCGCAGCCGCTCCAGCGCGGCGAGCAGCTTGCCGCGGCCTTCGCCGCGCACGCGCAGCATGCCGATCCAGCGGCCATTGGGCGTGGCGGAGTGGTCAGCGGCGCCAGGCTGGGATGCAGTGCCATGGACCACGCGGCGCAGCGACACGTCGCGGCCGAACACGCCGCGCTCGTCGGGCAGGTCGGCGTAGGCGAGGTCGCAGGGACATTCCGGCGCGGTCTGGGTGGAATCGACCACCACGGTGAGATCGGCGTCGGTATCGAGCAGGTCGCGCAGGATGTAGCGGCGGAACAGCAGGTCGCCGTAAAGGACCACGGTGTCGTCGCCGAAGCGGTCGAGGGCACAGCTCAGCGAGGCCAGCTCGCCGCTGCGGTCGTAGTCGGGATTGACCACGACGTTGACCCCGGCCACGTCGATGGCCTCGGCCTTGTAGCCGGCCACCACGCTGATGTCGTTCATGCCCTGCTTGCGGAAGGCCTTGACCATGCGCAGCAGCAGCGGCTCGCCCGCCACCGGCAGCATCACCTTGGGGCGGTCCTCGGTCAGTGCGTCGAGGTTGTCGCCGCGGCTTGCCGCCAGCACTACCGCGTGGGCCGAGTTGGGTGTGGCGTAGAGGCGCTCCGCCTCGCTGTACTCGTCGGCGCCCTGCAGGCGGAAAATCTCGTTGACGCTGGCGATGCGCTCCTCGATGCCGACCAGGGTCTGCGTCTCGAACACCTCGCGCGCCGCCGCCTGCATCGCCGGCACCGCCGAGCGGATCATGTGGTTGGCCCAGATCACCAGGTTGATGCCGGCGCGGCGGAACACTTCCGTCGGCGTGCTGTAGTACTTGGTCGGCACGATCACCAGCGGTGCGCGCCCGGCCCATTCCTTGACGAACTCCAGGATCTCGTCCGGCTTGGAGCGCTTGGAGTGGATCAGGATGGCGTCGGCGCCGGCGCGGCGATAGGCCTCGGCGCGGCTCAGCGCCTCGCTCATGCCCCAGCCGGCGATCAACGCCTCGACCCGCGCCACGATGCTGAAGTCGGGATCGGCCTGGGTGTCCTTGCCGGCCTTGATCTTGCCGCAGAACTCGTCGACGTCGGCCAGCTGCTGGCGCTCGCTGTCGATGAAGCTGTTGGTCTTCGGGAACTGCTTGTCCTCGATGCACACGCCGGCGATGCCGCGCTGCTCCAGCTTGCGCACCAGGCGGCGCAGGTTGTTGAAGTTGCCGTAGCCGGTATCGCCGTCGAGCAGGATCGGCAGCGAGCTGGCGTCGCTCATGAAATCGAGCAGGTCGATCACCTGGGTCCAGCTCGCCTCGTTGTTGTCGCGCACACCGAACTGCGAGGACATGGCCAGGCCGGAGGCCCAGATGCCGGAGAAGCCGGCTTCCTCGACGATGCGGGCGGAAAGGCCGTTGTGGGCTTCCATGATGAAGGAGGTGCCGGGGCCGGTCAGCATGCGGCGCAGCCGGGTGGCGCGGGACAGCGGGGGGATGATTTCGGATCGGTTCATGGCAATGGCTGCAACTGCGGCAGCACCTCGTCGCGTGCGCGGATCAGGTCCGCGGGGAAGTCGATTTCCAGCCACGGCGCGCCGGTAACGTCGGCCGTGTCAAAGTCCTGGGGGCGCAGCAGCAGCAGGTCGCGCACCGCTTCTTCGTGCGGCTGATCGGCGCGACCGCTGTCGATGTAGCCGGCGACGATGGCGGCGAAATGCCGCGCGGTGGCCGCGGTGAAGCGGAAGAAGCCGACCGACTCGCCCCAGGTGTCGTACACCAGGTCCGGCGCCACGCGCTTGCGCAGCTCCACCGGCAAGCCGTTGCGCAGGCAGATCTTCACCGGCTCCTCGCCGGGCTGGAAGCCGCGGTCCATCAGCAGGCGGTCGGCATGGGCGCCGGCGCACAGCGCCTCGAACATGCGGCTGTCGTAGAGCACATCGGCATCCATCAGCAGCACGTCGCCGCCGGCGGTGAGCGCGGGCGCGGTGTGGTGCACCGTCAGCACGCTGCCCAGCTCGTAATCCGGATTCAGCACCAGCTGCGGACGCGGCAGCCAGTTGAGGCGATCCAGTTCGGCTTCGATCTGCTGCGGGGCGTAGCCCACCGCGATCACCACTTCGTCGACTCCCGCCCGGCGCAGCAGGCGCAGATGCCGCTCGAGCAGGGTATGGCCGCCGAATTGCAGCAGGCATTTGGGCGGCGGCGTGGCGCCGCGATGGGTCAGGCGGCGGCCGAGGCCGGCGGCGAGGATGATTGCGCGCATCAGGTTCCTTTCTTGATTGGTGCCGCCGGCTGCGCCGTACGGCGGCGCAGCCAGCGTCCTTCGATCATTTGCCAGTAGACCAGCGCCGGGATGCCGAGCAGCAACTCGCGCGCGCGCTTCACCAGCGACAGCGCCAGTGCGGCCGGCGGCGGCAGGCCGATCAGGGCGCCCAGCAGCAGGTAACCGCCTTCCTGCACGCCGAGCGCGCCGGGGATGGCGAAGGCGATGCCGCGGATCGCCTGGCCCAGGCTTTCCAGCATCAGGGCATCGAGCAGCGATACCGGGTGGCCGAGGAAATACAGCGCCAGCCAGACTTCACCGGTACCCATCAGCCAGCCGCCCATGTTGAGCAGGAAGCTGGTCATGCCGACACCGCGGCGGGCGTAGGCGCCCTGCACCGCGCTGTCCAGGGCTTCGGCGCCGCCGCTGAAATCGAGCCATTCGCGGCCGCTGGAGAAGCGGTTGAGCAGCCGCGCCAGCCGCGCGAACAGGCCGCGCTTCTGCAGGCTGTAAAACCAGATGGCGTTGGCGCCGAACAGGCCGATGCCGAGCAGCAGCGCATAGAGCAGCTTGCGGTCGCCGGCATGCGCGGCCAGCGCCACCATGCCGATCAGGGCGAAAACGGCCTGCGACAACATCTGCTGGGTGGTGCTCACCACCACTGCGGCGCCGGCATCGGCACGGCTGGCGCCGAAGCGCGCCAGCAGCCGCGCCATCACCATCGGGCCGCCCATCTGCGCCACCGGCAGCAGGCCGTTCACCGCCTCGCCGATCCAGCGCGCGCGCGCCACCCGCCGCTGCGGCGGCGGTGTCTGCATCACCACGCTGATGGCGGCGGAATCGAGCAGCAGCGGCACCAGGTGGAAAGCCGCCACCAGCAGCACGCCCCAGCCGGCCAGCGAGAAGGTTACGAGCACCTGGCCGGCGCCCTCGTAGACGAGCAATGCCGTAAATGCGCCCAGACCCAGGGCCAGGGCAAGGAAGACCGTCGATTTCACGTCGGCCGGCGGCGGCTGAAGACCTGGCGAAAGCCGAAATAGGCGAACGAATCCTTCATGTTGGAAATCAGGCGCCACCACGGACTCATGTCCTGGCTGGTGACATATTCGAAGGTCAGCGCCACCCGGTCCTCGCCCGCGGCCAGCGGCGTGATGCGGTGGTGCAGCTTGTCGCCGTTGAAGAACACCAGCGCGCCGGGCCGCAGGGCGATGGAACCTGCCACCGGCTCGCGCCCGGCGAACTGGCCTTGCCCCTTGGTGTAAAGGCGGTATTCGAGCTTGCAGGAAGACTCGTCCACTACGCCGAGCAGCACGGTGTAGCGGCTACCCTTGTAATAAGAGGTGTCGTAGTGCCAGCCGATATGATCGCCGGCCTCGGTATAGAAGTAGAGGGCGTAGGCATGCGGGTCATCGGCGGGCGAGGGCAGCAGCGGCTCGCCGCTGAGGTCGCGCAGCCAGGCGGTGAATTCCGGCAGGCGGTACAGCTCGGCGATGACCGGAGCGAGCCGGTCGATGACATGACGGCTGATGCTGCCGCCCTTCTTGTGGCCGGGGATCAGGTTGCGGTTGACTTCGCCGCGGGTGGCGCGCACCGCATCCTGCAGCTTCCGCACCAGTTCCGGCGGCAGGAAGTCTTCGATGAAAATGAACTCATCCTGCTCCAGGAAGCGCTGCCGCAGCGCCCCCTTGTCGAGCGCCGCCAGGCGCCCGGACAGGCTTTGCCCGGTCGCGGCTGCATAGTGCCGGGTAGTGGCGGCCGAGGCCGCCACGGCGGCTTGGGCGTGGCGGGTGTTCAACGCTGACGGTACCCCTGGTGAGCGACCCCGGCGTGGCCCGACCGGGTGAATTCTCCCAGCACCCACAGCGCATACAACGATGCGCCGACCGACGCCGCCAGCAGGAACGGCTGCAAGGCGCCGCTCAGGGTCACCAGCGGCATCAGGTAAAGCACGTCCTCTGTTTCGAAGCCGCCAAACGATGCCTGGCGGGTGCCAGCCTTGCCCAGGCGATTCTCGATCACCATGCGCAGGGCGAAAATGAAGCTGACGGCGCAACCGGTCAGCGCGCCCAGCAGCACCGCCCACTGGCCCAGCGGGCCGTCGCTGAGGCCGAAGCCGATGGCCGTGAACAGCAGGATGTGGATCAGCGCATCCGAAATCAGGTCGTAGAGGTGACCGGCGCGGCTGGTCTTGCCGCTGAGGCGGGCCAGCTCGCCATCGGTGTGGTCGAGGAAGTTCGACAGCACGAACAGCAGCGCGCCGATATTGCTCCACAGATAGGTGCCCGGCATGAAGGCAATGATGCCGGCGAGGCCCACCAGCAGGCGGACCGTGGTCAGGTGGTTCGGAGTGACTCGTGTATGCACCAGCGGCAGGATCAGCCGCCGCGCCAGTTGCGCGTCCCAGGGTCGCGCGGGTTCTGCACCATTTGTATTCATGCGACTCCCCAATTTGGTCATTGCAGCTGTATTTCAATCCCTGCTGCGCAAATAACGTCCAAACCAGTAAACCGAAAGGTTACGGGAATATTATGGAAAGGTTACGGAAAATTTACACAGGTTGCGAGTGGCGGGCCGAAATCGCGAATGTGACAAGGAATATGACAGTGCTCCAGGAAGCAGCGCCCGGCGTTCCCCCTGCGTTCCAGATCCGTGTCGCCGGGGGAAGCGGAAGCTCAAAAGCGTGGCGGGAACCTGGAATTCCCGACATGACACACGGTCATCACAGCGCCTTGCCGAAGGTCGGATTGATGCATCGCAACTTCGCCAACCTGTAGTTGCCGCGTGTCGTCGATGCGCCGCCCTCGGCCGTGCTGCCGTGGACATTCGCCCGGGCGGATTGCGGGGTAAAGATTCCGCCACGGCACGCGGCGCCGGGCCGGCCTTGGGTATGATGCGGCCCTTGCCCAAGGAGCGCGATGCCGTTGCCCAGCCCTGAACCGTTCCGCTACCCCCGACCTGCCGTCCGGCCCGGCCTGGCCTTGCTGGCCGGCGCGCTGCTGCTGGCGGCCTGCACGCCGGACCGCGGCGTGCGCCGCGGCGAAGTACAGGAGTGCATCGACAAGGCTTCGCCGCAGTGCGCCGCGGCGCGCGAGCATTTCCAGGTGGTGCGCTATCCCACCATGAGCGCCGACCGGCTGGTGGCGGCCGCCAGCCGCGCCCTGGGCGACCTGAATTTCGAGTCGAACCGCGACGATGCGCAGGGCCGGGTCAGCGGCGATTACATCGCTGCCGCGCCGACGCACGAGAAGCAGCGCGACGATCTGTTCAAGAAGAGCCTGAAGGGCTACGCGACGGCGGCGGTGACGGCGCAGGTTGAAATCCTGCCGCTGCCGAACCAGGACACCGGCGCCAACGTGCGGCTGCGCCTGTATGCCGCGGTGGACGGTGCCGCGCCGGCGCTGATCGACAGCGTGGCGCTGTACCAGATCTTCTTCAGCCAGCTCGGCACCGAGCTGGGCGAGCCGATGGCGCCGATGCCCGAGGCCCAGCCGCAGGATCGCCCCCGGCCGCTGGTGCCGTCGATTTCAGGGGTCTAAGGGAGTGGAGCCGGCGGCGCCCCCCCTGCGCCGCCGTTGACCCCTGGCCGCGCGGCCACGCATTACTTTGTATGATGCCGGCTGATCTTTTTCCCGTCCGCGACATGACCACACGCCACTGTATCGCCGCCCTAGCCATGCTCACCGCCTCGCTTTCCACCGCTCACGCCGCGCCGCTGGATGCGACTACCCTCGCCAACGTCACCGCCAATACCTACGCCAATGTGCAGCAGGTGCGTACCCGGCACGTGGCGCTGGATCTGGCGGTGGACTTCAGGAAAAGTGAACTCTCCGGCACTGCCACGCTGGAGCTGGAGCGGGTCGATCCGGCCGCGACGCAGGTGGTGCTGGACACGCAAGACCTGGACATCCGCAAGGCCGAGACCAGCGTCGATGGCGAGGTCTGGCTGAAGGCGCCATTCACGCTCGGCAGCAGCGACGAGGTGCTCGGCGCGCCGCTGACCATCACCCTGCCCTCCGATGCGACGCGGGTGCGGGTGACCTACACCACCAAGCCCCGGGCTTCCGGCCTGCAATGGCTGCCGCCGGCGCAGACCCTGGGCAAGAAGCATCCCTTCATGTTCTCGCAGTCGGAAGCGATTCACGCGCGCTCCTGGATTCCGCTGCAGGACACGCCGTTCGTGCGCGCCACCTACGAGGCGCGCATCCACGCGCCGAAGGGCCTGCGCGCCGTGATGAGCGCCGACATGAAGGACAAGCCGGACGCCTCCGGCGCCTGGACCTTCAACATGCCGCAGGCCATTCCCAGCTACCTGATCGCGCTGGCGGTCGGCGACATCGCCTTCGAAGCCACCGGCCCGCGTACCGGCGTGTACGCCGAGCCGGCCATGCTGAAGAAGGCCGCCTACGAGTTCGGCGAGACCGAGCGCACTCTGCAGCTGATGGAGCAGGCTTTCGGCCCCTATCGCTGGGGCCGTTACGACATCCTGGTGCTGCCGCCCAGCTTCCCCTTCGGCGGCATGGAGAACCCGCGCCTGACCTTCGCCACCCCCACGGTCATCACCGGCGATCGCATGCTGGTGTCGCTGGTCAGCCATGAGCTGGCGCACAGCTGGTCCGGCAACCTGGTGACCAATGCCAGCTGGAACGACTTCTGGCTCAACGAAGGCTTCACCGAATACCTCACCTACCGCCTGGTGGACATGCAGTTCGGCCAGGCGCGCGGCGACACCGAGCGCGTGCTCGGCCTGACCGATCTCAAGGACTCGATGAGCCATCTCGACAAGATCGACTGGTCGCTGGTGCGCAGCAGCCCGGCCAAGGACCCGGACGCGGTGTTCAGCAGCGTGCCTTACGAGCGCGGCACCCTGTTCCTGACCTGGCTGGAAACGCAATACGGCCGGCCTGCGTTCGACGCCTTCCTGCGCGGCTGGTTCGACGACCATGCCTTCCAGAGCGCCACCACCGCGCAGTTCGTGACCTACCTGCAGGACAAGCTGATGGCGCAGCAGCCGGGCAAGATCACCCAGGCGCAGGTCGATGCCTGGCTGCACCAGCCGGAGATTCCGGACTTCGCGGTGCTGCCGCACTCGGATGCGCTGACCAAGGTCGACGAGGAGCGCGATGCCTGGCTCTCCGGCAAGTCCACCCTGGAAGCGCTGCCGGCGGCACAGTGGAGCGTGCACGAGTGGCAGCAGTTCTTCGACAACATGCCGGCATCCGCCACGCTCGAGCAGGTGCGGGCACTCGATGCGCGCTTCAAGCTGAGCCAGACCCATAACGCCATCATCGCCTGCGCCTGGTTCCATGTCGCCATTGCCCACGGCGACAAGGCGGTATGGCCGGCGGCGCAGCACTATCTGGGCAGCGTCGGCCGCATGCGCCTGATCACGCCCCTGTATCGCGAGCTGATCAAGACGCCGGACGGCAAGGCTTTCGCCGAGCAGACCTACGCCAAGGTCAAGGCCGGCTACAACCCCATCGCGCAGCAGGCGGTGGAGCGGATACTGAAGGGCGCCAGCGGCGGCTGAGTTTCCGCGCGGGCGGATCGGCTTCGCATCGAGCCGGTCCGCCCCGAGGTGCCGCGTAGCCGTGGCGCGGCCTGCGTACCTGGCGGTATTTTCATAATACGGTTGCAGTACTGCCCGGTTCATGGCGTCGCCGCTTCATGCCGGTTATAAGCTCGCCGACCTGACGACTGGTTCTTATTGCGGGGGCCGGATGGTCCGCGCATGTCACCATACCGCTTCGCGGATTGCCTATACTCCGTCCGCTGTTCGATGGGCCAAGGCGGGGCGGTGGGCGTCCCCGCGCGGTGTGGACGATTCAGGGAAATCACCATGAAGAAGCTGGGAATGGCGCTGCCCATGGCGGCGCTGCTGGGTGTTGCTGCGTCGCTGGCCGGCTGCGGCGGCACTTCGACGCCGATGGACGGCGCTTCGAGCGGCAGCAGCAGTGGCGGTAATGGAGGCAGCAGCGGCAGCAGCGGCGGTACCGGTACCGCCGCCCTGGTCTACGGCTGCAACTGGCTGTTCGAATCGGATGCGCAGACCGCCAACGTTTTCTATCCGGACACCAGCGCGGTGTACTGGGTGGCGGCGCTGCCGGATTCCATCCCTTCCGGCGACCAGATCGAGATCGCCGGTACGTCTCCCACCGCGCGCTATTTCTCCTTCGAGGTCTATACCGAGAACGGCAAGGCGGAGTCGGGCGCCAACGACGCCGCGATTTTCGGCAGCGCCGCGACCCCGGCGCAGGCGGTGGCGGCGGGGCAGGGCTACAAGCTGTCGGTGATCTACAGCCTCACCGCCGCCAGTTCCGGCACCACGCTGGTGGCCAACCCGGCCAATGTCAGCCTGCGCGCCCCGGCCCATAAATTCATTCTGTACCGCCTGTACCTGCCCACCTCTGGCGCGGCCGACTTCGGCAATCTGCCGGTGCTGACCTACGTGGCGCAGGACGGTACCCGCACGCCCCTGTCGGCGACGCCGGACCAGGCTTCCTGCAACACCATCCTCAACAATATCGACAAGCTGTTGTCCGCCGACGGCTCCAGCTCCGGTTCGGGGTCGAGTTCCGGTTCCGGCGGCCTCGCCCTGGCCGAGCCCGCGATCAAGCCGCCCTCGATGTCCATCTACCGTTCCACCGTGGGGCGCTTCCAGAACCTGGACGTGCGCTACATGCGCGAGAAGACCAATGCCACGCTGGGCGACCTGCTGCTGGTGCGCGGCAAGGCGCCGGCCTTCGCCGGCAGCGGCCAGACGCCTCAGGTTCGGTACTGGTCGGTATGCAGCGACGGCGCGCACAAGCCCTATCCGGCCGTGGAGTGCCTGGTGGACCAGGATGCGCATGTCGGCGCCGACGGCTATTACAACGTCGTCATCTCCACCGATACGCCGCCGGCGGGATACCAGTCGCAATTCGACTACCTGCCGTTCGGGGCCGATGCCTTCGGTCAGCCGATCTACCGCCAGCTGCTGGCCGCGCCCTCGTTCAGCCAGTCGATCGACAACAGCAGCATCCTGCTCGGTCCCAAGCTGACCATGGGCGACTACTATCCCGATACCGCCTACTGTTCCAGCAGCGTGTTCTCCAGCAATCTTTCTGCCGGGGCGGCGGCGGTGTTCGCCGCCTGCAAGAGCAGCCAGGGCGTGGGCATCGTGCCCGATCTGGGCAACTGAAGTTTCTCCGGGCTGCCCGGGAGCCCACCCGGGTAGTTTGTTCCGATAGCTTGCCCCAATAGTTTGTTGGGCCGGCGCTTTGCACCGGCGTCTCCGCGGGTAGGGTGAAGCGGCTTTTTCCTACCCCTGCGGGTAGGAAAATCAGACGCAAAGACTCCATCGAAGCATTGTTTTGCCGTTTGTCAGGCAGTCGCATCTGTGCCCGTGGTATGAGCGTAGAACCAGTGTTACCAAGGCACTCATAACGACCCCCGATCGATCGGGATGCTCAGAGGAGAACTAATGATGCGCATACGCAAATACGATGTGGACTACGGACGTCGCGCCCTGCTGCAGAAGGCGGCTCTGGGCGCTGGCGCCGGGGTACTGGCGCCGCTATGGCCGATGATCGCCAGTGGCGACATGAGCAA
>Ga0302314_10003424_pt1 | contig 29269 bp, 29 predicted proteins | sample III_Palsa_N2_3_FD_200533 | JGI IMG/M metagenome (GOLD analysis project Ga0302314, IMG submission 200533) | Peat permafrost microbial communities from Stordalen Mire near Abisko, Sweden - III_Palsa_N2_3 | ecosystem: Environmental > Terrestrial > Soil > Palsa > Peat permafrost | place: Sweden...
CGGCTGCGAAGATCCAGCGAATAGGGCTTGCTCATTCCCGCCGGCCTCCTTGCCCAGCAGGAAGCTTGAATCAGACCTCAGCTGATTTGGGAATCCCACGATTCACAGAAATCCCCACCCGCTCTAGATTTTCGGGCTGCAACAAAAGTTAGTCATGGTGAGGAGCGACGCCTTCGTCGCGTCTCGAACCACGCACTTGGGTAAACGCCGCCCCGGTTCGCCAGAAGGAACTAAATCCTCTTCTCCAGGATCACGAACGCCAGATCGTCCCTCAGCGGGCGGCCATAGCGATCGTCGCCGTAGGGGTAGGGCTCGACCACGCCGGTGGGCGCATAGCCGCGGCGGGCGTACCAGGCGATCAGGGGCTCGCGGACATTGATCACCGCCATCCGTATGCGCTGGGCGCCATGGTCGCGCGCGAAGTGCTCCGCAGCCGCCAGCAGGGCGCGGCCAAGCTGGCGATCCTGCAGGCCGGGATGCACCGACAACAGGCCTAGGCGCCATACGTCTCCCGCGTCCGGCTCCGGCTCCAGCCAGACCGACCCCACCACCGGGCCGGCCTCATCGTCGCAATAAAGCAGCAGATGGGCGTTGGGGCTGCTCGCCAGATCGCGCTGGAGCATCGCCAGATTGATCCGTTCGCCTTCCAGAACGTCGCTTTCGGCATTCCAGCCGCGAGAGCCTTCGGCGCCGCGATAGGCCAGATTGGCGAGGTCGACCACCGCCTGGTGATCGTCGGTCCGGGCGCGTCTGAGCAACATGGAGCGGACTAAAGCCAGCGCCGGCCGAGCCTGTAAAGCCTCATTCGGCCTCGGCCAGGGCGCGCCGTACGGCTGTGTCCAGGTCATTGATCTGGAAAGGTTTTCGCAAGATGTGCGCGGGGTCGAACAGCTTGTAGACGGCGTCCATGTCCGCATAGCCGGTTGCGAGGATGATCGGCAGGCTTGGCGCACGCATCCTGGCGGCCTCCGCGACCTCCACACCATTCAGCCCAGGCATGGCGTAGTCGATGATCATCAGCTCCGGCGTCTCGTCGGCGAGCCGCTCAAGGCCCTCTCGCCCATGCGCTGCGGACACGACCGAATAGCCCAGCATCTCCAGCGACTCGACGATGAACCGGCGTACGCCTGCGTCATCCTCGACCAGCAGCACGCGGGCGCGAGCCTCGCCTCGGCTGGGGGGCGCGGGCGGACCGTCAAGCATCTCGGGACTGGGCGCCGTGGTTCGGGGCAGCCAGATCTCCACCGTCGCGCCCTGGCCCTCGACACTGTCCACGCGCGCCGTCCCGCCAGATTGTCTGGCGATGCCATAAACCTGGCTCAGCCCAAGGCCGGTGCCCTTGCCGATCGGCTTGGTGGTGAAGAAGGGGTCGAAAACCTTATCGAGGTGACTGGCCGGTATGCCGACGCCATGATCGGTGACGCCGATCACCACATAGTCGCCCTCCGCCAGCCCGCCTGTCGCCGCGGCCGTTCGGCTTGAGACGGTCAGCAATCCACCGTTGGGCATGGCGTCGCGACCATTGATCGCCAGATTTAGAATGGCCAGTTCGACCTGGTTGGCGTCCGCCATCGCCCACGGACCCGAGGGATCCAGATCCTTTTCAACCCCGTGGAGCGGACCAAGCGTGCGATCGATCAGCTCGTCCATGCCGCTGATCAGCGCGTTGATGTCCACCGGCGTCAGCGTCAGGCGCTGGGTGCGCGAGAAGGCAAGCAGCTGCCGGGTCAGCTTGGCCGCGCGGCTGGACGCCTGCAATCCCATGTCCGCCAGCTTTTCCAGGCGGTCGTCGGAGGCGCGTCGCCGGATCAGTTCAAGATTTCCGGCAATGATGGTGAGCAGGTTGTTGAAGTCATGCGCAATGCCGCCGGTGAGCTGGCCGACGGCTTCCATCTTCTGCGATTGAACCAAGGCTTCCTGGGCGCGGGCGCGCTCGGCGATCTCCTGCATCAGCTGGTTGTTGGCGCGGGCCAACTCGTCGGTCCGCCGGCCGATGCGTTCCTCAAGCGTGCTGTTGAGCCGGGTCAGGCGATCCTCGGCGCTGGACAGTTCATGCAGCCGCTCACGCGCCTCATACTGGCGGCGGCGACCGCGCAACGCGGAAGCGGCGGCGCTGGCGAGGGTCTCCGAGTGGATCGGACGCTCCAGCACGACCACGTTGCCGAGCCGAAGGAGGATGTCCACCGCATCCTTCGGCCGTCGTCCGGCGCGTTTGGTGGCCAGCAGGATGAAGGGAAAATCCGACCAGGGCGCCTGGCCATGGAGCCAAGCCTGCAGCCGGCGCCGATCGCCGACGATCAGCGATTCCTCGGTCACAAGCGCCGCGCCGGCGCCCTGCTCCAGTTCGCACGCAAGGTCATCGACGCTGGCGCAGGTCTGGCAGTCGTGCCCAGCGCCAGTCAGGACCTGCGATGTCACCTCTGCGTCACGGCCGCGAACGGCAAGGATCAGAATACGCTCCTCCACCCTCAGCCTGCCTTCGGGGTCGAGGCCATCAGGGGCGTGGAGCCGCGATAAGCCGGAAGCCCGCTCAATACGCCTTCGAAATCCCGGAGCGGCTCGCCGAGCCGGACGCCGTTCTGGTCAAGCGCGAACTCGCGGATGCTGCTTTGGTGGGCCGTGACCCGGCTCTTGGCCACCGACACCGCCTTCAGCATGCGGCCAGCCGCCTCGAAGTAGCGGAACATGATGATGCCGTCGCTGAGGTAGCTGACGTCCACATCGGACCGGACATCGCCGATGATGCCGTGCTGACCCAGCACGAGCATGGTGATCACCCCCTGCTGGTTCAGGTAGCTGAGCAGCTCGTGCATCTGCAGCAGCAGGTAGTCCTCGCCCGGCATGGCCCGCATAAAGGCGTTGAGACTGTCAATCACCAGCAAGCGAACACCGTCTTCTTCCACGGCGTGGCGGACCCAGCTGGCGAACTCTCCGGGGGACAGCTCGGCGGGATCGATCTGCACCACCCGCAGCTGCCCTGTCTGGATGTGAGGCTCCAGGTCCATGCCCAGCGCCTTGGCCCGCGCCAGCATGGTCGCGCGCCCCTCGTCGAACAGATAGTAGGCGGCCTTCTGACCACGCTGGATGGCGCTCAGGCCGCAGCGCACCGCCGTACTGGTCTTGCCGACGCCTGACGGTCCGGTGAGCAGGGTGTTGGTTCCAGGCGCCAGGCCGCCGCCCAGCATCTCGTCCAGCGTCTGGATGCCGGTGGAAACCAGATCGACCTCGAACGGCGAGTGGTGCTCGGCCGCGACCAGCCTCGGGAATACCGCCACTCCGCCGGTTTCGATGACGAAGTCATGGTAGCCGCCTCGATACTTCACCCCGCGCATCTTGATCACACGCAGGCGCCGTCGCTCGACGCCATACTCCTGCGGCAACTGTTCGAGGGTGATCACGCCATGCACGACGCTATGCAGCTGGATATCCTTCACCGGATCGCCGCTGCGGTCATCCAGCATCAGCACGGTGCAGTTCCGGGTGGAGAAATACTGCTTGAGGGCCAGAATCTGCCGCCGATACCGCAGCGAGTTCTGCGCCAGCAGCCGCATCTCGGAGAGGCTGTCGAAAACCACCCTCACCGGCTTTGAGCGGTCGACGCACTCGATCACGCCCTGGATGGTTTCACCGAGTTCGACCTCGGACGGATCCAGGATCGACTGTTCAGCCTCGGGATCGAGGCCCTCGCCCTTCACCAATTCGAACAGCTCGATCTCGTCGAGCGACCAGTGGTGACTGCGCGCGACCTCGCGCAACTCCGCGGCCGTTTCGGACAGGGTTATGTAGAGGCCGCGTTCGCCCAGACGCACGCCTTCCAGCAGGAACTGAAGCGCAATGGTGGTCTTGCCGCTGCCTGGGGTTCCCTCGATCAGATAGGCCCTGGCCTTGCTCAGTCCGCCGCCAAGCACCTCGTCGAGCGCCGCGATGCCGGTGGAGGAGCGTCCTTCAGGGGGTGTTGGAGTCCCGGTAGCTTGCATCTCTTTCTCGTCTGATCACGCGCCAGCAATTGAGCGCCTCCGCGACTGAAGAGAACGAGCTTGGCCGAAATTGGATGCGTCAGGCGCGGGTCACCTGTGCAACGTCTGTCACGTGGCGTCGGTTTCCAGCGCCTCGACGCGGAGCAGCAGCTTTTCCATCGTCCGGTCGGCCACGCCGGCCTCCCGCAGGTGGTCCACCAGATTACGGAGATAGTCGATGTTGCGGCCCGACAGTCCCGTCGCGCCGGCAATCAGCCGCGCCTGCGCCTCCGCGCTGAGGTCGCCGGCCCATTGCGGATGATGAACGTCGGACAGAAACACCAGGGTCCGCACGGCCTCGCCGGAGGCCAGACGGATCGACGCTGACGCCTCGACATAGGTCTCGGTTGGCTGTTCGCGTTCGCGCAGGTAGGCATAGGTCTCCGGCCAGCGCGCCGACGCCACACGGTAGGCGCAGCCGCGCACCGAGCCGCCGGGCGCCAGGCCCAGCACCAGGCCCGGCCGCTCATAGGTGCCGCGATGGTGCACCGAATAAATACAGAAGGCGCGCCGGCGGCCATGGAGCACGGCGGCCTGGCGGTCTAGAAAGTCAAACCCTGGGCGCCACATCAGCGAGCCATAGCCGAACACCCAGCGGTCGACCGCCCCGCCCGTCTCACTCATGAACGCCCACGCTCCGACACGGATCACAGCCCGCCGATGACCTTGCCCGATCACGACGCCGCTTTCAAACGACCGAAGCGGCGCTGGCTGTTCATCCCCTACGCTATCGTCGTGATCGCCGTCTTCCTCTGGAGCATCGCCTGGCTGGAGATCCGCAATCAGGTGGCGCTGGCGATGGACCGCGCCAGCGTCCAGGCCCGCGCCCACGGCGCCGCGCTGGAGTGGAAGGACCGCACCATCGGCGGCTATCCGTTCCGGATCGAGGTCGTGGTCACGAACTTCCAGGCCGGCGAACCTTCCGGCTGGGGCCTGGCCGCGCCGAGCGTGAAGGCGGTCGCCAACGCCTATGACCCCTACCACTGGGTGGTCGCGGCGGAGGAAGGCGCGACCCTGAATCGCCCGGGCGGCGCGACCCACGTCGCCGGCCGGGCGATCCGCGCCAGCTGGGTCGGAAAGGGCGACGCCGCGCCGCGCATCATCATCGAAGGCCTGGGCCTGACCTTCGCCGCCGATCCGGGCGCCAAGCCCTTTCCGCTCGCCGGCGCCGAGCACGCCGAGATATTCACCCGCACCGAGCCGGACGGACGGATGGACGCCGGTCTGTTGCTGGAAGCCGCCCAGCCGCGCGCCGCAAGGCCCGGCGCGCCGAGCCTGCTGGCCGACCTGACCGCGAACCGGCCCTTCGCCCTGCTGTGGCAGGGGATCGTCAGCCACCCGGAAGCGTTCCGCGGCCCCAGCGCGCCGGCGGCGGCCCAGGCCTGGGCGAACGCGGGCGGCGAGATCGCCACGGTGCGCGCCGGCGCTTCGGCGGGACCGCGCGGCCTGGGCGTGCGGCCAGGCGTCCTCAGTCTGTCCGCCGACGGACGGCTGCGCGGCCAAGCTGACGTCGTGGTGCGGGGCGACGCCAGCAACGCCATGCGAGCCGTGGGCCAGGACCAGATCGTCGAGCCGATGGCGGCCGACGCCGTCGCCCTGATCCTGCAGGCGCAGGAAGCGGCGGGGTGGCGCACCGAGATCCCCCTGACCTTCCAGGCCGGCGTGACCACCCTCGGCCCCGTGGCGATCGGCCCCGCGCCTAAGCCGTTTTAGATCCGCCCATCCCCACGAAGGCGGGGATGGGCGCCGTGGTGGCGAACCCGCGCAGGAACCTTCCGGCTATTGCGCCCCGCGTCTCAATCTCTATGGTCCGGCGGCTTTCTTTGGGGACGTCATTTGGTGGACCAGCCGCCGCAATCCTTGGACGCCGTGCGTGCGCGCATCGATGCGATCGACGCCGAGCTTTTGCGCCTGGTGGACGCGCGGGCGGCGATCGCCGGCGAGGTTGCGCGGGCCAAGGAAGCAGCCGGAGACGCCGGCAAATTCGGGCTGCGTCCCGCCCGCGAGGCCATGCTGATCCGCAAGCTGATCGCCGGCTCCAGCCAGGGCGCGGAACCCGCGCTAACGGTGCGGCTTTGGCGCGAGTTCATCTCCTACAGCCTAGCGCGGCAGGGTCCGTTCCACCTGGCGGTTTGGGGCGGCGCGGACCCCGCGCGCGCGGTGGAGCTGGCGCGCATGAGGTTCGGCGCAGCGCCAACCCTGCGACAGGTCGCCAAGCCCGAGGACGCCCTTGCCGCCGCCAAGACCCAGGGCGGCGTCGGCGTGCTGGCCCTGGCGCAAGGCGGCGCCTGGTGGGGCCGGCTGCTGGCCGAGCCCAAGTTGTCCGTGTTCTCCGCCCTCCCCTGCCTGGCCGTCTGGGGATCCCTGTCCGCGCTGGCGGTGGCGCAGGTCGAGGTCGAGCCCTCCGGCGACGACGAGACCTTCTGGGTCACCGACGCGTCCGAGTCGGCGGCGAAGATTGTCGATGCGCTGAGCCGCGACGGGGTCGCCGCCGAGTTGCTGGCCGAGAGCGGCGGCCTCAAACTCTTCCTGCTGTCCGGCTTCTACCAGCGCGACGACGAGCGGCTCGCCCGCGCCCCGGGCCGACTTACCGGGGTGATCGGCGCCGCCGCCCGCCCCTTCGACGCTTGAAAGCATCGCTCATGAACGCCCCCACCCCCATCGACCGTAGCAAGGCCGACCGGCCGGTTCCCAAACCTGGGATCCTGGACATCCACGCCTATGTGCCAGGCAAGGCCAAGGTCGAGGGCGTCGCCCACCCGGTGAAACTGTCGGCCAACGAGAACATCCTCGGCTGCAGCCCCAAGGCGAAGGCCGCCTTCGCCGGCGCGGCCGACCGGATCAACATCTATCCCGAGGGCCGCGCCAACATCCTGCGCGCCGCGGTGGCGGAACGGTACGGCCTGGAGCCGGAGCGGCTGACCTTCGGCACCGGCACCGACGAAATCTTCCAGCAGATCTGCCAAGTCTACCTTGAGCCCGGCGACAACATCGTCCAGGGCCAGTATGGCTTCGGCGCCTACGCGATCGCCGCCGGCGCCTGTGGCGGCGAGGTGCGCTTCGCCCGGGAGCCGGACTACCGCATCGACGTGGATGAGGTGCTGGCCTGCCTCGACGAGCGCACCCGCATCGTCTTTATCGCCAATCCGGCCAATCCCACCGGCACCTGGATCACCGCCGAGGAAGTCGAGCGCCTCCACGCCGGCCTGCCGCCCAGCGTGATGCTGGTGCTCGACGGCGCCTATGCCGAGTTCAATACCGACCCCCGCTTCAGCGATGGGCTGGAGCTGGCGCGCACCTCGTCGAACGTGATCGTCACCCACACCTTCTCCAAGCTGCACGGCCTGGCCGCCTTGCGCGTGGGCTGGGCCTATGCGCCTGTGGAAGCCGCGGACGCCATCGATCGCATCCGCCTGCCCTTCAACACCTCCATCGCCGCGCAGGAAGCCGCCCTCGCCGCCCTCGCCGACACCGAGTTCCAGGCCCAGTCGCTGGCGCTGGTGGAACAGTGGCGCCCGTGGCTGGTGCAGCAACTGGGCGGCCTTGGGCTGGAGGTGCTGCCGTCGGCCGGCAACTTCCTGCTGGTGCATTTCCCGACCACGGCCGGCAAGACCGCCGCCGACGCCGAGGCCTTCCTCGCCAGCCGGGGCTATCTGACCCGCGGCGTCTCCAGCTACGGCCTGCCCGAACACCTGCGCTTCAACATCGGCCTGGAACAGCACAACCGCGACGTGGTCGACCTGATCGCCGAGTTCCTGAAGCGATGACAGAGCCGGTGGTCGCGCGGCTGCCCATCTTTGAGCGAATGGCCGTGATCGGCTGCGGCCTGATCGGCTCGTCGATGATCCGCGCGGCCCGGGCGAGCGGGGCGGTCGGGACGGTCGCCGTCCACGATCTCAGCCCGACGGTGCGCCAGCGCGTGGTCGAACTGGACTACGCCGACGAGGTCTTCGACGATCCGGCCGAGGCCGTCGCCGGCGCCGATCTGGTCATCTTCGCCGCCCCGCCCGCCGCCATCGGCGAGGTCGCCAAGCTCGCCGCTAGGGGCCTGAAGCCCGGCGCGATCGTCTCTGACGTCGGCTCGGTGAAGTCGGCGATTTCCGACGCCCTTCTGGATGCTCTGCCGGACAGCGTCTTCGTCGTCCCCGGCCACCCCATCGCCGGCACCGAATCCTCCGGCCCCGACGCCGGGTTCGCCGAGCTGTTCTCCGGCCGCTGGACCATCCTGTGCCCGCAGGCGCGCGAAGACGCCGCTTACGCGGATGCGGTCGAGCGCCTGACCGCGTTCTGGCGCGCCCTCGGCGCCAACGTCGAGCTGATGGACGCCAAGCACCATGACCTGGTGCTGGCGGTCACCTCCCACCTGCCGCACCTGATCGCCTACAACATCGTCGGCACCGCCGCGGACCTGGAGGACGTGACCCAGGGCGAGGTGATCAAATATTCCGCTGGCGGCTTTCGCGATTTCACCCGCATCGCCGCCTCCGATCCGGTCATGTGGCGCGACGTCTTCCTGCTCAACAAGGACGCGGTGCTGGAGATATTGGGCCGGTTCACCGAGGACCTGCAGGCCCTGTCCCGCCAGATCCGCTGGGGCGAGGGCGACAAGCTGGAAGCCCTGTTCACCCGCACCCGCGCCATCCGCCGAGGCGTCATCGCCGCCGGCCAGGAAAGCCCCGACACCAATTTCGGCCGCGACAAAAAGCCGGGCTGAGGCTTCCCTGGGGACAGTCTGGCCAAGCCTGGGGCGCGAGCATAGCCTTCCGCCAAGGAGGCTACCGCGTGGACAGCGATCTACGGCTCAATTTCCAGAAACTGGCGCAAGCCGGCGTTCCCACCGCTCGCGTGGAATCCCTGGCGCGGCGATGCCGGAACCCCGCCGCCACGCGCATCGACCGTATGGAGCTTGCCGCCGCCCTGGCTCACGCCGCCTTCGCCGCGCCAGAATTGATCATCGAGACCTATGACGCCGCCGCGAGCGGCTGGCGGGACACAGCCGTCGAGGGTCCGGCCGTGACGCCGCCTCGGCATGACCCCGCGCCGATCTCGCCCGCGTTCTGGTCGGCGCTGTGGGCGCAGCTCGATCCCGATCGGGCCCCGCCGACCCCGGGCGAAGTCACCCTCAACACGGCCGGCCTCGGCGCCAATCTGGACGACAGCCTGAAGGACCGCAGCGCCGACGCCGCGCTGGCCTATCCCGATGTCGCCAAGGCGGCGCAGCACGGCGAGCCGCCGCGGTTTCGGCTTGAGGACCTTGCCCGTTGTCCCAAGGGGTCCCTCGGCGCCACCTTCCACGACCTGATCGTCGACAACGGTTTCGACCTGGAGGTGCTGGACCGGGACAGCCTGGGACTGGACACGCTGCCGGCGCCGCTGGGCTATCTCAACGCCCGCATCCTTCAGTGCCACGACCTCTGGCACATCGTCGCCGGCTACGACACCACCGCCCTGCACGAGGTGGGGATTTCAGCCTTCCAGCTGGCCCAGTTCGGCCACGGCTATTCCGCCATCTTCCTGGCCGTCGTCGCCGCGCGCTCGGTTGAGGACCCGACGACCTTCGCCGTGCTGCTGGATGTGGTGTTCGACGCCTGGCGCCACGGCCGCCAGACCCCGCCGCTGATCGCCATCCCCTGGGCCGAGGTCTGGAGCCAGACCACTGAAGCGGTGCGGGCGAGGTTCAGGATCGCGCCGTTCGCCTCGCCCTATCCGGCGGATTTGTTCGAGCAGCCGCGAGCGGCGTGAGGGCGGGGTTTATCAGCTGACTGGTTTTTTATGGCGCTCATCCCCGCGAAGGCGGGGACCCAGGAGACTGGGCGCTCGGCTTGAGACAATCCCCTGGGTTCCCGCCTTCGCGGGAATGAGCGGATTGGGAGCCGAGGCATAATGCTCAATCCTCCAGCCGCCCTTTCCGAAGGTCTTTTTCCAACACCCCGAGCTGACCGTTCCAGAACCCGCCCATACGCATCAGCCAGGCGGCACATTCGGCCAGGGCGATGCGGTTCACCGAATAGAAGCGTTGCTGCGCGGCCGGCCGGACCGTAACCAGGCCTGCCTCGCGCAACACCTTCAGGTGCTGGGAGATCGCCGGCGCGGAGCTGTTGAACTGATCGACGATGTCGCGCACCGGGCTCTCGCCATCAGCGAGAAACGCCACGATCTGCCGGCGCGTCGGATCGGCCAGAACTTCAAAGGTGGATGATACGGACATGCCACCATATTCGCGCATCTCTAAATTAAGTAAATATGCATATATGAAACGCGTGGGAATGAGACTTTACAATTGAACGTCCGCTTGTCCGGGCGTTCCCGGCTTGCCGTCACCCAGCGCCGTTTGTAGCAATGCCCCTTCAACAGGCGGGGCGGTCATGAACGATCCTATAGACCACACGGCGAAGGGGCGACGACGAGGGTTTCTGACGGCGCTGGCCGTGTTGCTGGTCCTGTCGGCGCCGATCGCGGCGGCCCAGACGCCGAAGCCGCCCCCGCCCGCGACGCCTGCCGCCCTCCCTTTTGTGCTGAAGCAGATCGGCCCAGGCGTCTACGCCGCCATCGATGGTCCGAAAGGGACCTCCGGCTCCAACGCGGGCGTCGTCATCGGCGATGACGGGGTGCTGGTGGTCGACAGCTTCTTCAACCCCAGCGCCGCCAAGGCCCTGCTGGCGGAAATCCGCAAGATCACGCCAAAGCCGGTCCGCTATGTGGTCAACACCCACTACCACGCCGACCATGTGGGCGGAGACAACGTGCTCCGCGACGCCGGTGCGATCATCATCGCCCATCGCAACGTTCACGGCTGGGTCCGCACCGAGAACGCCCACCTGTTCGGCGACAAGATCACCCCAGCCCAGCGCGACTTCATCGCCCACCTGGCCCTGCCGGACCTGACCATCGACAAGGACATGACCGTCTGGCTGGGGTCGCGCAAGGTCGAGGTTCGGACCGAGCTTGGCCACACCGGCGGCGACCTCACCATCGCCGTGCCGGACGCCAAGGTGCTGTTCTGCGGCGATCTTCTCTGGCGACACACCTCGCCCAACATCATCGACGGCACGGTCAGCCAGTGGATAGCCACCGACGATGGATTTCAGCATCTGCCGGACGCGGCGACCGTGACCTTTGTTCCCGGTCACGGCGACTTGGCCACGGTCAAGGACGTCGCCGACTTTGAGGCCTACCTTACCGATCTGTCGGCAATGACCGCCGACGCCCGCCGCGCCGGCCTGTCCGGAGACGCGCTGGTCGCGGCGGTCAAGCCCAGGCTCAAGGCGCGCTACGGCGGTTGGGACAGCTTCGACTATTTCGCGGCCAAGGAAATCGGCTTCATGGACGCCGAACTGGCCGGGACCAAGCGCGTGCCGACGCCCAGGGGCGACTAGCGCCGGTCGCCCGCGCCTCCCACAACCAACCGTTGGCGACGCCCCGCAATCGCGATAGGATTGTGAGCTTGAGGGCATTGTCCGACAGGGGGCGACATGACCACGGATTTTGGCGCGCGGCCACGGCGCCGCGGGGCGCCGGTCGGCTGGATTATCCTGGTTCTCTGGATGGTCGGGCTCCTGGGAGCGGCTGGTGCGAAGTTCTATCTGGACCGCCAGGCGGCGATCAAGACTGCGCAGATTTGGGCCGCCTCGGGACCGCCATGCCCCACAGACCCCACGCCGCGGGACGACGGGTATCAGCCCGGCCAGAACGCCATGGGATTCGAAGGCGCGAAGTATCTGGGTGATTTCAAAACGGCGAAGTGCGGCACGACCCTCGATCACGGCGGCGTCGGCCAGGGCGTCGTCGCGGTCTGCAAGCTGAAGGGCGCGACCTACATAACCCTGATGACAGCAAACCGCAGCTTCCAGTTTCTGACCTCGGGCCACAACGCCACGATCTCCATCGAACAAGGCGCGGCCTCCTGCGTGCTGGACGCGGGGTAGCCACACTTATCCGGCTGATTTCGCCAGGAACGCCCCCGTCGCCTCGATCGCGTCCACCAGGCCCATCCGCTGTATGGTCACCCCATCCGGCAGGCTGGAGAACAGCCGCGTCGGCGCGGCGGGGTCCAGCATGACGAAGACGCCCTTGTCGTCGGCGCGGCGGATCAGGCGGCCGAAGGCCTGGGCGATGCGGGCGCGGGCGACGCCGTCGTCATAGGCCTTGCCGCCGAACCGGCCGCGGCGGGCCTTGTGCAACAGGTCGGGCCTGGGCCACGGCACCCGGTCGAACACCAGCAGGCGCAACGAGCGGCCCGGCACATCGACCCCGTCCCGCACGGCGTCGGTGCCGAACAGGCAGGCGTCCTCCTCGACCCGGAAAATGTCCACCAGCGCGCCGGCCTCCAACGGGTCGACATGCTGCGCGTAGAGGGCAAGGCCGCCCTCGGCGAGCGGACCGGCGATGCGGTCGTAGACGGCCCGCAGGCGGCGGATAGCGGTGAACAGGCCGAGCGCGCCGCCCCCCGCAACCAGGAACAGCTCGCGCATGGCGGCCGCGACCTGACGCGGATCCTCCCGGCCGACATCGGTGACCACGAAGGCCCTGGCGTTGGCGGCGTAATCAAACGGCGAGGCCAGCCTGAGGGTTTTGGGCCGGTCATCGAACCGCGCCGCGCCGGTGCGCATCTCCGCCAGCGAGAAGGGGTCGTCCAGCGCCGAGTCCGCCAGGGTCGCGCTGGTGATCAGCACCCCGTGCGCGGGGGCCAGCACCGCCGCCTGCAGCGGCTCGGTGGGATCGACCCAGTGGCGGCGGCAGGCGGCGTCGACCACCCGGCCATAGAGGAAGGTGGCCTCGAACCAGTCGACGAAATCCGGGTCGTCCTCGGCGTCCTCGGCGATGGCCTGCAACATGGCGCGCCAGGCCGGCAGGGTCATGCGCGCACGCCGATCCAGGCCGCGCAGGGCGCCCTCGATCCGCGCCCGTTCATTGCCGCCGAGATTGTCGGCCTCCTCGTCCAGCAGGTCCTCCAGCCGGCGAGCCAGAGCGACCAGGGGGCCTTCGACATCCGCCAAGGCGCGGGCGGCGAGGCCGGCGGTCTCGCGCACCAGATCGAGCGCCGGGCGGGCGGAGCATTCCTGGCCGACCTCCGAGGGCGCGGCGCGAGCGCGCAACTGTTCCAGGGCCGCGGTGAGGAAGGCCTCGATGGGGCCGATGGGGTTGGATTCTTCGGACGGCGGGGCGATGCGGCCGGACCAGCCCTCGCCCGGCAAGGCCGCGGCGGCGCGGATCACCTGATGCAGCGCCTCGCGCGCGTCCTCGCGGTCGCCGACCAGATCGCCCAGCCGCTGCTCCAGCCCGCGCCCGCGCCGACCACGTCCTTCCGGCCCGCGGATCCAGCGGCGCAGCTCCGCCGCCTCCGCGCCCGACAGGGCTGCGCTGAAGGCAGCGTCGGCGGCGTCGAACAGGTGGTGGCCTTCGTCGAACACGATCCGCTTGGGCGCGGTGGTCTCGACGTCGGTCTTCAGGCCCCGCGCGGCCCTGGCGCCGTCGAAGGCCGCCTGGGTCAGGACCAGGGCGTGGTTGGCGATCACCAGGTCGGCGCGGCGCGAGGCGCGGACGGCCTTCTCGATAAAGCAGACGCGGTAGTGGGGACAGGCGGCGTGGACGCACTCGCCGCGCCGGTCGACCAGGTTGGCGGGGCCGGCCTGCGACGCCGGGCCGATGGCGAACAGGCCAGGCAGCCAGGCGGGAAAGTCGCCGCCGGTCATGTCCCCGTCCCGTGTCGCCCTGGCCCAGCGCGCCGCCAGCGCCGCCCCGATCAGATCGCCGCCGCCGGACATGGCCGCATTGACCTGCTCCTGCAGGTTTAACAGGCAGAGGTAGTTCTCCCGCCCCTTGCGCACCACCGCCTTGCGGGCGCGGACGTCTGGGTCTGGGTAGATGGCGTGGGTCTCGCGCTCGATCTGCCGCTGCAGGGCGCGGGTGAAGGTGGAGACCCAGACCGACGGTCCGTTGGCCTCCGCCCACAGGGACGCCGGGGCCAGATAACCCAGGGTCTTGCCGACGCCTGTGCCGGCCTCGGCCAGCATCAGGTTGGGTTCATCCTCGCGGTCGCGGGGCTGGAAGGCGAAGGCGGTCTCGGCGGCGAACTCCGCCTGGGCCGGGCGGGCTTCATCCAGCCCGGCGCGGCCGAGGATTTCGGCCAGCCGCATGCGGGCCGCGTCCGGGTCGACCGGCCGGGAGCCCGGCTCGCCCACCGGCGCCTGATCCTCCCATTCGGGAATGCGCGTCCAGAGATCCAGGCCGGTTCCGCGCCAGCCTTCGCGAACCGCTTTGGCGCGCAGGGCGGCGACGACAGCGCTCGCCCAGGCCCAGCCGCCGCGGCCCAGAGTCTCGGCGGTCGCCAGCGCCTCCTCGCGGCTCGGCCAGGGCGATTCAGCAACCTCGGCCAGTAGCAGGCTGCAGGCGTCGCGCAGCGCCTGGGCCTTGGCCTCGGCGGTCTTGGGCTCCGGCAGGCCGAGGGCAAGGGCAAGTCCGGTCGCCGAGGGCGCGCAGAACCGCGCCGGGCGGACGAAGGCGTACAGTTCGAGCGCGTCGAAGATGTCCCGCGAGCGGGCCGGCGCCGACAGCTCCAGCCGCTTGGCGGTCAGGCCCGCGTGCGCCACCACCACCGGCGCGGACAGGGCCAGCTTGCGGGCTTCCGACGCGCTGACCCGCCGGGCGCCCGCGCCGTCGCAGACAGCTGCCTGCGGTCCAGGCAGGACCACCAGGGCCGGGGCGAGTTCAAGACTGGGGGAAAGCGCGTTCACGAACGAAGGCTAGCGGATCGCGAACGAAAACGGAACGGCAGATTAGCGGATCAGACCCGTCCGTGCACGCTGGCGAGGTAGCCTTCCTGACGCAGCGACGCATCGTGCCGGATCGAAACGCTGGCGCCGGGATTGGCGTCCGTCACCGTCACCTTGGCGTGTAGCTGTCTGGCCAGCGCCTCGACGATGCTGCTGCCGAGACCCACCTTGGCCGGCGCCGCCCCCTTGGGCATGCCGACGCCATCGTCGCTGACAGAAAGCGTCCAGTCGAAGGCGTCGGACTGGAACCCCACCAGAATGTTGCCGCCCCTGCCGTGCGGGAAGGCGTGCTTCAGCGCGTTGATCACCAGTTCGGTGACAATCAGGCCCAGGCTGACGGAGGCGTCGGCGGTTGCCACGCCATTGTCCGCCGCGACACGGAGAAACAGCTTTTCCCGATCCTGGATCATCGAGGCGCCGATGCTGTCGCACAACTCGGTGAAATAGCCGCGCAGCTCGACTTCGCCGAGCCTGGAGGCGGCGAGCTGCTGCTGTAGGGCGGCGACCGACATCACCCGGCTGTGGGCGTCTTGAAGATGGCCGCGGGTTTCGGCGGACGCCACACGGCGGGCGCTCTGCATCAGGACGCTGGCGATGATCTGCAGGCTGTTGGCGATCCGATGCTGCAACTCCTGATACAGCACCGCCTTCTCGCGCAGCAGGTCGTCCTTCAGCCGCTCGGCCAGTCGCGCGTCGGTCACGTCGGAAACCGCCAGCATCAGGCGCACGTTGGCCGAGTCGGCGTAGTCCAGCAGATGGGCGGTGATCACCAGACGGCGCGGGGCATGATCGGGACGCTTCAGGTCCATCTCGTAGGGCATGATATGCGCCGCGCGGGCGAGCGTCACACCGAGCAGGGACCGCAATTGCGGTACATCCCATTCGCCCCCGCCCAGGGCGAACAGGGAGCGGCCGGCGGTGAACACCGGGTCGATCTGGAAGGCGCGCGCGAAGGAGGCGCTGGCCGCGATCACGGTCAGGGCGCCGTCCAGCAGCAGGATCGGCGCGTCGGACGCCACCACCAATGCAAGGGCCAGACTGTCGGCGACTTTGGGAGGAATCGGGGCGGGATCGCCCATACAAAATCCAATCGTCCGCCGGCGACTCGCGGAGCGAAAGTCATCCCAGGCGGAAGGCAAACAGGACCGGATCAGGCCCGCGATTTTGGGCCATTCGACGATCACGGTTCATTCATAGCACCGATCGCCGCTGGAGCCGGCGCCTAATCTGAATCCAGCGCTTTAGGGTCGAGCTGGCCAAGGGGTGGCGTGGCCGGGCTCCCAGGGAGCGGGCCGGTGCTCACGTCATCAGGGGAGCCCAGGACAATGGTCCTCACCGCCATGGCTCTCCACTGCGCGGCGAGCTTCAGGAACTCCTGCGAAACCTGCTCGTCGGCGGCGACCAAGGCGTTGGCGGCGCACTCGGCGGCGCGTACGCGGCACTGATCGGCGTCCATGGGCGCGGGCCCTCCAAAGGCCTAGAAGCCCCGCGCGTATGGAAGGTTCCTTAAGGCGCTGAAATCATTCGCCTCAAGGTTAAGCTCGTCGGACCGCGCGCAGGATGATCAGCAGCACGATGGCGCCGCCCGCCGCGGTGAGGATGGTGGAGATCCAGCCGCCGCCCACGTGGATGTGGAATACGCCGGCGAGCCAGCCTCCGAGGAAGGCGCCGATGATGCCGACGACGATGTCGCCGATCAGGCCGAAGCCGCCGCCTTTGACAAAGGTCCCGGCGAGCCAGCCGGCGATGGCGCCGATGATCAGCCAAGCGATGAGACTGTGAGTTTCCATTTTGCTTCCCCCTTAGGGCTCGGCTTATCGCCGACTGGGCGGTGGTCGCCTCAGGTGGGGGAAAGCTTAACCGGTCGAAAGGGTTCCACAAAGCCGCGACTCCGCATCAAGGAAACAGCACCGGGTTGAGCGGGGTATCGATCACCTCGCCGACGACGGCGCCGGGACACCAGACGGCGCGGTCGAACACCTCCATCCGATTGGCGGGCTCCCTCAGCCGCATGCCTGCGTCCATGTAGATCACGGTCATCACCGAACGGGGCGTCTCGGTCAGGTTCGGCCCGGCGCGATGGTAGGTCCAGCCCTGGTGGAAGCTGACCTCGCCAATGTCGAAGCCGGAGCAGACGTAAGGATAGCCCTGCGCCTCCATCCGGTCGGTGATCCGCCGTTCGCTCTCGTCGGAGATATGCAGGCCGCGGCCCTCCTCGAAACCCTGGCTGCCGGCGTAGAAGCCCAGCGGACCCATCGCGTCCGGCGTCGCCTGCAAGGGGACCCAGGCGGTGATGCAGCGGTCGGACGCCAGCGGCCAATAGCCCTGGTCGCAATGGGCCGGGGTGAAGCCGCCGCCGGCCTCCTTGTAGAGGCTCTGGTCGTGATAGAGCCGCACGCCCTCCACCTCCAGCAGCCGCGCGGCCAGCCCCGCCAGCCGCTTGCCGAACACGAACCGCCGCGCGGCGCCGCTGGTTTGCCAAAGGTTGGTCACCTGCAGGAAGGCCTTGCCGTAGGAGGAGCGTTCCTCCAGCGGCGGAAGGTCGGCGCTCCGCTCCAGCGTTGCGCGGCTGATCTCCTCGGCGAAATGTCGCAGTGTCTCGGCCAAGAAGACCTGTTTCAGCCGGATGAACCCGTCGCACCGAAAGGCGTCGACCTGATCGCCGGACAGGGCGTAGGGCGCATCCAGCGGGTCATGGGCAGGGAGGTCGTCGAGCGGCATGGCGCGCACTCCGCGAGGGGTGGTTGAGACCACCCTAGCATCAGCGGCGCCCGCGTCACCAATCCCCGGCGCGACCTGCGCCGCCGCTCATTTGCCGCGCGACGCGTCGGTCAACACCGGCGGCAGGGTTGCATCCAGGGCGCGGGTGAAGTCGACGATGTCATCGGGAAGCACCTCGTGGCCCTGGCCGGGAATGACGGTGAACGATTTTGCCGGCGCATGGACGCGATCGAACCACTGTCTGACCAGGATCGTCGGCGTCCTCATGTCGTCCGAACCCTGAATGACGATGACCGGGACGGCAAAGGTGTCGAACTCCAACAGGTAGTTATCTCGCACGCCTGGTTTCCAAAGCGCGCTGTGGAGCATCCCGTTCTCGCCATGCGGCTCGGCAAGCAGGTCGGACAGGCTCCAATGCGGCGCGGTGAGAACAGCGCGCCGGTGACCCCAGTGCCCAAGGCCGGGCGTCGCATAGGGTTCGGCGGCGTGAGCCACGTGATCCAATTGTGGCGAGTCGTCCGCCCACGGCGGCGGTCCGGCGCCGTCGCGCAACTCGGCAAGGCCCTTGGCGTCGCCGGCGGCCTTCATCCGCGTCATAAGGTCGACGTAGGTCCATCGTTCCCAGTCCACCTGGGTCAGGGCCACGACGCCGGTGCCAACAAAGGCGGCGAAAAGGTCCGGCCGCGCATGGGCCATCTGGGCGCCGAGTTCGGAGCCGAAGGAATGGCCCACAAGGATGATCTTGTCGCGATGCAGGTGTTGGCGCAGGTATTCACTGACCGCGACCCCGTCGCTGACCATTTTCGCCATATCGATCGTCGGATCGACCATGCCGCCATTGCGGGCCAAGGTCTTGCCCCCGCCGCGCTGATCCCACTGCACGACGACATAGTTCCGCTCCATCGGCTGGAACTGGAGCAGCAGGTAGCTGAACGGAACGCCGGGCCCGCCGTGCAGGATGAGCAGAACCGGATTGCGCCGATCCTGACCCCGGATGGTGATCCACTGCGCGATGCCGTTGATCTGGACGAACTGTTCCTCGTCGATGCCGTTGGGACTGTGGATGGCGACCGCCTGGGCGGTCTGGTGCTGAAACCACGCGTGCAGAGCCAGCACGCCAACGACCGCCAGCCCCAGGACCAGGACAACCAGCGCAAGGCCGCGACCAAGGAGACGGATCATGGGGTCACTTCGACTCTGAATTTGTGGGGCCGCCGATTTGCGCCCGGACGATGTTCGCTATGGACGGGGGACCGCGAGCCCGTCTCGCCGACGTTGGAATATGCTCGCCGAGTTCGAAATTCAGCCAGCGTCCACGGTTTCGGCGAGGGCGCGCCGCCGCCACTCGGTGGGCGTGGCGCCAGTGGCGGCGCGGAATGCGCGATTGAAGGGGCCCAGGGAGCCATAGCCCAGGTCGAAGGCGATCTCCGCCACCGTGGTGCGCGCATCGGTGGGATTCGCCAGGCGCTGCTTGGCGGCTTCGACCCGCCGCGCGTTGAGAAAGTCGGCGAAGTTGCGATAGCCCAGGCGGCTGTTGATCAACCGGCGCAGTCGGTGCTCGGGCACGCCCAGGTCCTGCGCCAGTTGTCCGATCGTCAGCCGTTCGCGCCGCCAGCGCTCCGCGGCCATCAAGGTCTCCAACCGCGCCAGGTCGCCACGGTCGGCGATCTCCGCGCGGGAACCGGCCGGCTCGCGACGCCGGCCGTCGCTGAACATCGAACCCCGGGCCTGCAGGAACAGCGTCGCGGCCCCGAGGGATATGGCCGCTATGATCAGGCCGCCCAACGGCTGACCGGATGTGAACAGCATCCACCTGCCCATCGGGTGAAGCCGTCCACCCATGACAAGCACAGCTTCAAGGACGCCGTACAGGGACGCCAAACCCAGCAGCACAGCCCTCGCCCGTCTGCGGCCTGCCACCAGGTCCCCGCTCCAACCCCTGACAATCACATATCCGGCGTGGAGCATGAGCAGGCCAGCCGCCGCAATCCACACGTCCCACATCGCCGCGCGCGCCGCCTGGGGCAGGAGCAGGTTCACACACAGTCCGGCCGCCACCAATCCGGCCGCCGGCAAGAGGGTCAGCGCCGAGATGGTCTTGTCCGCGAACACCACCAGCACGAAAAGCCAGAACAGGCCGCTCAGCGGATAGGCGGCCAGGACAATGCCGTAGGTGTCGCCCAGCGCGTTCCAGAGCGTCAGCGACTGGGTGATCGTCCAGGCGCAAAGACTGAGGCAGACGAGCAGGCTGGAGAGCTTCACGTCCCGGCTCGCGTCGCCCCGCATCAATCCCAGAGCGGTGGTCAGGGCGGCGCCGATAACGACGCCGCGCACCAGGGTGTCCAGGAGAGTCAACGAGTCGCCCATGCGGCGAGGCTATCACGCCGCGACGATGGATGCCGATCTGGGGCCTGCCGGCTCCGCCCTGCCGAAACAGAACGGGAACATGCTATGGGGGCCGTGATGGACGGCGCCGACCTCCCTGCCCTATCGCCACGCCGGTTTGCGGACGGGTTCGACGCGCGTGGGCGCCTCAGCAGACGGCGACGGCCGAGGCGCTGGCATAGGTAATAGTCCGTCAGTCGCCGTCGAACATTCGATCCAGGTCGCGACCGCCATAAAGGACGCGATCTATCGTTACGAGGTCGGCGCCGACGTGAAAAGCGATCGTGATGCGGCGCTCAAATCCGACCGTCCGCAACCCGGACCTCAGTTCGTCGCGGCGCGTACCCCGCAACGGAAAATCGGAAAATTCCGCACAGAACCGCTCGACGCGTTCAAGATAAGCCATGGCGCGCGAACGTCCGGCCTGATCGGCGAGATAGTCGTAGAGTTCGACAAGATCGGTCTGCGCCTCGGGTGAAAAGACCAGCCTATAGGCCACGACCGTCTTTCGCGTGCCGTTCACGGATGAGGTCGAACACATCCTTTGCCGGTACGGCCCGCGAAGGGTCGGCGATCATGGCGTCATACACCGGCGCGACGTCCTGGATCAGCCACCGCTCGACCGCGGCGTCGCGCTCCCTAAGCGCGCGCAGGCCTGCCCTGACGACCTCGCTCACGGACGCATAGCCGCCCGACGCCACCAGACCGTCGATATAGTCGGCCTGGTCTGCCGGCAGGCTCACGGTGCGTTTCGTCACATTGGACATGAGGCCTCTCCTTTCGAGCCCGAATCTTACCATGGTATGATCAATTCATACCATCCCAATGGACTCGAAACAGAACAGGAACATGCTATAGGGGCCAGGATGGACGGCGCCGCCCTCCCTGCCCTGTTGCCACGCCGGTTCGCGGACTGGTTCGACGCGCGCGGATGGTCGCCGCGCAGCCATCAGCTGGCGATGCTGGAAAAAGCCAAGTCTGGCCGCGACGCCCTGCTGATCGCCCCCACCGGCGGCGGCAAGACATTGGCCGGCTTCTTGCCCAGCCTGGCGGAGCTGACCGAGCGGCCGGCGCGCAATGCGCCGCCGGGCCTGCACACCCTCTACATCTCGCCGCTGAAGGCGCTGGCCACCGACGTGGCGCGCAACCTGACCGCGCCGGTGACCGAAATGGGCCTGCCCATTACGATCGAGGCGCGCACCGGCGACATGAGCGTCGCCAAGCGCCAGCGGCAGCGGCTCTATCCGCCGGACATATTGCTCACCACGCCGGAGCAGCTGGCGCTGTTCTGCGCCTGGGAAGGTAGCCGCGCCTACTTCGCCGATCTCAGCCAGGTGATCATCGACGAGATACACGCCATCCATTCGTCCAAGCGCGGCGACCTGCTCTCGCTCGGCCTCGCGCGCCTGCAAGAATTCGCCCCCAACCTGCGCCGCACGGGACTGTCCGCGACGGTGAACGATCCGGACATGCTGCGCCGCTGGCTGTCGCCCGGGCCGGGGATGGTGGACCTGGTGGTGGGCGAGCCGGGCGCGCCGGCGGTGATCGATGTTCTGCTATCGGACAATCGCGTGCCCTGGGCCGGCCATACGGCGCAGCACGCCATGGCCGAGGTCTATGAGGTGATCAAGGGCGCCCAGACCGCCCTGGTGTTCGTCAACACCCGGTTCCAGGCCGAATTTGCGTTCCAGGAGCTGTGGCGGCTGAACGACGACAACCTGCCCATCGCCCTGCACCACGGCTCGCTGGCGCCGGAACAGCGGCGCAAGGTGGAGGCGGCGATGGCGCGGGGCGACCTGCGCGCCGTGGTCTGCACCTCGACCCTCGATCTCGGCATCGATTGGGGCGCCGTGGACCTGGTGATCCAGCTGGCCGCGCCCAAGGGCTCCTCGCGGCTGGTGCAGCGGGTGGGCCGCGCCAACCACCGGCTGGACGAGCCGTCGCGGGCGCTGCTGGTGCCGGCCAACCGGTTCGAGATGCTGGAATGCCGCGCCGCCGCCGACGCCGTGGCGGAGAACGCCCTGGACGGCGACCCGGCCCGCGTCGGGGCCCTGGATGTGCTGGCCCAGCACATCATGGCCTGCGCTTGCGGCGAGCCATTCGACGAGGATTCTCTGTATACGGAGATCTGTGACGCCGGACCGTATAAGGACCTGTCCCGCGAGGACTTCAACACCGTCCTGGAGTTCGTCTCCACCGGCGGCTACGCCCTGAAGACCTACGACCATTTCCGCCGCATCGTGAAGGGCCGCGATCAGGTGGGCCAGAAGGGGCGCTGGCGGGTGCGCAATCCGCAGACCGCCCTGCGCCACCGGCTGAACTCCGGCGCCATCGTCGGGCCGGAAATGCTCAGCGTGCGCATTGGTCGGCGCGGCGTGGCGGGCCGCAAGATCGGCGAGATGGAGGAGTGGTATTTCGAAGGCCTGACCAGCGGCGACACCTTTCTGTTCGCCGGCCAGATCTGGCGGTTCGAGGGTATCACCGGCCTGGACGTGCTGGTGACCCGCTCCAACGACCCCGACCCGAAAATCCCCTCCTGGGGCGGATCAAAGTTTCCGCTCTCCACCTACCTGGCCAAGCGTGTCCGCCAGATGGTCGGCGACGAGCCCGGATGGCGCCGGTTGCCCGACGACGTGCGCGAGTGGCTGGAGGCGCAGAAGCAGCATTCGAGTATTCCGAATGCGGATGGTCTTCTGATCGAGACTTTCCCACATCAGAAGCGGCACTTCCTCTACTGCTATCCCTTCGAAGGACGGCTTGCCCATACCACCCTGGCCATGCTGCTCACACGACGCCTGGACCGGCTGGGTGTCGGGCCGGTGGGCTATCTGGCCAACGACTACGCCGTCTCGGTCTGGTCGCTGGAATCCATGGCCGACGTCGACTTCGACGCCCTGTTCCAGGAGGACATGCTGGGCGACGACCTGGAGGCGTGGCTGGAGGAAAGCTACCTGATGAAGCGCTCGTTTAGGCAATGCGCCCAGATCAGCGGTCTGATCGAACGGCGGTTTCCGGGGCAGGAAAAGTCGGGACGGCAGGTGACCTTCTCCTCCGACCTGATCTTCGACGTGCTACGCCGCCACCAGCCGGATCATCTGCTGCTGCAATGCGCCCGCGCCGACGCTTCGCTGACCCTGCTCGATCTGCCGCGCCTGGGCGAATTCCTGGCCCGCATCCGGGGGCGAATCCGGGTAACCAAACTGGACAAGCTTTCGCCCTTCGCCGTGCCGATGCTGATGGAGATCGGCAAGGAACCGGTCTATGGCGGACGGGCGGGCGAGATGGTGCTGGAGGCGGCGAGCCTCGAAGCGCTGATCCAGGAGGCGATGGCGTGAGCGCGGCCCAAGAACGATCGGGGAGCAGATCGGTTTCTTCCATAGCAGCCAGCCCTTGCGGGTCGGCGCGTGGGGTGATCGCCGGGGCGGAGGTTTTGCTGCGGGCGTCGGGGGCGTTGTGGATCGAAGCGGCGCGGATGCTGGTGGTGGCCGACCTGCATTTCGAAAAGGGCTCGGCCTTCGCCGAACGCGGCCAGCTGCTGCCGCCCTACGACACCGGCGAGACCCTGCGCAGGCTGGAGGCGGAGGTCGCGGCCCTCGCGCCGCGCACGGTGGTCTTCCTGGGCGACAGTTTCCACGACCGCCGCGCCGAGGGCCGGCTGGCCCAGCACGACGCCATCCGGCTGGCCGAACTCGCCAGGGGCCGCGAGTTGATCTGGGTGGTTGGCAACCATGACGCCGATGGGCCGCGCATCCTGCCCGGCGAGGTGGCGGAGGACCTGATGATCGAGGGCCTGATGTTGCGCCACGAACCGCGCCCGGGCGCGCAGCCCGGCGAAGTCGCCGGCCACCTGCATCCCAGCGCCCGGGTCGTCGCGCGCGGCCGCGGCGTGCGCCGCCGCTGCTTCATCACCGACGGCGAGCGGCTGCTGCTTCCGGCCTTCGGCGCCTACGCAGGCGGCCTGAGCGTGCGCGACGCGGCGTTCGCAGGCCTGTTCATCCGCACACCAACAATCGTGGCCCTGGGCGCCGATCGCGCCCACGTGGTGGCCTGGGGGTCGGTGGCGGGGGAGTAGCGGGCAGTTCTGCGGCTTGGCCATGAAACACCTCTTCCGAAGGGAGAGGTGTTCCGAGCAAACGCCGGCTCATGGGAATAATCGATCGCGCTCGATCGTCTGGGAGGAAGCACCTCCACGGACCCAAAGGACCGATCGTGAACGCCATGACCCCGGACACAGCGATCGAGGCGCCGACGCGCGGCTTCGCGAGGCCGCCTTACGACGGCCTGACCATCGTCCTGCACTGGACCACGCTCGCCCTGGTGCTGGTGCAGCTGGCCAGCGCCTGGCTGATCGATCATGGCGGAAGCCGCGAGGCCGGCGCGCTGGCGTTGTCTGTACACAGATCATCCGGCTCCGCCCTGTGGCTGATCGTGGCGTTCAGGTTGCTCTGGCGCCTTACCGGCATGAGGCTGCCGCCGTTTCCGCCCGGCATGGGCCGCCTGCACATCACCGGCGTGCATCTCAGCGAATACGGCCTCTATCTGCTGCTGCTCGTGCAGCCGCTCACGGGTCTGGCCGACACCCTGCTGCGCGGGCGCCCGTTCGCCCTGTTCATCTGGACCGTCCCCGCGCTCCTCGTGCGGGACAAGCCGGCGGCGGCTGTTGCGCATCTGGCCCACATGGCCGGCGCCTGGGCGCTCATCGCTCTCGTGACCGTTCATGCTCTGGCGGCGCTCACGCACAAGTTCTTGCTGGACGACGGGGTGCTGGAGTCGATGATCGGCGGCGCCCGCCGGTCTCGGAAGCCCGGGCGGATCTGACCTGACCGACATCTGAGCTTTCGGGTGATCTCTTGACTTGACAGATTACTCTGTATCATAGAGTTATCTGCCCCAACAGTCGCGCATCCCTATTCGCAAACTCCGGGAACCCATCCCATGACCCTCGACAAAGCCCAGGCCGCCCAGGCGCTCGCCGACATCGACCAGAGCCAGCGCTACTCCAGCAGCCTCTACAGCTACGGGCGGTCCGCGCCTTACCTCGTGATCGCCGGCCTGATGTGGCTGGTCGCAGATCTGCTCTTGCAGTTCAGCCCGTTCGATAAGACCTGGACCTGGCCGGTGGTCAGCCTCATCGGCACGGCGGCGTTCTTCGGCGTGGCGATCCGGCAAACCCGACCCGAGAGCCGCGCGAGGTCGCCGGCCCATCGCGGCCTGTTCTGGCGGATCGTCGTGGTCTGGCTGGCAGTATTGGCCTTCATGGTGGCGACCTTCGCCATCTACGGGCTCCAGGACGGGCGCCAGCAGCACAGCTTCATCGGTGTCTTCTTCGGCTGTCTCTATGTCGCTGTCGGCGTCTTCATGGGCTGGCGGATGGTTGCCGTCGGCGTGGCGCTCGCCGTCCTCAGCATGGTCGGCTTCTTCGCGGTGCATGAATACTACCTCGCCTACATGGGCGTTGTCGGCGGCGGAGCAATGATCCTCTCTGGCCTGTGGTTGCGGAGGGTCTGATGAGCGGGCCCGACGAGATCATCCACCAATCGACCCGGCTGAAGCTGATGGCCGCCCTGCGCGGCCTGCCGCAAGGGGAAATGATCGAATTCACCCGGCTGAAGGCCATGCTCAAGGCCACCGACGGCAACCTTGGCGCCCACCTGACGGCGCTGGAAAAGCCGGGCTACATCGAGGTGGCCAAGGACTTCGTCGGCAAGAAACCCCGCACTCGCGTGGCGATCACCAAGGCCGGGCGCACAGCCTTCGACGACCACGTGGCCTATCTTCGCGAGATCATCGATGGGTGAGGGCTACTTGGCCTTGATCTGGGCCACCGCCCGCACCTTCGGATCCGACGCGATGGTTGAGGGCGCGATAAATCCGAAGCCATCCCAATCGATCTTGATGCCGACGGCCTCGTAGCATTTGGCCACGTATTCCGAGCAGATAAACTCGTCTTTCGGACCCAGCAGATCCGGCATTTTCCAGCCCAGCCGGCCGAACGCCACGCGGGCGCCGATTTTCAGGATTTCTCCCGCCGCGAAGGGATCACCCAAGCGTCCGATCGCGAAGTCGGCCAGCCGCTTCATCGCCGCGGAGCCGTGATCGCCGCCCTTGTCGGCGTAGTCGGCATGGCGAGCGAGCAGAATCTTGCCCGGAAACGGCTTCTGCCCGCCGCTGCCCTGGGAGATGAAGGTGGTGAGCGGCACGGTGCGCACCCCGATCTTCTGCACCGCCTCGAACACCATGATCTGGCCGATGCCCGGCCAGCGATAGGCCAGGGCGATGTGGCTCCAAGGGCTTTTGGTCGCCCAGCGGATCAGTTTGGAGAAGGGCTCGTCGCAGGAGCACAGCAGGATGTCGCCGTCGCGGATGCGGCGAGAGACGGCGTCCAGCGGCTCCGGCTTCATCGTGGTCAGGATATCGTTGTCGATCGCCACAGTATCACCGCCCGTCAAGCTTGTGCCTGGAACAAACGGCGCCGTGAGGGCGAGGTTCCGCTAAAGGGCCTCCGCCAGCCTGGCAAGGACCACGCCCTCGCTGACCTGATCGCCGAGCTTGACCTTCAGTTCGGCCAGGACGCCGTCGGCCGGCGCGGTGAGCGCGTGCTCCATCTTCATCGCCTCCAGCACCACCAGCACCTGGCCCTTGGTCACCGTCTCGCCCTCGGCGACGGGCGCCTGGACGATCTTGCCGGGCATGGGCGAGCGGATCTGGTTGTCCCCCGCGGCGTGGGCCGCGTCGGCCACCGCCGCCTCGTCGCTGAAGGCGAAGGCAAGGCCATCCTCGAAAACAATGGTTTCGCCATGCAGCCGCAGGCTCGCCAGGGGGGCGTTGGCGCGGACGGTCTCGACCAGCTGCTCGACGCCGGCGACGTTCAGCCATTGCCGGTTGGACGCGGCCGCGTTGACGCGGAAGCCGGTGAGGGTCGACCAGGGCGAGACGTCGTTGCGCGCGGCGACGACCGCCACCGCCGCGGCGGTGGCCAGCACCGCCTCGCTCGGCGCCCGGTCCGGGACCAGCGCCTCCAGCCCCCGCTCGACGAAGCCGGTGTCGATCCGCGCGGCGACGAAATCCGGATGCGCGGCGCAGCGGGCCAGGAAGGCGGCGTTGGTCTTCACCGGCCAGACCTCGACGGCGCGGCAGGCGCTGGCGAGCTTCGCGGCGGCGGCCTCGCGGGTCGGCGCATGGACGATCAGCTTGGCGATCATCGGGTCGTAGAACGGCGTCACCGCCCCGCCCTGCTCCACCGCGCTGTCGACACGCGCGTCCGCCGGCAGCTTGAAATGGGTCAGCGGCCCGATCGACGGCAGGAAGCCGGAGGCCGGATCCTCCGCATACAGACGAGCCTCCATGGCCCAGCCGTTCAGGCCGATCTGGTCCTGCGTCAGCGGCAAGGGCTCGCCCGAGGCCACCCGCAACTGCCACTCCACCAAATCCAGCCCGGTCACCGCCTCGGTCACCGGATGCTCCACCTGCAAGCGGGTGTTCATCTCCATGAACCAGATGCGGTCGGGCTTGAGGCCCGCCGAGCCGTCGGCGATGAACTCGATGGTCCCCGCGCCCTGGTAGTTCACCGCCTTGGCCGCGCGCACCGCCGCGCCGCAGATCGCCGCGCGGGTCGCCTCATTCATGCCCGGCGCTGGCGCCTCCTCGATCACCTTCTGGTGGCGGCGCTGCAGCGAGCAGTCGCGCTCGAACAGATGCACGGCGTTTCCGTGCGCGTCGGCGAACACCTGCACTTCGATATGGCGCGGATGGTCGATGTATTTCTCCAGGAGCACCCTGTCATCGCCGAAAGAGGCCGCAGCCTCGCGCCGGCAGCTGGCCAGGGCGGGAAGAAAATCCTCCGCCCTCTCCACCTTGCGCATACCCTTGCCGCCGCCGCCGGCCACGGCCTTGATCAGCACCGGCCAGCCGATGGCCGCCGCCTCGGTCGCAAGGCGCTCTTCGGACTGATCATCGCCGAGATAGCCGGGCGTCACCGGCACGCCGGCTTCGGCCATCAGCCGCTTGGCGGCGTCCTTCAGCCCCATGGCGCGGATCGACAGCGGCGGCGGCCCGACCCAGACCAGGCCGGCGTCGATCACAGCCTGGGCGAAATCGGCGTTCTCGGACAGGAACCCATAGCCGGGGTGAATCGCCGCCGCCCCGGTCTCGCGGGCCGCCCGCAGAATCTCCGCGCCCAGAAGATAGCTCTGCGCGGCGGGCGGCGGCCCGATCAGCACGGCCGCGTCGGCCTCGCACACGAACGGCGCGCCTGAGTCGGCCTCGGAATAGACGGCGATGGCGCACACACCCAGGCGCCGGGCGGTGCGGATGATGCGGCGAGCAATCTCGCCGCGGTTAGCGATCAGGAGCGAAGGGATCATGGCCCGACACTGGCGCGAACCTCATCGGCAGTCCACCATGGACGCAAAACTATTGGGATGCGCGCGGCATGGACGGACTGCCGGTCAAGCTTGAGCGGACGAACGGCGTCGCGGTGGTGACCCTGAAACGGGGCGACCGGCTGAACGCCCTGTCTATCGAGGTGCAGCAGGCGCTGAGGGCCGCGGCGCTCGAACTGCGCGACGACGCCGGCGTGCAGGCCGTGGTGCTGACCGGCGATCCGGTGTTCTCCGCCGGCGCCGACCTGTCCGACCCGGCCATGACCACTCGGGCTCGCGCGCCGCTGATCGAGAAGCGAGAGGGTCTGCGGATCGGCCCCGAGCTCTGCGCGGCCTGGGAGGCGCTGGACCAAGTGACCATCGCCGCCATCGAGGGCTTCTGCATCGGCGGGGCGGTGTCGCTGGTCTCGGCGATGGATTTCCGCATCACCGCCCGCGACGCCCATTTCCGCCTGCCGGAAGTGCCGCTGGCGATGAACATGAGCTGGCAGACCCAACCTCGTTTAGTGAACCTGATCGGGCCGGCGCGGGCCAAGCAGTTCGTCATCTTTGGCGAGCGATTGCCTGCGACCACGGCGCACGACTGGGGTCTGGTGGATGAGCTGACGGAACCCCGCGCGGCCCTGGCGGCGGCCATGGTCTGGGCGCGCAAGGTTGCGGCGCTGCCGCCGCTGTCGGTGCGGATGGCCAAGCGCGGCATCACCCAGATGGCGACGGCGCTGAACCAGACGGCGAGCTTCATGGACGCGGACCAGTATCTGCTGGCCACCTCGACCGAGGATCATCGCGAGGCGCTGAAAGCCTTCCGCGACAAGCGAAAGCCGAAGTTCAGCGGCCAGTAACAAGAAAAGGGGTCAGAGTGAATTATTGGCCTGCGCCCGATACTGCTGGAGTGACCCCCTACATCGAGACACGAAAATAGGGGACAGTTCTCATCAGGAGAACGGATGTCCAAGCAGGAACGACGAAGATTTGGCCGGGAGTTCAAGCTGGC
>Ga0302314_10003425_pt1 | contig 29269 bp, 27 predicted proteins | sample III_Palsa_N2_3_FD_200533 | JGI IMG/M metagenome (GOLD analysis project Ga0302314, IMG submission 200533) | Peat permafrost microbial communities from Stordalen Mire near Abisko, Sweden - III_Palsa_N2_3 | ecosystem: Environmental > Terrestrial > Soil > Palsa > Peat permafrost | place: Sweden...
GAAGGCGGTCATGTGGTCTTTGTAGCATGTTCGACGCAACGCTTCACTCGTGGAAAAGCGGCCTATTTGACCGATTCTCCGCGGACTTGACCCGTCGAGCCGCGCTAGGTAGTTTCAAACGTGCTATATGGAGCGTATGGCAGAAGGTACCGAGGAGGCACTGAGCGAGCGCGCGCAGCTCTTGCTCAAGGCGCTGATCGAGAGCTACATCCGCGACGGCCAACCGGTCGGCTCGCGCACCCTGTCCCGTGACTCGGGACTGAGTTTGTCCTCGGCCACCATCCGCAACGTCATGGCGGACCTCGAAGAGCTCGGTTTCGTCGTCTCGCCCCACACCTCCGCCGGCCGGATCCCCACGGACAAAGGCTATCGCCTGTTCGTCGATAGCTTGCTCAAGCTCAAGCCGCTGCAGAGCGAGGAGGTCGACGATATCGAGCGGCGCCTGCGGAGCGATGCTTCGAACGGCCGTGCCCTGGTGCAGACGGTGTCGCAGATGCTCTCGAGTGTGACCCAGATGGCGGGGCTCGTGACGTTGCCGAATCCGCACTACGTGGCGCTCTCGCAGATCGAGTTCATCGGCCTGTCCGAGAATCGCGCACTCGCCATCATGGTCATGAACAATGGCGAGGTCGAGAATCGCGTGGTGCAGCTCGAGCGGCCGTACTCCTCGGAGGAGCTGCGGCGCGCGGCCAACTACCTGAACGAGGCGTTCGCCGGACGTTCGCTTCCCGAGGTCCGCGCCTCGCTCCTGAAGCAGCTGCAGGAAACCCGGCAGACCATGAACCAGCTGATGCAGGACGCCATCCAGATGGCGCAGAAGGTGTTCGAAACACCGGCGCAGGATCGGGTGGAATATGTCATCGCCGGCGAGACCAATCTCATGGGATTCGCCGAGCTCTCGAACGTCGACCGGCTGCGTCGGCTGTTCGAGGCCTTCAACGAGAAGCACGACATGCTGAGGCTCCTCGACAGCTGCCTGCGGGCGCAGGGGATCCAGATCTTCATCGGGCACGAGTCGGGCTATCAGATCCTCGACGACATCAGCGTCGTCACCGCTCCCTACATGCTCGACAACCAGGTGGTCGGGGTTCTGGGGGTCATCGGCCCGACGCGCATGGCCTATGAGCGCGTGATCCCGATCGTCGACGTCACCGCAAAACTCCTCGGCTCGGCCTTGAACGCCCGCAAGTAGCCCCCAACTCAGCGTTTTGAGCGGGAGGTACCCGCCGTCTTTCGAGGGGTTGCCAGTGAGTGAAGTGAACCAAAGGGCAGAGCAGGGTGCCGATGCGCCGGGCGCCGCCGCGCCGGGCGCCGCTGCGCCTCCGGGCGTGGGCGGCGGCTCTACGGCCGATGCCCCCGAGGCGCTTGCGGCGGCGCAGTCCAAAGCCCAAGAGAACTGGAATAGCTACATGCGGGCGGTCGCGGAGCTCGACAACTACCGCAAGCGCGCCGAGCGCGAGGTCGATCAGGCACGCAAATACGCCATCGAGCGCTTTGCCCAGGAGGTCCTCCCCGTGGGGGATGCCTTGGAGGCGGGCATCCGCACTGGCGCGGCTAACCCGACGGCCCTTCTGGAGGGTGCCGAGGCCACCCTCAAGGAGCTCAATCGCGCGTACGACAAGGCCGGCCTCAAGGTGATCGACCCGACGGGTCAGCCCTTCGACCCGAACTGGCATGAGGCCATGGTGGCCCAGGAAAGCCGCGAAGTGCCTCCGAATACGGTGACTTCGGTGATCCAAAAGGGCTACACCCTGAACGGCCGGCTGCTGCGGCCGGCACGCGTGATCGTGAGCAAAGCGGCCGCGGATTCCAATTGAAATTGCTCAAAATCCCCCCACGTAGAGGTCACTCTTCGGAATTATTTTTAGAGGATGTAACAAATGGCTAGAATCATAGGCATCGATCTGGGCACGACTAATTCTTGCGTCGCGATCATGGAAGGCGGCAAGCCCAAGGTCATCGAGAACAGCGAGGGCGATCGCACGACGCCGTCGATCGTTGCCTTCACCAAGGACGGCGAGGTCCTGGTCGGCCAGTCCGCCAAGCGCCAGGCCGTGACCAACCCCCAGAACACGCTCGCGGCGGTGAAGCGCCTGATCGGACGCAAGTTCACCGACGAGGTGGTGCAAAGAGACATCAAGATGGTGCCCTACAAGATCGTCAAGGCGGACAACGGCGACGCCTGGGTCGAGGAGCAGGGCAAGAAAATGGCGCCCCCCGAGGTTTCCGCGCGCGTCCTCATGAAAATGAAGAAGACCGCCGAGGACTACCTGGGCGAGACCGTCACCGAGGCGGTGATCACCGTCCCTGCCTATTTCAACGACTCCCAGCGCCAGGCCACCAAGGACGCCGGCCGTATCGCGGGATTGACCGTGAAGCGCATCATCAACGAGCCGACCGCCGCGGCGCTTGCCTACGGGCTCGACAAGGAAGGCGGCGACCGCAAGATCGCCGTGTATGACCTGGGCGGCGGCACCTTCGACATCTCGGTGATCGAGATCGCGGAGGTGGACGGCGAGCGGCAGTTCGAGGTGCTCTCGACCAACGGCGACACGTTCCTCGGCGGCGAGGACTTCGACCTGCGTGTGATCAACTACCTGGCCGATGAGTTCAAGAAGGAGAGCGGTATCGACGTGCGCAAGGATCCGCTCGCGATGCAGCGCCTGAAGGAGGCGTCGGAGAAGGCCAAGATCGAGCTGTCCTCGAGCCAGCAGACCGAGATCAATCTGCCCTACATCACGGCGGATGCCGCAGGTCCCAAGCATCTGAACATGAAGCTCACCCGTGCGAAGCTCGAATCGCTGGTCGAAGATCTGGTGCAGAAGACCATCGAGCCGTGCCGCATCGCCTTGAAGGACGCGGGCTTGACCATGAAGGACGTGGGCGAGGTCATCCTGGTCGGCGGGCAGACCCGCATGCCGCTGGTGCAAAAGGCGGTGAAGGATCTGTTCGGGCGCGAGCCGCGCAAGGACGTGAATCCCGATGAGGCGGTCGCGGTCGGCGCGGCCATCCAGGGCGGCGTGCTGTCCGGCGACGTCAAGGATGTGCTGCTGCTCGACGTGACGCCGCTGTCGCTCGGCATCGAGACCCTGGGCGGCGTGATGACCAAGGTGATCGAGAAGAACACCACCATCCCGACCAAGGCGACGCAGACCTTCTCGACGGCGGACGACAACCAGACGGGCGTGACCATCCACGTGCTGCAGGGCGAGCGCGATCGGGCGAGCGACAATAAATCGCTGGGCCGCTTCGACTTGACCGACATCCCGTCCGCGCCGCGCGGCATGCCGCAGATCGAAGTCACCTTCGACATCGACGCGAACGGCATCCTGAACGTGTCGGCGAAGGACGTGAAGACCGGCAAGGAACAGCGCATCGTCATCAAGGCCTCGAGCGGATTGTCCGAGGCGGAGATCAAGCGCATGGTCTCGGACGCCGAGGCGCATGCCGAAGACGACAAGAAGTTCCGTGAGCTCGTCGGGGCGCGCAACAAGGCCGATGCGACGGTGCACACCGTCGAGAAGGCTCTTGCGGATGCGGGCGAGAAGATTTCCGAGCAGGACAAAAAGGCGGCGAATGACGCGATCGCCGCGGTCAAGACGGCGATGGCGAGCGACGACAAGGACGACATCGAGCACAAGACTCAAGCTCTGGAGCAGGCCTCCACAGCGCTCATGCAGCGGATTTACGAGCAGCAGCAATCCGCAGCCGGGGGCGGCGGCGGAGGTACTTCGGGCTCGACCGGCTCCGGCGGCGGCGCCCAGGGCGGCAAGCAGGACGACGTGCTCGATGCCGAGTTCGAAGAGGTCAAGGAGAGCGATCGCAAGAAGGCTTGAGAGCGGCGCGCTAGTCGAATGAACCGTCGGTGCATGCGGGCCGGCGGTTCTTTTTATGCGGGTGGAGCGGGTGAGCGCGCGAGATGTGGCGCGGCGTCTAGGTGAGGAATGGCCAAGCAGGATTACTACAAACTCCTCGATTTGCCGAGGAACGCCAGCGAGGCGGACATCAAGAAGGCGTATCGCCGCCTGGCGATGAAATTTCATCCCGATCGCAATCCCAACGACCCGGAGGCAGAGCACAGATTCAAGGAGTGCAAGGAGGCCTACGAGGTGCTCACCGATGCGCGCAAGCGCTCCGTCTACGATCAGTTCGGCCACGCCGGGCTCGAGGGCGGACGTGGCGGCGGATTTTCCGCCGGCGAGGCTTTCGGCGACATCTTCGGAGAGATGTTCGGCGACATCTTCTCGGGCGGCCAACGCGGCCGCTCCCAGGTTTTCCGCGGCGCGGATCTGCGCTACGACCTCGAGATCGATCTCGAGCAGGCGGTGTTCGGCACCGAGACCGAGATCCGGATCCCCACCCTGTCGGAGTGCAAGACCTGCAATGGCACGGGGGCCGCGAAGGGCTCGACGCCGAAAACCTGCGATACCTGCCACGGCCAGGGCCAGGTGCGCGTGCAGCAGTCCATATTCACCATCCAGCAGCCGTGTCCGCGCTGCAAGGGCCGCGGCAAGATCATCAGCAATCCTTGCGATACCTGCTACGGCCAGGGTCGTGTGCGCCAGGAAAAAACGCTCCCCGTGAGCGTGCCGCCCGGCGTCGACAGCGGCGACCGTATCCGCCTGAGCGGCGAGGGCGAAGCGGGACGCAACGGCGGGCCGACGGGCGACCTGTACGTCGAAATCCGCGTGCGTGAGCATGCGATCTTCGAGCGCGAGGGAAGCCATCTCTCCTGTGAGGTGCCGATCAGCTTCACCACCGCCGCGCTCGGCGGCTCGGTCGAGGTACCGACGCTGTCGGGCGACGTGGTGCTCAAGATACCGAGCGAGACCCAGTCCGGACGGGTGTTTCGCATGCGCGAGAAGGGCGTCAAGCCCGTGCGCGGCGGCCCACCGGGCGACTTGTTCTGCCGCGTGGTGGTCGAGACGCCCGTGAAATTGAGCGTGGAGCAAAAGGAGCTCTTGAAGAAGTTCGAATCGTCGCTCCAGACGGGAAGCCACAAGCCGCGCGAGCAGTCCTTCCTCGAGGGCGTGAAGAAGTTCTTCACCGGCGCGGGCTAAAGGACCCGACTCATGCCGAAAATCGCGGTGTTCGGGATCACGGGCCGCATGGGACAGTGCCTGGTCCGCGCCTTGCGTGAGCCGCCGCCCGCGGGTGAGCCCCCGTCGGAGCGCTTTCAGCTGAGCGGCGCACTCGCGTCGGCCGCGAGCACGCACCTCGGGCAGGATGCCGCTCTCGAGGGACCTGCCACCGGCGTGCGCATCACGGCGGAGCCCCTGGCCGCGCTCGGCGAGGCGGCCGTGGCTATCGACTTCAGCTTGCCGCAGGGCATCGCGGAGCACGTCGAGGCCTGTCTCGAGCGGCGCGTCCCGTTGCTCGTGGGCAGCACCGGCTTCGATGGGGACACGCGCCGCGAGCTCGAGAGCGCCGCGCGCGCGATTGCCGTGCTGATCGCGCCCAACTTGAGCTTAGGCGTCGCGGTCATGACCCATCTTCTCGAAGTCGCGGCGCGCGCGCTCGGCGGCGGCTACGACGCGGAGATCATCGAGGTGCACCATCGGATGAAGCGCGATGCGCCCTCCGGCACTGCGCTCGCGTGGGGCGAGGCGATTGCGCGCGCGCGCGGCGAGGAGCTTACGCAGCTCGCGGTATTCGATCGGCACGGCAGCTTAGGGACGCGCCGGCCGGGAAGCATCGGCTTCGCCTCGCTCCGCGCCGGCGACGTCATCGGGGAGCACACCGCGGTGCTGGCCGCGGACGGCGAGCGCGTCGAGCTCACGCATCGGGCAAACGACCGGATGGTGTTCGCGCGCGGCGCACTTCTCGCCGCGGCGTGGCTCGCGGGCCGTCCGCCCGGACTTTACGGCATGAAAAACGTGCTCGGTTTCTGAAGTGAGCGCTTTCGCGACAAGAGCATGGACAGTGGGCCCGGGCATCGTTAATATGCGCGCCCGGAAAAGCCGCGATCGAATCTTTAAAGCGGGAGGACGTTCTGAAGGAGCGCCTCCCGCTTTGCACATGTGCGGAACGCGCTCTTAGAGGGCGAGGATAGGAAACCGGAAGTGTCGACACCTGCAGTGCTGGCTCTCGAAGATGGCACCGTGTTCCGTGGCGTTTCAGTAGGCGCAAGAGGCAACACGACAGGTGAAGTAGTTTTCAATACGGCCATGACGGGCTATCAGGAGATCCTCACCGATCCCTCCTACTGCCGGCAGATCGTCACCCTCACCTATCCGCACATCGGCAACACCGGCACCACGCCCGAGGATCTAGAGTCGGGGGCGGTATACGCGGCGGGACTCGTCATCCGCGATCTGCCGCAGGTGCACTCGAATTGGCGCTCCACCGAGTCTCTGCAGAGCTTCCTCGCCCGCTGCAAGGTGGTGGCCATTGCCGACATCGATACGCGCAAGCTCACACGCCTGCTGCGCGAGAAAGGCGCCCAGGCCGGGTGCATCATGACCGGCGATGCGATCGACGAAAATGCGGCCGTGCGCGCGGCCAAGAAATTCCCGGGATTGAAGGGCATGGATCTCGCGAAGGCAGTCTCCACCAAGCGCATCTACCAGTGGAACGAGGGCATCATCTGGAAATCGACCGCACGGCCGCCACGGCCGCAGAGCCGCCTGCACGTCGTCGCCTATGACTTCGGAATCAAGCGAAACATTCTGCGTATCCTCGCCGAGCATGGCTGCCGCATGACGGTGGTGCCCGCGCAAACAACCGCCGATCAAGCACTTGCGATGAATCCTGATGGTATCTTCTTAAGTAACGGTCCCGGCGATCCGGAACCCTGCGATTACGCCATCAACGCAATCGCCCGTTTCTTGACCACCGACATCCCCGTGTTCGGCATCTGTCTCGGCCATCAGCTGCTCGGGCTCGCGAGCGGCGCGAAGACCGTGAAAATGAAGTTCGGGCATCACGGCGCGAATCACCCGGTGGCGGAGCTCGACTCGGGCCGCGTTCTCATCTCCAGCCAGAATCACGGCTTCGCGGTCGACGAGTCCACCTTGCCGTCGACCCTGCGGACCACGCATCGTTCACTGTTCGACGGCTCGCTGCAGGGCATCGAGCGCACCGACCGCCCGGCGTTCAGCTTCCAGGGACACCCGGAGGCGAGCCCCGGGCCTCACGACCTGCGCCTCCTGTTCGAGCATTTCATGTACCTCATGGTCAAACGCACCCAGGCCAACTCGCGCGGTCGCAGCGCTTTGAAGCAGAAATCCGCGGAAGGCTGATGGCGAAGCGCACCGACCTCGAAAGCATCCTCATCATCGGCGCGGGGCCCATCATCATCGGCCAGGCGTGCGAGTTCGATTATTCCGGAGCTCAGGCGTGTAAGGCTCTGAAAGAAGAGGGTTATCGCGTCATCCTGGTGAACTCGAATCCCGCCACCATCATGACCGATCCGGAAAGCGCCGACTCGATCTACATCGAGCCCATCAACTGGCGCACCATCGAGCGCATTATCGAGAAGGAGCGGCCGAGCGCGCTCCTGCCTACCATGGGCGGACAGACCGCGCTCAACACCGCGCTCGATCTGGTGCGCGAGGGCGTGCTCGAGAAGTACAACGTCGAGATGATCGGCGCCTCGCAGCGCGCCATCGACATGGCGGAGGATCGGGAGTTGTTCCGCCGCGCCATGGCGGACATCGGCCTGGAGTGCGCCCGCTCGCGCATTGCCCACAGCATGGAAGAGGCGCTCGCGGTGCAGTCCGAGATCGGGTTCCCGACCGTGATCCGGCCCTCCTTCACCCTGGGCGGCAGCGGCGGAGGCATCGCCTACAATCGCGAGGAGTTCGAGGCCATCGTTGCGCGCGGTCTCGACGCCTCGCCCACCAACGAGGTGCTTCTCGAGGAATCGGTGCTCGGCTGGAAAGAGTACGAGATGGAGGTGGTGCGCGACCGCAACGACAACTGCATCATCGTGTGCTCGATCGAGAACCTCGACCCGATGGGCGTGCACACGGGGGACTCGATCACGGTCGCCCCCGCACAGACGCTCACCGACCGCGAGTATCAGCGGCTGCGCGATGCCTCGATCGCCGTGCTGCGCAAGATCGGCGTCGACACGGGCGGCTCGAACGTGCAGTTCGCCGTCAATCCGGAGGACGGCCGGGTGCTCGTCATCGAGATGAATCCGCGCGTGTCGCGCTCCTCCGCGCTCGCTTCGAAGGCGACCGGATTTCCCATTGCAAAAATCGCCGCCAAGCTCGCCGTTGGCTACACCCTCGACGAGCTCAAGAACGAGATCACCGGCGGGGGCACGCCCGCCTCGTTCGAGCCCACCATCGACTATGTGGTGACCAAGATCCCGCGCTTCACGTTCGAGAAGTTTCCCGGCGCCAACACGCGCCTCACCACGCAGATGAAATCGGTGGGCGAGGCCATGGCGATCGGCCGCTCGTTCCAGGAGTCGATGCAGAAGGCCCTGCGGAGCCTGGAGCTCGGCTACGACGGCTTCGACGAGCAGCTCGCGCTGCCCTTGACGGACGAGTCCGCCGAGAAGCTCGCCTACGAGCTGCGCTGGCCGGGCCCGGCGCGCATCCTGTACGTCGCGGATGCCTTTCGCGCCGGCTGGCCGCTCGAGCAGGTGTTCGAGGCCACCAAGATCGACCCGTGGTTCCTCGCGCAGATCGAGGGCTTGCTCGTCGAGGAGCGCAAGCTGCGCGAGCAGGGATTCGATAGCCTCGATCTGGCGCGCCTCAAGAGCCTGAAGCGCAAGGGCTTCTCCGACGCGCGCATCGCGCGGCTGGTCGCGCGCGAGGAGCACGAGGTGCGCGCACGGCGGCGCAAACTCGGGCTTCACCCGGTGTACAAGCGCGTCGACACCTGCGCCGCCGAATTCTCGACCTCCACGGCGTATCTGTACTCGACTTACGAGGAGGAATGCGAGGCCAATCCGAGCACGCGGCGCAAGATCATGATCCTGGGCGGCGGCCCGAACCGCATCGGACAGGGCATCGAGTTCGACTACTGCTGCGTGCACGCCGCCATGGCGCTCTCCGAGGACGGCTTCGAGACCATCATGGTGAACTGCAATCCCGAGACGGTCTCCACGGACTACGACACCTCGGATCGGCTGTACTTCGAGCCGCTCACCTTCGAGGACGTCATGGAGGTGATCGAGAAGGAAAAACCCGAGGGGGTGATCGTGCAGTACGGCGGCCAGACGCCGCTCAAGCTGTCGCGCGCGCTCGCGGCGGCGGGTGCCCCCATCATCGGCACTACGCCGGACAGCATCGACGTCGCCGAGGATCGGGAACGCTTCCAGAAGCTGGTTGCGGCGTTGAAGCTGAAGCAGCCCGCGAACGCGACGGCGCGCACCGAGGAGCAGGCGGTGATCATGGCCCGCGAGGTGGGCTTCCCGCTGATCGTGCGGCCGAGCTACGTGCTCGGCGGCCGCGCCATGGAAGTGGTGTTCAACGAGGACGACCTGCGCCAGTACATGACCGATGCGGTGAAGGTCTCGAACGACAGCCCGGTGCTGCTGGACCGCTTCCTCGATCTTGCCACCGAGGTCGACGTCGACGCAGTGAGCGACGGGGAGAACGTGCTCATCGGCGGCATCATGGAGCACATCGAGCAGGCCGGCGTGCACTCGGGCGACTCGGGCTGCTCGCTGCCGCCGAACGGCCTGACCAAGGAAGTCCAGGACGATTTGCGCGCCCAGACGCGCAAGCTCGCCAAGGCGCTCAACGTCGTCGGTCTGATGAACATCCAGTTCGCGATCCAGAGCGGCGTGATTTACATCCTCGAAGTGAACCCGCGCGCCTCGCGCAGCGTGCCGTTCGTGTCGAAGGCGACGGGTATTCCGCTCGCCAAGGTGGCGGCGCGAGTGATGGTCGGCAAGACGCTCGCGCAGCAAGGCTGCACGGAGGAGCGCATTCCGGTTTACTTCTCGGTGAAGGAAGCGGTGTTCCCGTTCATCAAGTTCCCCGAGGCCGATCCCATTCTCGGGCCCGAGATGAAGTCGACGGGCGAGGTGATGGGCACCGGTCATACTTTCGGGGAGGCCTACGCCAAGGCGCAGGCCGCCTCCGGCGTGGTCCTGCCGACGCGCGGCCTGTGCTTCGTGAGCGTACGCGACCGCGACAAGCCCGGCGCGGTGCAACTGGCGCAGATGCTCATCGCGCGCGGCTTCGAGATCGCCGCGACCGGCGGCACGGCGAAGGTGCTCGAGGAAGCCGGTATCGTTTGCCGCCGCGTGAATAAGGTTCGGGAAGGTCGCCCGCACGTCGTCGATATGATAAAAAATGACGAGGTCGCGCTGATCGTGAATACCACCGAGGGCAAGCAGGCGGTGCGCGAGTCGCGCTCCATCCGCCGCGAGGCGGTGGCGCGCCGCGTGACTTACTACACGACGGTGGCCGGCGCACGCGCGACCTGCGATGCGCTCGATCATCTGGGCGACATCGAAGTCAACAAGTTGCAGGACTTGCACAAGGAACTGGCGTGAAACGAACACCCATGACGCTGCGCGGCGCCGAGCGCCTGCGGCAGGAGCTGAAGCAGCTGAAGAGCGAGGCGCGGCCGAACGTGATCAAGGCGATCGCCGAGGCGCGCTCGCACGGCGATCTGTCGGAGAATGCCGAATACCACGCGGCGCGCGAGCAGCAAAGCTTCATCGAGGGCCGCATCAACGATATCGAGAACCGCCTGTCCAACGCCGAAGTGATCGACGTCACCAAGCTGAGCGCCAACGGCCGGGTGGTCTTCGGCTCGACCGTGGAGCTCGAGGATCAGGGGGGCGGCTTCAAAGTCGTGTACCAGCTGGTGGGCGACGATGAGGCGGACATAAAGCACGGGATGCTGTCGGTCTCATCACCCATCGCGCGCGCCCTCATCGGCAAGTCCGAGGGTGACGTCGTCGACGTGACGGCCCCCGGCGGCACGCGCAGCTACGAGGTCATGTCCGTGCGCTACGTTTGAGGCGGGCGGCCGAGCTGGCGGCGATTCGCAACGCCTACCGCGTGCTCGTGGTGCTCTGGGCCGGGAGCCTCTGGTCGCTCGCCCTGTGGGTGGCGCCGACGCTGTTCTTCGCGCAGCCCGACCGGCACCTCGCGGGCCTGCTCGCGGCGCGCCTGTTCGCCGCCGAGACCTACCTCGGCATGGCCGTCGCGGCGCTCGGCCTTGCGTTTGCGGGCCGGGAGCAGCTTCGGGCCGTCTACATCGCCGTGGCGCTCCTCGCGCTCAACGAGTGGATCGTGAAGAGGCTCATGGAGCAGGCTCACCTGGAGGGTACCGCCCTCGGGCTTTCCTTCGGCGCCTGGCACGGCGTCTCGGCGGCCGGCTACTTGATCGGCTGCATCCTGGTTCTTTGGGTGATCTGGAAGGGCCGGCTCTAGAATTTCCAGTTCGTCGCCAGTCCGATCTCATCCTGCTGTTGCTGCGTGAGGTCGGCGCTCGGCGTCTCGCAGGGGCGCCAACGGTTAGCGCTCCGGCAGCAGCACCTTCGCGAGCCCCTCGCCGCGGCGATAGAAAACGCCCACGTGCCCCACGCGCTGCACCACCACTGCGCGGGTGCGCCGCGCGAGCTCTTTCAGGGCGTCATCCCGCGCCTCCCGATCGCCGACTCGTACGCTCACCTTGACGAGCTCGTGATGGGCGAGTGCGCCGTCGAGCTCGGCCACCACGCCGTCCGTGAGGCCGGCGTTGCCGAGACTCACCAGCACATGCAGCGGATGGGAGAGGCGCCGCAAGTGCTTTTTTTGCTTTTCCGAAAGCTCCATATGGGCATTATAGTGACAAGCCCCATGCCCAAACGCTCCAAGAGCAGCGCCCGCTGGCTGGTCGAACATGCCAACGATGAGTTCGTCAAGCGTGCCCAGCGGGAGGGCTGGCGCTCGCGGGCCGTGTTCAAGCTGCAGGAGATTCAGGATAAGGAGCGGCTCCTCCGGCCGGGAATCCGGTGTGTGGACCTCGGGGCTGCGCCCGGGGGCTGGAGCCAGTACGCGGCGCGGCTTTTGGGTGGATCGGGGACTGTCGTGGCCACGGACATCTTGTCCATGGAGGCCATTCCCGGGGTCAGCTTCGTGCAGGGTGATTTTCGCGACGAGGGGGTTCTCGCCCAGGTCCTCGCCGCGGTGGGCAGCGAGAAGGTCGACCTTGTTTTGTCCGATATGGCCCCAAACATGGCGGGGATAGACGCGGTCGACCAGCCCCGGTCCATGTACCTGGCCGAACTGGCATTGGAGTTTGCCGACCGTGTGCTGGTCCCGGGCGGGGACGCGCTGATCAAGCTGTTTCAGGGTGCGGGCTTCGACGAGATCATTCGCGCGGCGCGCCGCCGCTACGGGCGGGTCGTGACGAAAAAGCCGAAGGCGTCACGAACGCGAAGTCCTGAGATCTACCTGTTGGCGCGACAGTTTGGGATGGTGTAACTTCGGGACATCCCCTGCCACCACGGAACGCGGGACGGGTGATGTTGTCGTAAAATGATTGCGGCCGTAGGTGAAACTTGAACGATTTGACCAAACAGATTCTCTTGTGGGTCGCGTTGGCCGTCATCCTCCTCGCGATTTTCAGCCAATTCGGCATGCGCACCGGGCAGCCGTCCACCATCGATTACTCGCAGTTTCTCACCGACGTGAAGAGCAACAACGTCGAGTCGGTAACGCTGAAGGGCGAGATCATCGAGGGTAAGCGGCGCGACGGAAACCAATTCGTCACCTATAACCCCGAAACCAACAACAGCGCCCTCATCGGTCTGCTGCAGTCGCAGGGCGTCAAATTTCGCGGCGAGCCGCCGAAACAGCAGTCCGTCCTGCTGCAACTCCTGATCTCGGCCTTCCCGATATTGATACTCATCGGCTTCTGGGCGTATTTCATGCGCCAGATGCAAGGCGCCTCCGGCGGGCGCGGGGCCATGTCCTTCGGCAAGAGCCGCGCACGGCTGTTGGGCGAGGATCAAGTCAACATCACGTTCGCGGATGTCGCGGGCGTCGAGGAAGCCAAGCAGGAAGTCGTGGAAATCGTCGACTTCCTGAAAGATCCCGGCAAGTTCCAGAAACTTGGCGGCAAGATCCCGAAAGGTGTCCTCATGGTCGGCTCGCCTGGTACGGGCAAGACGCTGCTCGCCCGGGCCATCGCCGGCGAGGCCAAGGTGCCGTTCTTTACCATCTCGGGCTCGGATTTCGTGGAGATGTTCGTAGGCGTCGGTGCCTCGCGCGTGCGCGATATGTTCGAGCAGGCCAAGAAGCACGCTCCCTGCATCATTTTCATCGACGAGATCGACGCGGTGGGCCGGCATCGCGGTGCGGGCCTCGGCGGCGGCCACGACGAGCGCGAGCAGACCCTGAATCAGCTCCTGGTCGAAATGGACGGCTTCGAGGGCAACGAGGGCATCATCGTCATCGCCGCCACCAACCGGCCCGACGTGCTCGACCCCGCGCTGCTGCGGCCGGGCCGATTTGACCGCCAGGTGGTCGTGCCGCTGCCCGACGTGCGCGGCCGCGAACAAATCCTCAAAGTCCACATGCGCAAGGTTCCGTTGGGCGACAACGTGAAGCCCTCGGTGATCGCGCGCGGAACCCCGGGCTTCTCAGGCGCGGATCTTGCGAACCTGGTCAACGAGGCGGCCCTGTTCGCGGCCCGCGGCAACAAGCGCTCGGTGACCATGGAAGAGTTCGAGCGCGCCAAGGACAAGATCATGATGGGTGCCGAGCGGCGCTCCATGGTCATGACGGAGGAAGAGAAGCGCAACACCGCTTATCACGAGTCGGGTCATGCCATCGTGGGCCTGTCCGTCCCTGAGCACGACCCCGTGTACAAGGTGACCATCATTCCCCGCGGGCGTGCGCTGGGCGTCACCATGTTCCTGCCGGAGCAAGACCGCTACAGCACGAGCAAGCGCCAGCTGGAGAGCCGCATCGCGACCTTGTTCGGCGGCCGCGTGGCCGAAGAGCTCGTGTTCGGCCCGGATGCCGTGACCACGGGCGCTTCGAACGACATCGAGCGGGCCACCGAGCTCGCCCGCAACATGGTGACCCGCTGGGGCCTCTCGGACCGGTTGGGCCCGCAGACCTACAGCGAAGAATCGGGCGAGGTGTTCCTGGGGCGCAGCGTCACGCAGCACAAGCAAGTGTCCGACGTGACCGCGCACGTCATCGACGAGGAAGTGCGGCGCGTGATCGACAGCAACTACCAGCGTGCGTATCAGATCATCAAAGACAACATGGATAAACTCCAATGCATGTCCGAGGCATTGATCAAGTACGAGACGATCGATGAAGAAATGATCAAGGACATCATGGAGGGACGCGAGCCGCGTCCGCCGCGCGACTGGGACGACACGCCGACTCCGACGCCGCGCGGCCCGACGACGACGGAGAAGCCCACGGCACCGCTCGTGAGTCCCGCGGGTCAACACTAGCCGCGGGACGCGTTTGCCCCGCCGAGCGGGGGCGCGCACAGCGGCGCAGGTGGCCGATGCAGTGGCAATGCCGACATAGAACCATCGACCTCGCACGACCGGTCGTCATGGGCATTTTGAATGTCACTCCCGATTCGTTTTCAGACGGCGGCCGCTATTCGGGCGTCGAGGCGGCGCTCGCGCGCGCGGCGCAGATGGTGGCCGAAGGTGCCGCCATCATCGACGTCGGCGGCGAATCGACTCGCCCGGGATCCCTCGGCGTCGATGCCGCCACCGAGCGCGAGCGCGTGGTGCCGGTGATCGAGCGCATCGCAGCCTCCCTCGATGTAGCCATCTCCATCGATACCAGCAAGGTCGAGGTCATGGCGGCGGCCGTAGGAGCCGGGGCGTGCATCGTCAACGACGTGGCGGCGCTCTGCGCCCCGGGCGCGCGCGCGTGGGCGGCGCAAGCGCGCGTGGGCGTGTGTCTCATGCACATGCAAGGCGAGCCGCGCACCATGCAGGCCGATCCCCGCTACCATGACGTCGTGAGCGAGGTGAATGCCTTCCTGCTCAACGAGCGCGCGCACTGCATCGCCGCGGGTATCGCTGCCGAGTCGATTGCGCTCGATCCCGGGCTCGGGTTCGGCAAGCGTTACGAGCACTCGCTCGCCCTGCTCAAGCACCTCGATCATCTAACGGCCTCGGGCGCACCGCTCCTGGTGGGTGTGTCGCGCAAGAGCCTCATCGGTGAGGTACTCGGACGAGGCGTCGAGGAGCGGCTCTACGGCGGCCTCGGGCTCGCCGCCTGGGCCGCAAGCCGCGGGGCGCACGTGCTGCGCACGCACGATGTGGCGCCGACCCGCGATGCGATCCGGATGGTGAGTGCAGTGCTCGAAGGGAGAGTCAATTGATCGGACATTTTGGAACCGATGGGATCCGCGGCCGGGTCGGCGAAGCGCCGATGACGGTGGATTTTGCCCTGCATCTTGCGAGCGCCGCGGCGCGGGTGCTCGCTCCGGACGGCGGCCGGGTGCTCATCGGCAAGGATACGCGCGTATCCGGCTACATGTTCGAGTCCGCGCTCGAGGCGGGCTTCGTGGCGGCAGGCGTCGACGTGCTGTTGATCGGTCCCTTGCCGACGCCCGGCATCGCCTACATGACGCAGCGCCTCGGCTGCAGCTTCGGGGTGGTGATCAGTGCCTCGCACAATCGCTACGAGGACAACGGCATCAAGTTCTTCGACCGCAGCGGCAGCAAGCTTTCCGACGAGCTCGAGGGCCGCATCGAGGCGCTCCTCGACAGCCCCGTGCTCACGCGCGAATCGCAGCGTCTCGGTAAGGCGATGCGCACGGACAAGAGCCGCTCCCAATACCAGGAGTTCTGCGCATCGACCATCCCGCCGGGGATGACTCTCGAGGGTTTCAAGATCGTCGTCGATTGCGCGAACGGCGCCGGCTACAAAGTGGGGCCGCGCCTGTTCGCCGACTTGGGCGCGGACATCGTGCCCATCGGCTGCTCGCCGAACGGGCGCAACATCAACGACGGCTGCGGCTCGACGGCGACCGAATTCCTGCAATTGACCGTACCGGGTGTGCGCGCGCAAGTCGGCATCGCGCTCGACGGCGACGGCGACCGCGTGGTCATGGTGGATGAGCTCGGGCGCTGCGTGGACGGAGATCAGCTCATATACCTGCTCGCGCGGGCGCGGCGCGAGGCGGGCGTGCTCAAGGGGCCCGTGGTCGGTACCGTGATGAGCAACCTCGGGCTCGAGCATGCGCTCAAGGAGGCCGGCATCGAGTTCCTGCGCGCGCAGGTGGGCGATCGCTACGTGCTTGCACTCCTACAGGAGGTCGGCGGGACCCTCGGCGGCGAGACCTCCGGTCACATTCTGTGCCTCGACAAGACCACGACGGGGGACGGCCTGATCAGCGCGCTACAGGTGCTTGCCGTCATGAAGAGCACCGGCGCGAGCCTCGCCGAGCTTTGCGCGCCGATGCCCAAATATCCGCAGGTCCTGCTGAACGTGCGCGTTGCGCAGCGCTTCGACCCCATGACCCACCCCCGCATCGTCGAGGTCGTCGAATCGGTAGAGCGGCGCTTCGACGGCCGCGGCCGCACGGTGCTGCGGGCGTCCGGGACCGAGCCTCTGATCCGGGTCATGGTCGAGGGCCAAGATGCCAAGCTGGTGAAGTCTGCCGCGCGCGATATCGCCGCGGCGGTCGAGTCCGCGGCCGCGGCGGCCCCGCTGCCGGCCCCCTCGGGCGGTGCGGCACTGGGACTTGCAGTTGGCGGCCCGCGCGGCTAATCTTCGCCGCCTTTCGTGAGGGGCCTGTTGGTCCCGGGGTATGGGCATGCGTCGTCCCGTGGTCGCCGGTAACTGGAAAATGCACGGATCGCGGGCGGCCAACGAGGCCCTGCTCGGCGAGCTGGGTGAACGCGTGAGACCCGAATGGCAGGTGGGGGTCGCGGTGTTTCCGCCCTATGTGTATTTGGCCGAGGCAGTGCGCGCGCTGGAGGAGGCCGATATCGATGTGGGTGCCCAGGATGTGTGCGCCGAACCGCTCGGGGCGTTCACCGGTCAAGTCGCCGCCTCCATGCTGAAGGATATCGGCTGCCGCTACGTGATCGTCGGTCACTCCGAGCGGCGGCGCCTGTATCACGAGGATGACGCGCTCGTGGCACGCAAGTACGCGGCGGCGCTCAACGTGGGCTTGACGCCTGTGCTGTGCGTTGGCGAGACGCTCGAGGAGCGCGAGGCGGAGCGCACCGAGTCGGTGGTGGCGCGCCAGCTCGATGCGGTGACGGCCATGAACGGGGTGTCGAGCCTCGCGCATGCCGTGATCGCCTACGAGCCGGTCTGGGCGATCGGCACGGGCCGCACGGCCTCGCCGGAGCAGGCGCAGGCGGTGCATGCTTACGTGCGCCATCGGATCCACCGGCAAGATGCTAAAATGTCCGCGCAAGTTCGCATTCTGTATGGCGGCAGCGTCAAGGCCTCGAATGCCGCCGAGCTGTTCTCGATGCCGGATGTGGATGGCGGCCTGGTGGGCGGTGCCTCATTGAGCGCCGATGAGTTTCTACAAATCTGCGCGGCCGCGGCCGTGAGAAATTGAGAGATCGTTAATGATGCGTGGCTTCTTATTGACGGTGCATATCCTGCTCGCTTTGATGATCGTGTTCCTCGTGCTGATGCAGCGGGGAAAGGGCGCGGAGGCGGGCGCGGGCTTCGGCGCGGGCGCCTCCGGCACCGTATTCGGAGCTCGCGGCACCGCGACGTTGTTTTCGAAATTGACCGCGGTGTTCGCGGCGCTGTTCTTCGGGACGAGCTTGCTGCTTGCCTACATGGGCACACGCACGACCGCGGAGCCCACCTCCGTGATCGAGCGCGCGGCGCAGGCCGCGGCGCACGCGCGCAGCGCGACGCCGCCGGCTCCAGCGCCGCAAGCGCCGGCGCAAGCGCCGCCGCCGGTCAATCAGTAGTTTTTTTTAGTTTTTTCGAGTCAGCATTGCCGACGTGGCGGAATTGGTAGACGCGCTAGTTTGAGGGGCTAGTGGGGCAACCTGTGCCGGTTCGAGTCCGGCCGTCGGCACCATAATTGTTCTCACGCCTGATATACTTGGCGGATCAACCGCTCATTGTTCATTTCACGGTCGGCGTGATGTTGTCACAATATTTGCCAATCTTGATCTTCCTGGGCTTGGCCACGGTCCTCGGCCTCGCCCTGTTCACGCTCGGCTGGGTGCTGGGTCCGCGCCGGCCGGATCCCGAGAAGCTCTCGCCGTATGAATGCGGCTTCGAGGCGTTCGAGGATTCGCGCATGCGCTTCGACGTGCGCTACTACCTGGTCGCCATCATCTTCATCGTGTTCGACCTCGAGATCGCCTTCTTCTTTCCATGGGCCGTTTCGCTGCGCACCACCGGCACTTTCGGATTGCTGGCCATGCTGATCTTCGCCTTCGTGCTCGTGGTCGCACTGATCTACGACTATCGCAAAGGGGCGCTCGAATGGGACTAGAGGCGGTGTCCGCCGAGTCCGGGACGGTACGCGGCTTCGAAGTGACCACGGTCGACAAGCTCATCAACTGGGCGCGCACCGGCTCGCTGTGGCCGATGACCTTCGGTCTCGCCTGCTGCGCGATCGAGATGATGCACGCGGGCGCCGCGCGCTACGATCTCGATCGCTTCGGCGTCGTGTTTCGCCCGAGTCCGCGCCAGTCGGACGTGATGATCGTCGCGGGCACGCTCGTGAACAAGATGGCGCCGGCGCTGCGCAAGGTGTACGACCAGATGGCCGAGCCGCGCTGGGTGATCTCGATGGGCTCCTGCGCGAACGGCGGCGGTTACTATCATTATTCGTACGCCGTGGTGCGCGGGTGCGATCGCATCGTTCCGGTCGATGTCTACGTTCCCGGCTGTCCGCCCACCGCGGAGGCCTTGCTCTACGGCATCATCCAGCTGCAGAACAAGATCAGGCGCAACAAGGCCATTATCCGATGAGTTCCGTCGCGCCCTCTCCGAGCGGGCTCGATCGGCTCGCCGCGCGCATCGAGGAGGCCCTGCCCGCAGGAACCACTCGAGTCGCCAATGCGGAGCGCGAGCTCACTTACGAGGTGCACCCCGCCCAGCTACTCGCCGCGGCGGCGACGCTGCGGGACGGCGCGGGGCTCAAGTTCGAGATGTGCATGGATGTGTGCGTGGTCGACTACTTGCAGCACGGGCGAGCGGAGTGGAAGACCGAGCACGCCACCTTGTCGGGATTCAGCCGCGGCGTGGCCCGCGGCATGACCAGCGGCGGCGACGAGCGGCCCGGGCGGCGCTTCGCCGTGGTTTATCACCTGCTGTCGATCGCGAACAATCGGCGCGTGCGGATGAAGGTGTACTGCGAGGACGATGAGCAGCCGGCGGTCGACTCGGTCACGGGCATCTGGGCCTCGGCGGATTGGTTCGAGCGCGAGGCATTCGACCTGTTCGGCGTGATGTTCCGCGGGCACCCGGACCTGCGCCGCATTCTCACCGATTACGGCTTCATCGGGCACCCGTTCCGCAAGGACTTCCCGCTCATCGGCAACGTCGAGGTGCGCTACGACCCCGAGAAGCGGCGCGTGGTGTATCAGCCGGTCAGCATCGAGCCGCGCGTGCTCGTGCCGAAAGTGATCCGCCACGATAATCGCTACGACCAGGAGCTGACCGCCGCCCCCGCTCACTCGATCGCGCCGCCCGCGCCCATGATCGCGCCGCCGCCGCCCGCGCCACCCCCGCCTCCCGCACCCGCGAAAACCAATGGCTGAGATACGCAACTACACGATGAACTTCGGGCCGCAGCATCCGGCCGCGCACGGCGTGCTGCGCCTGGTGCTCGAGATGGACGGGGAAGTCATCCAGAAGGCCGATCCGCACATCGGCCTCCTGCATCGGGCCACCGAGAAGCTCGCGGAGAGCAAGCCGTTCAATCAGTCGATCGGCTACATGGACCGGCTGGACTATGTGTCCATGATGTGCAACGAGCACGCCTACGTGCTCGCGATCGAGAAACTGCTCGAGATCGAGCCGCCGATCCGTGCGCAGTACATCCGCGTCCTGTTCGACGAGGTCACCCGGGTCTTGAATCACCTCATGTGGCTCGGCGCGCACGCGCTCGACATCGGCGCGATGACGGTGTTCCTCTATGCGTTCCGCGAGCGCGAGGATCTGATGGACTGCTACGAGGCGGTGTCGGGTACGCGCATGCACGCAACCTACTATCGCCCGGGCGGCGTGTACCGCGACTTGCCCGAGGTGATGCCGAAGTATCAATACACGGAGTGGCGCAGCAACAAGGATGTCGATCGGCTGAACGAACGGCGCTCAGGGGGCCTCATCGATTTCATCGCCGACTTCGCCGCGCGCTTTCCGGCCTGCATCGACGAGTACGAGACGCTGCTCACCGACAATCGCATCTGGAAGCAGCGCACCGTGAACATCGCGGTGGTGAGCCCGGAGCGGGCGATGCAGCTCGGCTTCTCGGGGCCGATGCTGCGCGGCTCGGGCGTCGAGTGGGACCTGCGCAAGAAGCAGCCGTACGAGGTGTACGAGCACATGGACTTCGACATCCCCGTGGGCGTCAACGGTGATTGCTACGACCGGTATCTGGTGCGCATGGAGGAGCTGCGGCAGTCGACCCGCATCATCGAGCAGTGCATTGCCTGGCTCAAGGCCAACCCCGGGCCGGTCATGATCGAGGATCGCAAGATACGTCCCCCGCGGCGCGAGCAGATGAAGGGCGACATGGAATCGCTGATTCATCACTTCAAGTTGTTCACCGAAGGCTACTGCGTGCCGGAAGGCGAGGTGTACGCCGCCATCGAGGCGCCGAAGGGCGAGCTCGGCATCTATCTCGTATCCGACGGGGCGAACAAGCCCTACCGGCTGAAGGTGCGTGCCCCGGGCTTCGCCCATCTCGCGGCGCTCGACGAGATGGTGCGCGGCCACATGCTCGCGGATGTGGTCGCGGTGATCGGCACCCAGGACATCGTGTTCGGCGAGATCGATCGATGAGCGGGCCACAGCTAAGCGGGGCGGGCGTGCAGCTATCCGATCATGTGCGCGAGGAAATCGATCGCTGGGTGGCGAAATTTCCGCCCGACCGCAAGCGCTCGGCGGTGATCTCGGCCCTGCATGCCGTGCAGCACGGGAACAACGGCTACCTCACCACGCCGCTGATGGACGCCGTGGCCGAATATCTGGCGTTGCCGCCGATTCAGGTCTACGAGGTCGCAACCTTCTACTCCATGTTCGAGACCAAGCCCGTCGGCCGCCATCACATATCGGTGTGCACCAACATTTCCTGCATGCTGCGCGGTTCGGAGGAGATCGTCGCGCGCTGCGAGAAAAAGCTCGGCATCAAGACGGGGGAGAGCACCCCCGACGGGCGGATCTACCTCAAGCGCGAGGAGGAGTGTCTCGCCGCGTGCAACAACGCGCCCATGATGATGGTGGATCACGTCTATCACGAGAACCTCACGCCCGATGGCGTCGACAAGATCCTGGACGAGCTCAAATGAACTACGAAACGAATACGGTGCTCTTCGAGGCGTTGAAGCACGAGCGTCCCTGGACCATCGAGGGCTATCGATCGTTCGGCGGCTACGAGGCGTGGGAGCGGATCCTGAGCGAGAAGACCCCGCGTGAGAAGATCATCGACGAGGTCAAGGCCTCGGGGCTGCGCGGCCGGGGCGGCGCCGCGTTCCCGACCGGCGTGAAGTGGAGTTTCATGCCGCGCTCCTCGCCGGTGCAGAAGTACGCGGTGTGCAACTCGGACGAGTCCGAGCCCGGCACCTGCCATGACAGGGACATCCTGCGCTACAACCCGCACTCAGTGATCGAGGGCATGGCCATCGGCGGCTACGCCATGACGGCAACCGTCGGCTACAACTACATTCGCGGCGAGTTCATGGCCGAGCCCATTCCGCGGTTTCAGGCGGCGCTCGATGAAGCCTACGCTGCGGGCCTGCTCGGCAAGAACATCCGCGGCTCCGGCGTCGACTTCGACCTGCACATGTTCGTGGGCGCAGGCGCCTACATCTGCGGGGAGGAGACGGCCCTTCTCGAGTCGCTCGAGGGCAAGCCCGGCAAGCCGCGCTTCAAGCCGCCGTTTCCGGCGAACTTCGGCCTCTACGGCAAGCCGACGACCATCAACAACACGCAGAGCTACGCCTCGGTCCCGACCATCCTGCGCAAAGGTGCGGCGTGGTTTGCGGCCCTCGGGCCGCCGAATTCCGGCGGCACGATCATTTTTTCGGTCTCGGGCCACGTCGAGAAGCCCATGAACATCGAGTTGCCGCTCGGCATTCCGTTCAAGGACCTACTCGCGATCTGCGGCGGGGTGTGGAAGGGCCGCAAGCTCAAGGCCGTGATACCGGGCGGCTCCTCGGTCCCGGTGGTACCGGGCGATATCATGATGGCGACCAACTTGGACTACGACTCGGTGAAAAAGGCCGGCTCGTCGGTCGGCACCGGCGCCGTCATCGTGATGGACGAGACCACCTGCATGGTGCGGGCGCTCGAGCGACTGGCACGTTTTTATTACTCCGAGTCTTGCGGCCAGTGCACGCCGTGCCGCGAAGGCACGGGTTGGCTCGACCGCATGCTCAAGCGCATCATTGCCGGGCAGGGACGCAGCGAGGACCTGGGTCTGCTCCTCGACGTCGCGAACCGCATCGAGGGCCACACCATCTGCGCGCTGGGCGATGCGGCGGCGTGGCCGGTACAGAGCTTCCTGAAGCACTACAAGCACGAATTTCAGTACATGATCGAGCACAAGGGGCGCTCGATCGTCGAAGGCCAGCCGGCCGCGGCGGCGTGAAGGCATCATGAGCGACGATCTGGTCAATATCGAGGTCAACGGGCAGCCGATGAAGGCGCGCAAGGGCGCCATGATCATGCAGGTCACGGACGCGGCCGACGTTTACATCCCGCGCTTCTGCTATCACGCCAAGCTCACCATCGCGGCGAACTGCCGCATGTGCCTGGTCGAGGTGGAGAAGGCGCCGAAGCCGATGCCGGCCTGCGCGACGCCGGTGATGGAGGGCATGAAAGTATTCACGCGCTCGCCGAAGGCGATTGCCGCGCAGCGCGCGACCATGGAGTTTCTGCTCATCAATCATCCGCTCGATTGTCCGATCTGCGATCAGGGCGGGGAGTGCGAGCTGCAGGACCTCGCCGTCGGCTACGGGCGGGATATCTCGCGCTTCACCGAGCGCAAGCGCGTGGTGAAGGACAAGAGCCTCGGACCTCTGGTGTCGACGGACATGACCCGCTGCATCCAGTGCACGCGCTGCGTGCGCTTCGGCCTCGAGATCCAGGGTAACCCGCAGCTCGGCACCACGGGGCGCGGCGAGCACATGCAGATCGAGACGTTCGTGGAGCAAGGGCTCGACCACGAGCTCTCGGCCAACATCATCGACCTCTGTCCGGTGGGCGCGCTCAACAACAAGCCGTTCCGCTACCACGCCCGCGCCTGGGAAATGACCCAACGTCCGCTCGTGTCGCCGCACGACGGTTTCGGCACGAACATCTACGCGCACGTGCTGCGCGGCAGGATCATGCGCGTCGTGCCGCGCGAGAACGAGGAGATCAACGAGACCTGGATTGCGGACCGCGACCGTTTCGGATTCGAGGGCATGTACTCGCCGGAGCGGGTGAGCGAGCCCATGGTGCGCGTGGACGGGGTGCTGAAGGCCGTCGACTGGGAAGTGGCCTTGACAGCCGCGGCGGAGGGCCTGCAGACCGTTGCCAAGGAGTCCGGCGCGGCGAGCCTGGGCTTTCTCGCCTCGCCCATGGCGACGCTCGAGGAGATGTATTTGCTTGCGCAAATCGCGCGCGGGCTCGGTTCGAGCAACATCGATCATCGGCTGCGCCAGCTCGATTCTCGCAACGCCGAGGGGGAGGGTGCGTATCCGAACCTCGGCATGAAGATCGCCGATGTGGATTCCCTCGAGGGCGTCCTGGTCGTCGGCTCGAACCTGCGCCACGAGATGCCGCTGCTCGCGCACCGCATCCGCAAGGCAGCCCTGCGCGGTGCCCAGGTCGCCTTCTTGAATCCGCGCCGCTTCGAGTATCTGTTCACCCTCGCGGGCTACGCCGTCGCGGAGGATCTCGTCGGCGCGCTTGCGTCCGTCGTACGCGCGTCCGCAGCCGCGTTGGCGCGCGAGGTACCGGCCGGCGTGCGCGAGGCGCCCGTCGATGACGATCATCGCGCGCTCGCGCAGGCGCTCTGCCACGGGGAGCGCCGGGGGATTTTCCTGGGAACCCTCGCGCAGCGGCATCCACAGTACGCCGAGACCAAGGCGCTCGCTCGCACGCTCGGGGAGCTTTGCGGGGCGACTGTAGGCCTCATCACGGAGGGCGCGAATGCGCCGGGGGCCTATCTTGCCGGCTGCGTTCCGCATCGCGAGCCGGGCGGTACGCCCGTGAGCGCCGGCGGCCTGCCGGCGCACGCCATGCTCGAGAGCCGTCTCAAAGGATACGTGTTGCTCGGCGGGATCGACCCGGCGAGCGATCTTAGCGCGGCGCCCGAAGCGCTCGGCGGGGCGTTCGTCGTCGCCGCGACCAGCCACCTGTCCGAGAGTCTGCGTGCCGCGGCACACGTGGTGCTGCCCATCGGCACCTTCGCCGAGAGCTCGGGCACGTTCGTGAACGTGGAGGGCCGCTGGCAGAGCTGGGCGGGCGCCGCCAATCTGGTGGGGGATAGCCGCCCGGGCTGGAAGGTGCTGCGCGTGCTCGCCAATATGCTCAATGTCCCCGCCGTCGACTACGTGAGCTCGGAAGAAGTGCGCGATGCGCTCGAGAGACTCTGCGGCGATCGCGCGCTGCCGGTCGCTACCGTGCCCGGGCGCGTGCACTCCGAAGGGGGCGCATCGACGGCCGACGGCGCAATCAGGGTCGACGGCAAGGCCCCGGCGGGCGCCTGGGTCGATATCCCGCCGTATCAGGTCGACATGCTGGTGCGCGGCTCCGAATCGCTGGCGAAGACGAAGGACGGGCGCGACGCCCGCGCCGTGCTCTGATGTGGCGGTGGGACCCTATGCGCGACTGGATCGCGACCTACATCACGCCGTACTGGACGACGCCCCTGCTGCTCGCCGTTCAGACGCTGATGGTCATGGTATGCCTGATTCTCGTCATGGCCTTCTATACGCTGGCCGAGCGCAAGGTGATTGGATGGATCCAGGCCCGCAAAGGCCCGAACCGCGTCAGCTTGCCGTTCTTTCCGGGCGGTGCACAGCCCTTCGCGGACGTCATCAAGCTGATGTTCAAAGAGATCGTGATTCCGGCGAACGCGAGCGGCTTCCTGTTCCGACTCGCGCCGTTCCTCGCGCTCGTGCCCTCGCTCGCCATCTGGGCCGTGGTGCCGTTCGCGCCCGAGCGCGCGTTCTCCAACATCAACGCGGGGCTCTTGTACGTTCTCGCCCTCACCTCGATGGGGGTGTACGGCATCATCCTCGCCGGCTGGGCGGCGAACTCCAAGTACGCCTTCCTCGGCGCGATGCGTTCGGCGGCGCAGATCGTCGCGTACGAGATCGCGATGGGCTTCGCCATGGTGGGCGTGCTCATGGCCTCGGGCAGTCTCAACATGGGCGACATCATCCGCGCACAGTCGGGCGGGATGTTCACCTGGAACTGGACGTGGCTGTTCCCGCTGGCGCTCGTCTATTTCATCTCCGGGGTCGCCGAGACCAACCGCGCACCCTTCGACGTCGCCGAGGGCGAGTCCGAGATCGTGGCCGGATTTCATGTCGATTACTCGGGAATGGCGTTCGCGCTGTTCTTCATCGCCGAGTATGTGAACATGATCCTGATCTCGGCGCTCACGGTGATCTTCTTCTTCGGCGGCTGGCTATCGCCGTTCGACGGCTGGACCTGGCTCGTGCCCGCGGATTCGTTGCTCGCGCAGCCGGGCTTCTTCTGGTTTGGCCTGAAGACCTTGTTTCCGATGTTCACGTTCCTGTGGCTGCGCGCCACCTTTCCGCGCTACCGGTACGATCAGATCATGCGCCTCGGTTGGAAGGCGTTGATTCCAGTCACCTTGGTGTGGCTCGCCGTCGAGGGAGTCTTCTTCTATTTCCACGTAGGACCCTGGAGAGGGCAAGGCTAATGGCGTCAGTGCGCAGTTTCTTCAAGACGTTCCTCCTCTGGGAATTGCTCAAGGGCCTGTCGGTCACGTTCCGGGAGATGTGGCGGCCCAAGGTCACCGTGAACTATCCGGAGGAGAAGACACCGCAGAGCGTACGCTTCCGCGGCCTGCATGCCCTGCGCCGTTACCCGAACGGCGAGGAGCGCTGCATCGCCTGCAAGCTGTGCGAGGCGGTGTGCCCGGCCGTCTGCATCACCATCGACTCGGATGCGAACAACGACGGAACGCGGCGCACGACCCGCTACGACATTGATCTATTCAAGTGCATCTACTGCGGTTTCTGCGAGGAAGCCTGTCCGGTCGATGCCATCGTCTTGACGCGCATCCACGAGTACCACATGGAGAACCGCGGCGAGAACATCATGAACAAGGACAAGCTGCTCGGCATCGGCGAGCGCTACGAAGCCATGATCGCGGCAGACCGCGCCGCGGACGCAAAGTACCGCTGATGTTTCCGACCATCCTCTTCTTCGTCTTCGGCGGCGTGCTCGTGTGCGCGGCCCTGGGAGTGATTCTCGCCCGCAATCCCGTCCACTGCGCGCTGCTTCTGGTGCTGTGTTTCTTCAACAGCGCCGTCATCTGGCTGCTTCTGGATGCGGAGTTTCTCGGCATCGTGCTGGTGCTGGTGTACGTGGGCGCCGTCATGGTGCTGTTCCTGTTCGTGGTCATGATGCTCGACATCGACACCACGCGGCTGCGCTCGGAGCTCGCGAGCTACTGGCCGCTGGCCGCGGCGGTGGCGTGTTTCGTGGTCTTCGCGATCATCAACGTGATCGTGGTGCGGCACTTGGGCGGCGCGGACCTGCGAGCGGCACCGCCGCTCCCTGCCGGCTACTCGAATACCCGAGTGCTGGGCACGGCGCTCTTCACCCGTTACGCCTATCCCGCGCAGCTCGCGGCCATCATCCTCCTGGTCGCGAGCGTCGCGGCCATCATTCTGACGCTGCGCGCCCGCCGCGGCGGCAAGCCGCAGGACATCGCCGCGCAGGTGGCGGTGCGGGCCAAGGACCGCATGCGGATCGTCAAAATGGCCTCCGAGAAAGCCCCATGATCAGCCTCACCTACGTGATCGCGCTATCCGGCATCCTGTTCGCCATCGCCGTGGCCGGCGTATTTTTGAACCGCAGGAACGTGATCGTTCTGCTCATGTGCATCGAGCTCATGCTGCTCGCCGTCAACTTCAACTTCGTCGCGTTCGCGCGCTTCATGGGCGACATCGCGGGTCAGATATTCGTGTTTTTCATCCTGACCGTGGCCGCTGCCGAGGCGGCGATCGGGCTGGCGATTCTGGTCGTGGTGTTCCGCGAGCGGCGCAGCATCGACGTCGAAGATCTCGACTCGCTACAGGGCTGACAAAGAACTCAAGGTTAGGGGATCAAGGCACCATGGAGTCGATTTACCTCACGATCGCGCTCGCGCCGTTGGCCGCGTGTCTCGCGGCGGGCCTGTTCGGGCGCCAGATCGGAAGGGTGGGTGCGCAAAGCGTCACCATCGCGGGCGTGACGCTCTCCTGCGGCTTGTCGGTGTATGTGCTCTACAGGCTGGTGTTCGACGGAATGGCGCCCTTCGACGGCCCCGTCTACACCTGGCTGCTGAGCGATGGACTGAACATCCAGGTCGGCTTTCTGATCGACCGGCTGTCCGCCCTGATGATGTCGGTGGTCACGTTCGTGTCGCTCATGGTGCATATCTACACCATCGGCTACATGGCCGACGACGACGGCTATCAGCGCTTCTTCAGCTACATCTCGCTGTTCACCTTCTCCATGCTCATGCTGGTGATGTCGAACAACTTCATGCAGTTGTTCTTCGGCTGGGAGGGCGTCGGCGTGGTGTCCTACCTGCTCATCGGCTTCTGGTACACCCGTCCCACGGCCACGTTCGCGGCGCTGAAGGCTTTCCTCTTGAACCGCGTCGGGGACTTCGGGTTCATCCTGGGGATCGCGGCGATCCTGCGATATACGGGATCCCTCAACTACGGCACGGTGTTCGCGCACGCCGATCAGCTGGTGCATGCGCAGGTCCATGTGACGCAGGCCATCGCGTGGCCGGCGATCACCTTCGCCTGCATTTGCCTGTTCGTGGGCGCGATGGGCAAGTCCGCCCAGGTGCCGCTGCATGTGTGGTTGCCCGATTCGATGGAAGGCCCGACGCCGATCTCTGCGTTGATCCATGCGGCCACCATGGTCACGGCCGGCATTTTCATGGTGGCGCGCATGTCGCCCTTGTTCGAGCTGTCCGAGACGGCGCTCTCGTTCGTGCTCGTCATCGGCGCGACCACGGCGTTCTTCATGGGGCTTCTCGGCATCGTCGCCAGCGACATCAAGCGCGTGATCGCCTATTCGACGATCTCGCAGCTCGGCTACATGACCGTGGCGCTCGGTGTTTCGGCCTACGGCGCGGGCATTTTCCACTTGATGACGCATGCCTTCTTCAAGGCGCTCCTGTTCCTCGCGGCCGGCTCGGTGATCATCGCCATGCATCACGAGCAGGACATGCGCCGCATGGGCGGCCTGCGCAAATACTTGCCCATCACTTACTGGACGTTTCTCGTGGGATCGCTCGCTCTCATCGGCTTTCCGGGGACGTCGGGCTTCTTCTCCAAGGACCTGTTGATCGACGCGGTGCGCGCCTCGCACCGCCAGTTCGCGGACTATGCTTATTTTTGCGTGCTCGGGGGCGTATTCGTCACCGCACTCTATACGTTCCGGGCTTTTTTCATGACGTTCCATGGCGAGGAGCGCATGGACGAGGAGACCAAACATCATCTGCACGAGAGCCCCGGCGTGGTGACGGTGCCGCTGATCCTGCTCGCCATTCCCTCGCTCGTGATCGGCTGGATCACCGTGCAGCCGGTGCTGTTCGGCGGCTATTTCCAAGGCGCGATCCGGGTACTGCCGGCGAACGATGTGCTCGGGCGCCTCGCCGAGGAGTTCCACGGCCCAGGCGCATTTCTCGTCACGGCGCTGGCGTCGCCGACGCTGTATTTTGCCGCCGCGGGCGTGCTCGCGGCGTGGCTCTTCTTCCTCAAGTACCCCGCGTGGGCGGATGCGGCCGAGCGTCGCTTCAAGTGGCTGCATACCATCCTCATCAACAAGTACGGATTCGACTGGTTCATCGAGCACATCATCATGCCGTTCGCCCGCGGTATCGGAGCGACGTTCTGGCACGCCGGCGATGAGGCGGTGATCGACGGCGCCTTCGTCAACGGCAGCGCCCGCCTGGTGGGCTGGCTCGG
>Ga0302314_10003426_pt1 | contig 29262 bp, 25 predicted proteins | sample III_Palsa_N2_3_FD_200533 | JGI IMG/M metagenome (GOLD analysis project Ga0302314, IMG submission 200533) | Peat permafrost microbial communities from Stordalen Mire near Abisko, Sweden - III_Palsa_N2_3 | ecosystem: Environmental > Terrestrial > Soil > Palsa > Peat permafrost | place: Sweden...
GGCGGGTGCGAAGCGATGTTGTCGAGGTATCGACCATGGGTCTTATGCATCCTGCCGCGCCTCTGTTGTGCGAGTAGTAAGGGCTTCGTTGCTATGGACGATGGGATGCCTTGAATGAACCCGACACACATGCCGCCGCTTGTCGCGATCGTTGGCGGTGGCCCCGCCGGGCTGGCAGCGGCTATCGAGTTGGGCAGCCGCGGGGTCGCCTGCGTGGTGCTGGAACGGACCGAGCGTGGTGGTTACGCCCCGCGCGCCAAGACCACCCATACTCGCTCGCGCGAACACATGCGCCGCTGGGGAATTGCCCAGAAGTTGGCCGCCGAAGCGCCTTTCGGTGTCGATTATCCCAATCACGTCACATTTGTCACCCAGTTGGGCGGCAAGTTGATCAAGCGGTTCGAACATGCGCTGCAATGTTCGCCGCAGCGGGACGAGCGTTATAGCGAACACAGCCAATGGATTCCCCAGTATAAAGTTGAGCAGGTGATGCGCACGCATGCCGCCTCTCTGCCGGGGGTGGAATTGCGCTTTGGCTGCGAATATCTGGGTTTCGTGCAGGACGATGCCGGCGTCACCGTGCAGTATCGCGACCGTGACAGCGATGATGTCAAGACGCTGACGGTCGCCTATGTGATCGGCGCGGACGGTGCGCGCAGCAAAGTGCGTGACGACATCGGTGCAAAGATGGTGGGGGTCTATGGCCTCTCGCGAAACTACAACATCATCTTTCGTGCGCCTGGCCTGGCCCAGGCGCACGACAAGGGGCCGGCAGCAATGTACTGGCAGGTCAATAGCGAGCATCCCAGCCTGATCGGGCCGATGGATGTGGGCGATCTGTGGTATTTCATGCCCAGCAATCTGGCCAAAGGTCGCACCTATTCGAACGAGGAAGCAATCGCTGCGATCCGCTATTCGACCGGGATCGATCTGCCCTATGAAATACTCAGTTCCGACGAATGGATCGCCAGCCGTTTGCTGGCCGATCGCTATCGCGCCGGGCGGGTGTTCCTGTCGGGGGATGCCTGCCACTTGCACCCTCCGTTCGGCGGTTTCGGCATGAACATGGGCATCGCCGATTCGGTCGATCTGGGCTGGAAAATGGCGGCCATGCTGCAAGGCTGGGGCGGGCCGGATCTGTTGGAGAGCTATGAAGTGGAGCGCCGCCCGGCCCACGAATTCGTGATGGACGAGGCGGAATCAAACCATGCGGTGCTGCCCGACCAGCTGGTCCGCGCGCACCTTGAGGACGATGGTCCCGAAGGCGATGCTGCGCGCGCGGAGGTCGCGGCAATTATCACCAAAGCCAAGCACAAGGAGTTCTACTCGCTCGGCGTGGTGCTGGGGTTTTGCTATCAGGCATCGCCGATCATCGTCGATGATGGCACCAAGGCGGCTTGGCAAAGGTCGAATGAATACCATCCCCAGGCTATCCCGGGCTGTCTGGCTCCGCATGCCTGGTTGGATGACGGCACGTCGCTCTATGACCACTTTGGCAGTGGTTTCACTTTGCTGGTGACGGCATCGGGGCATGAGGCGGCCATCGCTGCGGTGCAGGCCGAGGCGGCAGCAACGCACACGCCACTGACTGTGCTGCAGATCCCAGATACGGATTTGCTGGCACTGTATGAACAGCCCTTCGCGCTGATCCGGCCCGATCAGCATATGGCATGGCGCGGCGACGCGTGGCCCGCGCAAGGTATCCTGGCCAAGGTAACCGGGCGTGCCCTGGTCAACGCCTGACGCAACCCGGCTCCCAAACGCGCCCTTTCGCGCGTTTCGAAGCCGGTACTTTCAGAAGTCTACGGGATCGGTCTCATAATTGTGCACGAAGTCATCGGGCACGGGTGGGCCCCAACTGGCCAGGCTGTCCTGCATATCATAATTGGTCGGCTGCCACAGCGCATGATCGTCGATGTGATCCATATCCGAATAGTATTCGAACCACGACCCCCATGGATCCTGGATATAATGGAAAAAGTTCGAGCCGATGGTGTGGCGGCCGAAACCCCAGCCTCCGCGCCCGGCTTTGGTCACCAATGCGCGTCCGCCACGTCCGACGGCGTCGGGGTCGGGCACCTGAAAGCTGGCATGATGAAATCCCACGCCCGGTGATTTGGCAAAGGCCAGGACATGGTGATCGCTGTCGCGCCGCGCGCACGTAAACGCGATCACATCCTGCGCGCGGTCGGCCAGCCCCATGCCCAGCCCTTCGGTGACAAACCGGACGCTGGCCAGGACATCGGGCGAGAACACCAGAATATGCCCGAGGCGCAGCGGACTGACCGGAGCATACGACGATTGCGCCAGGATCGCCGAGCGACGGATGCGCGGCAAGTGACCTGGCGCATTGATCGTGAACACCTCGACCGGTTCCAGCGGCGGGTCAGCCGGGCGATCGACCAGATGGATCAGCAAACCGCCTGGATCGGTTACCCACAGGCCGTTGTCCTCGAAACCTTCGGGTGCATCGACCACCGCGCCGCCCGCCGCGCCGACATTCCGGGCAATCTCGTCCAGCCCGTCGGCGCGCAGCGTCACATGATGCAGCCGTTTGCGCGCATGTCCGCCCAGCAGCACAATCGCTTCGTGGCCGATCCCCGCGCATTCCAGCACAGCGACATCGCCGGTTACCGTCGCCGTGAGCCCGGCGTCGGTGTAGAAGGCCACGCCTGGTGCAACATCGGGCACTTCCAGCGTTACCGAATAGGCGCTCAACACAGGCATACGATTCTCCCTGGCAAGTCGGAGTCCATGGAGTTCAGCCGGCGACCGTGTTTTCAATCGCGCCGATCCCGTCGATTTCGCAGCGCACGACATCGCCCGGCTTCAGGAACACTTGCGGCTCCATGCCGACACCCACGCCTTCGGGTGTGCCGGTCGCGATCAGATCGCCGGGCTCCAGTGTGAAGGCACTGGTCAAATAGGCGATCTGGGCGCGGACCGAGTGGATCATGCCGGCGGTAGTGTTTGACTGGCGTTGCTCGCCATTGACCAGGCAGCGCAGGGCAAGATTCTGCGGGTCCGGCACTTCGTCGGCGGTCACGATCCACGGTCCGATCGGGCCGTGCGTGTCGAACGATTTGCCCATCATCATTGTCTGCGAATGAAATTGAAAGTCGCGCGCCGACACGTCGTTTGCTACGAAATAGCCGAATACGTAATCCAGCGCGGCGTCCTGTGTGACATTCTTGGCCCGTTTGCCGATCACCAGGCCCAATTCGACTTCGTAATCCAGTTTTTCGGTGGGACCCGGCTCGATAGGGTCATAGGGCCCCGACAGGCAGGTCGTCTGCTTGTTGAACCACACCTGATGCTTGGAGCGAGCTACCCCCAGCTTGTCGGCTTCTTCAAGGTGCTTGGCGTAGTTCATGCCGATGGCCAGAAATTTGCCGGGCCGTTCGATCGGCGCCAGCAACCTGGCACCGGCCAAAGGCACGCTGTCGGGCGCCGTCTTCACAAATTCGCGCACGGTTTTAAGGCCTGCGTCACCCGCTGCAATGATCGAGAGCATCGTGGGATATTGCGCGGCGAGCGGGACAAGCGAAACGATCCGATCATCGCGGACCGCGCCAACCGTGGGCGTTCCGGCATTGTCATAGCGCAAAAGTTTCAAGTCGGCTCTCCATAAGGCAGGCGCAGCTTTTCTCAAAAATCGACCTGCGCCAGTCGCGGGTGGATTTAGAGCCGCGATGCATCGGGGGCATAGGATCGGGATTTGCGCGAGTGATCCATTATTGGCATCCCCCGATGGTCATGCGTGTCTTGCGAATCCCGGCAAATTGCTGCCTGACCAAAGGCAACACATAGCGCGAAAGCGCAAAAGGGAGATTTGGATCGATGGCCAGCACGGCAATTCTGCCCCCCGACAACGAAACGGCGCATGATCTGGTCGATCCACGCGAACAGTTGCTCCACGCCCCGATGAGCCCGTTTCAGATTGCCGCTGTCGCCATCACCTTGTTGCTGTGCATGCTCGACGGGTTTGACGTTCTGACGATCTCGTTCGCCGCGCCGGCAATCTTGCGCGAATGGGGCATCGACAAGGCGCAACTGGGTTTTGCGCTGTCGGCGGGTTTGCTGGGCATGGCGCTGGGTGCGCTAACGATTGCGCCGCTGGGCGATATTATCGGCCGGCGTAAGGTTTTGTTTCTGTCGCTGGCGATGATGATCGGCGGCTCGTTGTGGACCGCCGCCACGATCGGTCTGCCCGGGCTGGTCGCTTCGCGTGTGATCACGGGTCTGGGCATCGGGGCGATGATCGGGGTGCTTTACCCACTGGCCGCCGAATATGCCAATGCCCGTCGGCGCGATCTGGCGATCAGCGTGTTGTCGCTGGGTTATCCGATCGGGGGCATTCTGGGCGGGCTGCTTTCATCCTATTTGCTGGCGACGCATGGCTGGCGCGCGATTTTTGTGTTTGCGGCGGGCATGGGCGTGGTTCTGGCCGGGCTGGTGTGGTTCGTCCTGATCGAGCCGCTGGCCTTGGTGGTGGCGCGCCCGGGCAAGAACGGGCTTCACCGGGCGAACGCCTATTTGGCGCGCTGCGGCCATGGGCCGGTGGCAGTTCTGCCGCCCCCGCCCGCCAACCGGCGCATTCCGATCGCCAGCCTGTTCGCGCCGGACATGGCGCGTGCCACGCTGACGATCACGGCGATATATTTCCTGTACATGGTCCCGCAATTCTTCATGCAGGCATGGTTGCCGACGCTGGTCGCGGATCTGGGCCTGCCGCCCGCCAAGGGCGCGCTGGTCGCGGCTTTTTTCAGCATGGGCGGCGTCGCCGCTGCGCTGTTCATCGGCACGATGTCGCTACGGATCGGGATCAAGAGGCTGGAAATTGGTTTGTTGATCGGCGCAGCGGTGGCGATCGCGGGTTTTGCCGCGCTGCCGGGCGTGATGCATACGTTGATCGGCGGGGCGGTGGTGTCGGGCTTTTTCGTGATGGGGGGCATGATCGGGCTTTATGCGATCATTGCGCGCACGTTTCCGGCGCATTTGCGCGCCAGCGGCACCGGCTTTGTCGTTGGCCTGGGCCGTCTGGGCAGTATCCTGCCGCCGATGATCGCGGGCACTTTGTCGAAAGGCGGCATGGGGCGTGAAGAGCTGGCAATCCTGATGGCGGCGCCCGCGATCATTGCGATGATCGCGCTGCTGACATTCAAGGTCCGCGCGCCGACCACCGCCTGACGCGACTATCCGGTGATGGCGTCCAGAATTGCGCCATATTCGTCGCGTGTCGGGACATACCCGCTGGTGCGGTTGAAATGGCTGGCGACCACGAAATCCAGCACGCGTTCGCGCGAATTCAACTGGTACCCGGCGGCGCGCAGCGAGATCGGCACGCCCACCGAGGCAATCAGCGCGGCCAGGGCATCGCCGATATCGGCGTCGTCGGCCAGGCCGAGCGCGCCGCGCAATTTGGCAGCCTTTGCGGGGTTATGCTGCGCAACCAGCCGCGTGGTCCAAGGCAGGGCCACGCCGACCATCGTGCCATGGTGGACATGCTGATCGCCGAATGCCAGCGCAAAGGCGTGGGCCGGACCCAGCCCTTTATGGATGGCGACGCCGCCGGCATATGCGGCCGCCATCAAAGAACAGCGCGCATCGTCGCCATCGGGTTTCATCGCGTCGGCAATGCCGGCGACCACACCGCGAATTCCGTCCAGCGCCAGCGCGTCGATGATCGGATGGATGGAGTTGGCCAGAAACCCCTCAATGCAATGGGACAGCGCGTCGACGCCGGTCGCCGCAATCAGCCGGGGGGGCAAAGTGCGCGTCAGATCGGGATCGCACAGCGCCACGCGCGGCACCAGGAACGGGCTGCGCGTGCCCAAGGCGGGCTGGCCGGGTTCGAGATGCATGCCGGTCACGGGCGAGCTTTCGCTGCCCGTGCCAAGCGTCGTGGGCACCGCGATCAGCGGGGTGACATCACGCGTCACCAGCGCGGGGTTGGTAATCAGGTCCGCCGCTTTTTCGAGGCGGGTCGTAACGAACGCGGACAACAGCTTGGCCGTGTCGAGCACCGATCCGCCGCCCAGCGCGATGATGCTGTCGCAACCGTTCTCACGAAATGCAGCCGCGGCCTGTTCGACTCCGGCGGCAGTGGGGTTTTCCGGAACGTCCAGGAATTGCGCGGTGATGGCTGGTGCTGCCTGCATCACGCGGGCCACGACGCCTGCCGCTTCCAGCCCGCGATCGCTGACCAGCAGCGGACGCGCGACCCCCAGCATGGCCAATTCATCGGCCAGCAAAGCCAGCTTTCCAGGGCCAAAGACCAGTCGGGGCAGGGTGAGTGCGGGGCCCATGAAACAATCCTCTTTCCAGTGCCCTGACCGTTGAATGCGGATCAAGGCTTGTCAATTCGCGATCGCCAATTTAGTAAGGAACCCGAACTGTGTCCAGCGCGAAGTGCGAGTCATATGCCGCATTGAGCAAAGGGCGATCCTGCGATCGCCAGCAACAGACCAGCGCAATGGGAGATTTTGCATGAACGCGACCACAACCATTCCTGCCGCCAATGCCGCCGCCATCGGACACACCACGCACTTCATCAACGGTGTGTGGAGCGAAGGGAACGGGCAGACGTTCCCCGTCACCAATCCGCTGGATGATTCGCTCGTAGCCGACGTCGCCGCCGGCGGCCGCGCAGAGGCAGAGGCCGCCGTGGCCGCTGCGGCAGCCGCGTTTCCGGCCTGGGCCGCGATGGGCCCGACCGAACGCCAGCGCCTGTTTCTGAAGGCGGCCGACATTACCGAACGTCGCCTGGAAGAGATCGCCAAAGTCATGGCCATCGAGGGCGGCGCCAGCATGACTTTTGCTGCGTTTCAGATCCGCCTGTCGGCAACGATGCTGCGCCAGGCATCGGGTTGGGGTTATCAGTCGTACGGCGATATGATCCGCAGCGACATCCCCGGGCGCACAGCCATGGTCACACGCAAACCGCTGGGCGTGGTTGCCGGTTTTACGCCATGGAACGGTGCGTTCTACCTGGCCTGGCGGACGTTTCTGCTGCCCATGGCGTTCGGCAACACGACCGTGATCAAGCCTTCGGAAGAAGCGCCGCTGTCCGCCGGCCTGATCCATGCCGAAATCCTGGAAGAGGCGGGTTTTCCGGCCGGGTCTTTCAATCTGGTGACCCACGCACCGGGACAGGCCGCGGCGGTGGCAGATGTGTTCTTTGAAAGCCGGGATGTGCGCTGCATTAATTTCACCGGGTCGGACAAGACCGCGCGCATTCTGGGGGAACGCGCCGGGCGCTCGCTCAAGCGCATGGTGATGGAACTGGGCGGGTTCAACCCGATGCTGGTGCTGGGCGATGCCGACATCGACCATGCGGTCAATGCGGCCTGTTTCGGGGCGTTTCTGCATCAGGGCCAGGTCTGCATGAACACGCGCAAGATCTATGTCGAACGCGCGGTCCACGATGACTTCGTCGCGAAGCTGGCGGCCAAGGTCAAGACGTTGAAAAGCGGCAACCCGATCGACCCCAGCGTCATCATTGGCCCGCTGATCAACGACAAGGCCGTGGCGCAGACTCAGGAGCGCCTGGCCGATGCCCTGGCCAAGGGCGCGACTCTTGTGACCGGCGGCAATGTAAACGGCCGCATTTTCGAACCGACTATCCTGACCAATGTGCCGTCGTCGGCGATCTGCACGACCGGCTGCGATGAAACCTTTGGCCCGTTGCTGGTGATCGAGGCTTTCGACGATGCCGAGGCCGCGCTCGCCGCAGCGCAAGATACGCCTTATGGCCTCAGCTCGTCGATCATGACCCGCGACCATGCCCGCGCGCTTGGCATGGCTCAGCGGTTCGACACCGGCATCGTCCATATCAACGCACCGACCATGGCCAGCGAGGCCGCATTGCCGGTCGGCGGTGTAAAGGACAGCGGTTGGGGTCGGTCGGGGCATTACGCGGTGGAAGATTTCACCGAAGTGCGCCTGACCACGATGAGCACGTTGCCGGGCCGCTATCCGTTCTGATGCACGAGTGCATCGGCTGGGGGGTATCGCCAGACCACATCACCTGATCGCAATCGTGATCTAGGCCCTGGCGTGCCCCCGGCCCAATAGTTGGCCCAAGTCGTCACCGATCGGCCTCGCGGCAACAGCCCCCCGATGGCCAGAATGGCGGCAACAGTGGAGAGATCGCATGGTATTTATGGAATCTATCAGTTCCTGGCTGGAGCATACATCGCTCAGCCATGCGGTATCCGTGAATACGTGGGCGGTGCCCGCGCTCCAGACCGTTCATATCGCTGCGGTGGCGATCGTCTTTTCGGCGGCGGTGATGCTCGATTTCCGATTGGCGGGCGTGACCGGACGGCACGAGCCCCTGCGCAGCAACGCCTTGCCTTTCTACCCCCGGATCAAGTGGGCGCTGCTGGTCCTTATCGCGACGGGCATTTTCCAGATCATTGGCGAGCCCGCGCGGGAACTGCAAAACTGGATATTCTGGACAAAAATGGGGCTGATCGTGGTCGCTTGCCTGCTGACAGCGGCCACACGGCCACAACTGGCTGAAATGACTTTGGCCGAACACACCTCCGGTGGACGCGCGAGGATCCGCCTGCTGGGCGTCGTATCGCTGGTCATGTGGGTGGCGGTGATCACGTGCGGTCGGTGGATCGCCTATGCGGGCGGGCCTGCCGCGTGAATCCGGGCAGCGTGAACCTGGAAAAAGGATCAAGATCATGACCATCCTGGAAATTTGCGGCTGGCTGGAAGCGACGCCGCTGGGGACCACGATCACCGAATCCGAATGGCTGTTCCCCACGATCGAGACGGTACATGTGCTGGCGCTGACTCTGGTTTTCGGATCGATCGCGTTTTTGGATTTGCGCCTGCTGGGCCTGGGCAACCGCAACCGGGGTGTGGTCAGCCTGACAAGTGAAACACTACCCTTTACATGGGTTGGGTTTGTGATTGCGGCGATCACGGGCGCTTTGCTGTTCGTATCTGCGGCGACCAAATATTATGCCAACATGCCGTTCCGCATAAAGCTGGTGCTGCTGGCGCTGGCCGGGGTCAACATGATTGTATTCCATCTGCTCGGATATCGATCCGTGGCCGGATGGGACCACGCACGGCAAACGCCGCGTGCGGCAAAGATCGCAGCGGTGCTTTCGCTGCTGTTGTGGTCGGGCGTGCTCATTGCGGGCCGGATGATCGGCTTTGTCGAAGCGAGCCACGGTTTTAATTGATCAAACGAAACGGCGGGCCCCCCGGGCCCGCTGTAGCGTTATGTCAGGGCAGGGGCGCTATCTGGAACAGCGCTTCTGCGTTGGCATGTGTCACTTTGCGCATCGTTTCCGCATCGAGCGGCGCATCGCGGATAAACGGCACGGCCTCGGACGTCTGTTCGTAAGGATAATCCACTGCAAACAGCACCCGGTCGGCGCCCATTGTGGTCAGCGCGAATTCGAGCGGTTCATTGGTCATCATGCCGCTGGTGGTGATCCAGAAATTGGTCTTGAAGTATTCGCTGGGCAGGCGACCCAGCTCTTTCATGCCCAGCGGCCCAAGGCCGCCACGCCGCACGATGTTCTGATAGCGATTGTCGAGCCGCCCCAGCCAGAACGGTAGGGCTTCACCGAGATGGCCAAGAACGATCTTCAGCGTCGGAAAGGCATCGAACACCCCGCCCATAATCATGCGCACCACGTGCAGCGATGTGTCCGCACCAAAACCCCACAACGCGCCCATCATCGCATAATCGGCATAGGCGCCGATCGTGCTGTCGGGCGGAAAGGTAGGATGCAGATAGATCGGCGCGTCGCAGGCCACCGCTGCTTCGAAGATCGGCCAGTATTTTGGGTCGTCGAGGTATTCGCCATGAGTGTGGCCATTGATTATGATGCCACCAAGGCCAAGATCGTGCATCACGCGCTTGACCTCGCGCGCGGCCTGATCGGGCGATTGAGGGGCGACGGCGCCAAGGCCCGCATAGCGCGTGGGATATTGGGCGATCGCGGCGGCCAGCTTGTCGTTGGCGATCGTGGCCAGTTCGGCGCCCAGTCCCGCGTCAAACGCCTGCACGCCGGGCCCGGTGATGCTCAGCAGATGCATGTCGACGCCAAAGGTGTCCATCTCGGCGATGCGGTAATCCAAGTCGGTCAGCTGCCGGACGGCTTGAGCCTGCTTGTAATAGATCGCGAGATAGCGCGTGACCGGCGTATCGATATGGCGGGTCAGCTTAAGGTATTCATCGATGTATTCGCCGGGCGCAAAGGCCTCTTCGGTTGCAATCAGGCGCATGTCGGACTCTCCACAATCGGTTGAAAATGTTGCCGGCCGAGTGCTTGCGCGCCCGTGTTTCGAAAGAAGGATCTGTGAAGCGCACGCATGGCGGGGCCAAGACGGAGGTATGCATGCGGCAATGCCGATTTCGTATCACCCTGCCGATATCCCTGCGTGCGTGACGCTTGCCAATTGCGATCTGAGACTTGCCGTTTGGGGGAGAAGCCGCAAGATTGCCCTGACGCGAAAACGGCGCCCATGCGGGGTGTGCCATATAGCAGACAAGCATCAATCCCCGACATTTCTGATCAGGACAAATTCGCGGCGAAAGCGCAGCACGATGATGTATAGCAAAGGCCAAGCCGGGCCCGGCGCGTTGCCACGCAAAATTGGTCGAAGTCGTGGATCCGGCACATTGGGAAGTGGAACGTATTGATGCCTGCCTGTGGTGAACCTGCCGACCGCGCTGCCTCTGGCTGGCGCAATCTGGCCACGGCTCTGCTGACGCTGGGCCTGTTCGTCGGGGCCGGTGCGGCCGGGATCCCGGCGGTGGCGCAGACCGCTGCCCTTAGCATACCGATCGTGTTGCCGCCCGAAAAACTCAGTTGGCATGGCGATTCCGCGGCGCCCGACATCAGCGGCGTGTGGGTCCGCGTCGATTCGGCCGCGGCGGCTGGCGTCCGCAAGGAAGGCTGGCTGCCGTGGGCGCCTCCGCTCAAGCCGGCCTTTGCTAAAATCTGGCATGATCGTGTGGCCATGCAGGCCGCCGGCACGCGCAAGGACGATCCGGTACAGAGCTGCATGCCGCCCGGCATGCCGCGCTTTGATACCGGGATGAACACCCCGATGCTGATCATCCAGACGCCGGGGCGGGTGATGCTGTACCGCGATGGCATCCCTGTGCGCCGGATCTGGCTGGACGGTCGGCCTCTGCCCGAGGGCAAGAACCTGGAAAGCTTTTCAAACGGAACCGCGAACGGGCATTACGAGGGCGGCGATCTGGTGACCAAAGTTGCGGGCGTTCGCGATCAGCCGATCGATTCCACCGGCATTCCCCACAGCAACGACCTCGTGATCGCAGAGCGGTTTCACCGGGTCGATGCACAGACACTGCGGGTCGAGGTCGTGCTGACCGACCGTACCGCATATACCAAGCCGATGAAGGCGGTCGTCACGTACAGGGCGTCGGACAATCCCTTGTGGGAACCCCATGAATTCCTGTGCACGCCAGGCGAGGGGTCCCACCCGGAAATCTATGTGCATTGATCCGGCGCTGCGGTCTGCCCGCGACAAAACGTAACAAAATTCAGGAGAGTTCCATGAGCAAAAAGTTTCTGGCCACTGCATTTCTGGTCGCCGCCGTCATCGGCTGCGGGGACATCACCCCGGCCTTGGCGCATCATTCCTTCGCAATGTTCGACAAGGCCAAGGAAGTGGAATTGAAGAACGCTGCGGTGGTAGACTGGCAGTGGACCAGCCCGCACACTTGGCTTTACGTCGTGGTGCCGATGCCCGATGGCCGGTCCGAACGTTTCAGCATCGAAGGCGGCAATCCCGGCCTGATGCGTCGCCAGGGCTTTGCCAAAGGCTCAATCGCGCCCGGTGACAAGATCACGGTCTACATGTCGCCGCTGATCAGCGGCAAACCGGGCGGGTCGATCAATGCGATCCGTCTGGGCAACGGCACGCTGTTGGGCGAACGCCTGAATGGCGCGCATTGAGGTGTGCCGTTTGATCTTGAGTGGGGGCGGAGAGCTGACATGCGTGTGAAACAAGCTTTGCAGGGCTTTGGCCTGATCGCGGCGGCAGCGATCACCGCCATCGCGTGGTGCGGGCCCGTGCTGGCTCAGGCGCAAATTCAGGAGGAGGCGAAATGGCCGCCGCCGGGCGTGTCGTTCTATGGCGATCCCGGCGTCCCCGATGTCTCAGGCCTGTGGCTGGGAACGATCACCGGGGTTCCGGGCGTACCTTTCGCCCCCAATCGTGGTTCGGCCGATGGTCGTCCGGCGACGTACTATGCCCCTTGGCCGCTGCCCTATTCGCCCAAATATCAGGCCATTGTCGACGCGCGCTCGGCCGCCAGCAAACAGGGCAAGGCGCTGGGCGACATCAATGCCAAATGCCTGCCGTTCGGCCTCCCGTTGATGTTGGTGTCAAAGGTCTATCCTGACGAGATCGTGCAGACGCCGGGCCAAGTTACTTTGTTCATGTACAACACCAATCCGGTGATGATCTGGACCGATGGGCGCCCGCATCCGAGCGATCTGAAGCCCAGCTACAACGGCCATTCCATCGGGTATTGGGTGGGCAATACCCTGTTCGTCGATACTGTCGGACTTGTGCCCAACACAACGATTGATTCCGGGCGCGACCCCCACAGTGGCCAGTTGCACATCCGTTGGTCGATCCAAAAGGTGGGTCCCGACATCCTGCACATGCATGTCACGCTCTATGACGAGGATGCCTTCAAGGAGCCGGTGACGACCACCAACATCTGGCATCGCAAGACGGACCCGAAATGGCAGGTGCTGGACGACGCATCCTGCTGGGAAAACAATGAATCGAAAACCGATAGCGTGCCGGCCGGCGGGTTCTTCAAGTTCTGAGCCTTAAGAGTCTGGATGTTCACCAATGCCTGGCCCGTCGCGTGCCGTCCTGATCTGCGCTGCGGCAGCCCTTTTGATCGGGGCTGCGGCTGTGGGTGTGCGTGCGATGTGGCGGAGCGAGGATCTCGATCGGTTGATGCGCGCCGACCCTGAAACGATACTGAGCAATCGTGACCTCGCGCCGATGGCCTTGAAAATTGGTCGAAACGGGTTCGAACATCACTGCGCGTCGTGCCACGGGACGGGCAAGGGCGATCCGCAGCGCGGCATCCCGGATCTGACCGATCGCGATTTCCTTTACGGCGACGGCAAGGTGGCTGAAATCGAAATGATCGTCCTTCACGGCATTCGCGCCGGCGATTCCAAAGGCTGGGACCTGGCCGAGATGCCAGCCTATGCCAGTCTCAAGCCTTATGCACGCGAACCGCTGCCATCGCTGCAGCCCGCTCAGATTGCCGACATCACCCAGTTCCTGATGCAGGTTCGCGGACGCGCGACCGATCCGGTGGCGGCGAAACGCGGCAAGGTCATGTTCAAGACAAGCGCCGGATGCTGGGATTGCCATGGACCCGATGGCGCCGGTGACAACGCGGTCGGCGCGCCCAATCTGCTCGACGATATCTGGCTGTATGGCGACGGTTCGCCCGCCAACATCGGCCTGTCGATAGCTTATGGCCGCGCCGGACGCAGCCCTGCCTTTGCCCACACGATCAGCGCGGGCGAGGCGCGTGCCATCGCGATCTATGTTGCATCCCTGGCGCGCCCACACCCCGGGGACGACCATGCGCAATAAATCCGAAACCCCGCCCGATGGGTTCTGGTCGCTGGAGCGGCCAAATGCCCGCCGTTCGCTGGCAATGTGTGCCGCTGGCGCCCTGATCGGCCTGGGCATTGCCGGGCTGGGTCTTTTCACCGCACAGGGCACCCGTACGGCGCGGGTGCCGGCCGAAGACGTGGCGCTGGTCAACCAGTTGCCCATTTTGATGACCGATTACCTGCAACAGTTGCGGGCGCAGGACAATGTTTCGCTCGGTGAAGCGACGCCGGCCCAGCGGCACAAAGTGCTGGAGGACATGATCCGTGAGGAGCTTTACGTTCAGCGCGGGATCGAATTGGGGATGCAGGCCGATACGGTGGAAGTGCGCGCGGCGCTGGTCGGGGCGGTCGAGGCCCAAACGGTGACCGATGCGACCATGGCCCAGCCCAGCGAGCAGGAATTGCGCACCTGGTACAGCACGCATCTCGCCCAGTTTTCGACCGACGGCGTGATGACACTCGACGACCATGTCTTGCCGTTTAATTCAACTCCCGCTGCGCTGGCGGCAGCGCAGGCCGCGCTCCGGGCCGGTAATGCAAAGGCTGTGCCGCTGTCGGGCCGGATGACGCAAGGGGAAGAGTTCTATTTCGCCGCCAGGCTCCATCTTGGCGACCCGCTGTTTGCGGTCGCGCGTACATTGGCTTCGGGACAGGTTTCGACACCGGTGAAAACCCCCGACGGGGTGCATCTGCTGGTCATGAAACACAATCTTGGCCCGGTCCCGCTGCCTTATGATCAGGTGCGCGACCGTGTTCTGACCAGCTATATCAACGATCAGGCCCAGCGCCTGACCGCAGCGGGCGAGCGTTTTCTGGAAAAACGGGCCGACATTCAGCGGGCCAAGGGTTTCGAGTGATGCGCTGGTGGCTGGTCCTGATCGTGTGCCTGACGAGCTGGGCCGCGCCCGCGATCGCGCACACACGCAGCCAGTCACACAGTTCGTGGCTGATCGACGGGCCCTATATCCATTTGTCGTTCAGCCTCGCCGATATCGAGGCGGCGCGAATCATGCCCGACGGATCGCGGCCCGACGACGCGCACCTCTTGGCCTATCTGTCGCCCCGGTTGGGCGCCACAGCAGGCGATCAGTCCTGCAAGCTGGTCGCGCCGCCGCGGATGATTGCTGCGGCCGCCGGCTATCGCCGTTCCGAATTCCAGTACGCCTGCCCATCGGCGAATGGCATCCATTTGATCGACAAGGCATTTTTCGATCTGGTTCCGACCCATTTCAACCTGGCGCAAATCCAGCGTGGGGGCGGCGATTTTATCGAGCAGGTCGTCACCGCCGACACCCAGGGCATTGATCTGCAACGTGCCGATGGACGCGAACTGGGTAGCGCCAGCTTTCTGCGCTTTATCCAGATGGGTGTACTGCACATTTTAACCGGCATCGATCATATGTCGTTCCTGGTGGGGCTGGTGCTGATTTCGCGACGGCTGAAGGATCTGGTGTCGGTCGTCACCGGTTTTACCATTGGTCACAGCCTGACGCTGGCCCTGGCTGTGATCGGCGTGGTGCGACCCCATGCCGAATTCATCGATGCACTGGTCGCTTTGACAATTGCGCTGATCGGGATGGAAAACATTGTCGCGGCATCGCGCCGGCCGGGCACAGTGGCGCTGGCAATCGGGGGTGCGCTGCTGGTCATGTCCATGTTGCGGCTGATGGGAATCGGCCTGCTGCCGCCGCTGCTGCTGATCGGTGCGGGCATATTTTCAGCCAATTACCTGATGGTTTCGGGCCATTTGCGCGATGCGGCGCGGATCAGGCTGGTGGTGACGCTGGTCTTTGGCCTGATCCACGGCTTTGGTTTTGCGGCGGATCTGCTGGAAAGCCGATTGCCCAGGGAGAAGCTGGCCGAGATTCTGGTCGGGTTCAATCTGGGGGTCGAGATGGGGCAGTTGACCATCGTGCTGTTGCTGACCGGCATGGTCGCGCTGCTGGCACGTTGGCGGCTGACGCTGCCCCGGCCGATCGTGACCGATGTCGTGGCGTCCGGGCTGGTGCTGATCGGCACGTATTGGTTCGTGGGCCGCAGCTTTGCCTGAATGGACCGCCTGTGTCGGTATCGTCCGGTCGAAAATGGCAGCATCAGCGTTCAACCGGGCACGCTATGGTTCGCCCAAGCACAAAACACTATCCGGGAGGGATCAGATGCGTTCCAAGATAAGCCATGCCGCCAGCGTTGCGCTTTTGGCGATTGCCCCGTGGTCTGGAGCGCAGGCGCAAGACAAACCCGGCCCGCTGACGCTAACCACGCACCAGGTCGGCGCGGGCGTTTACTGGATTGAGGGCGGCAGATCGAACACCGGATTTGTCGTCGGGACGACCGGGGTTATCGCGATCGATGCCCAACAGACAACCGATGCCGCTGTCGCGATGCAGTTGGCAATCGCCAAAATCACGCCAAAGCCGGTCGACGCAATCATCGTCACGCATGCCGACCCCGATCATGTCGGCGGAATTCCGGCTTTTCCGGATACAACGCATGTCATCGAGCAGGAGAACGCGCATGCCGCGATTCTGGCTTCGGCCAACGATCCCAGCGGGCCGCCGCCGTATATCGCGCTGTACAACCGGCTGGCGCATGGACCCAATCCGACTACGCTGGTGGGCGGCACCGAACAGGTCACCATCGATGGCGTGCGGATGGAACTGATCTATGTCGGCCCCGGCCATACTGCGGGCGACCTGATCATCTATCTGCCAGATCAGAAGGTGGTGTTTGCCGGGGACATCGTCACCACCAACATTGGTGAATTTCCCGTGATCCACATTGGCGGGTCTTCGCTCGGCTGGATCGCCGCGATGCAGCGCATTCTGGCGCTGGACGCACGGGTCATCGTATCCGGGCATGGGGCGGTCGAAACGCACGAGCAACTGGGTGCCCGGTTGAAAGACGCCGAGATGCGCCGCGACGCGATCAAGACGATGATCTCGCAGGGCAAGTCGCTCGACGAGATCAAACAGGCGCTGCCCGAAAAAGGCACCATACCCATGTTCCCCGGTTTTGACGAGACGACTTATACCGAGCTGACGAAGGGCTATCCCGGTGCGGCCGTCGCACCTTGGCACAACATCGTTCATCGTCCCTGACACGCGAACCATTCTGGCCGTAACCCGCCCCGCGCCGGGCAGGGGCGCGTTATGCCATTTTTGCGCAGAGCAGCATCGCAACCGTCACTTTGATATCATCTCGTCGATCGACCGGGCGTTTATAGGCTGACGCTGCAAGCGGGGATTGCACAATCGGTCCAAGCGAAAGTTATGGGCCGGGCAGAGAAAAACGGGAGATTGATGATGGTACGCGCGCTTCTTTCAGGGGTGGCCTTGGTCGCTATTGCTGCGACTGCACAAAACGCTCAGGCACAGACTGCGGCCGCGCCGGCATCCGGGGCAGCATCCGCTGGCGATGCCGCGCCCATCGATGACAGCGGCCTTCAAGCGATCGTGGTGACGGCAACCCGCCGCAGCGTGAACCTGCAAAAGGTCACCGCGACAGTCGAAGCGGTGCCTGCGGTTACGCTCAAGGATTACAACATCACCGGGGTGCTGCAGTTGCCCAGCCTGGTCTCGGGCCTGGTGGTGACGCCTGCGGGCGGCAACAACATCTATTTGCGCGGCATCGGCTCGACCAGCACCGGTTACAACGAGGCGCAAGTCGCGGTTTACGTCGATGGCGTCTATCTCGCCAATCCGGCGCTGGGCATCTATTCGTTCAACAATATCGACCAGATCGAAGTGTTGAAAGGCCCGCAAGGCACGCTCTATGGCCGCAACGTCACCGGCGGCCTGATCAGTGTGGCGACGCGCGACCCGAGCGCAACCGCACATGTCGATGCTTCGGTCGGTTATGCCAATTACAACACGTTCAGCGCCAATTTCTATGGGACGGCACCGCTCACCGATAATCTCGCCGCCAATATCGCGGTGTTCCATCAGAAACAGAGCGACGGCTGGAGCACCAATGTGTTCAACGGCCAATCGGACCAGAAGTCGGAAGAAACCGGCGTGGAAACGAAACTGGCGTGGAAGCCCGCGCCTGCGACAAAGGTATTGGCAAGCCTGATCTATGACTACAACAACCGCGACACCGGGTTGTCGTACGAGGTCTATCCCGGGACCGTGGGCACCGATGGCACGACGTATCTGGGGCAGTATCGCAACGCGTCCCGGATCCAGTCCTCCGCACCGTTCCGCGCCTATATCGGCTCGGTCAAGATTTCGCAGGATTTCGCATTTGCCAAGTTGCTGAGCACGACCGCCTATCAGAACAGCCGATCGACGGTGACGTTCCAGGCCGGTTTGCCGATCCTGGGTCAGCCGGTCGCAGGTGAAGGCGCGACCTATGACGTGTTCTACGAAACCAGCAAAACCTGGAGCCAGGAATTGCAGCTCACGTCCAATTCGGCGGGCTCACGGCTCGACTGGGTGGCGGGCCTGTTCTATTACAATGACCAGGATCTGCTGCAGCTCAGTTCCTACAACACGTGCGTTGGCGCGGTGTGCGCGCCCGGCTTTACGCCGAACACCAACACCGGCCTGCCCACCACCAAATCCTATTCTGGCTATGGCGATCTGACCTATCGGTTCTTTTCCGCCACGCGGTTTACCGCAGGGCTGCGTTATACCGACGAAACCAAAAACCTGTCGGGTCTGGTCACGCCCTACCCGGGCCAGCCCAATTCGGTGGCAACGCTGCCGGCGGGCACCGTGCTGTATCCGGGGCAACCGTTCGCGGGCTTTCCCAACGGCATTCCTACGCGGCTGCATTTCGACAAGCTGACCTATCGGTTTGTGCTGGCCCAGGATCTGACCGATCAGATCCATGCTTATGTGTCGCACAACCTCGGCTTCAAGTCTGGGGCGTTCAATGCCAATTCATTCACCAACCCGCCGGTGAAGCCCGAGCTGCTCTATGCCACCGAAGCGGGGCTGAAATCTGAACTTTTCGATCACCACTTGCGGTTGAACCTGGCCTATTTCCACTACAATTATCAGGACGTACAGGTCCGCTCGCAGGCGGCGCCGGCGCTGCCCGGCGTGCCGATCCTGGAAAACGCCGCCCGCGAAAAGATGGATGGCGTCGATGGCGATTTCAGCTTCACGCCGCTGTCGGGCCTGGTGCTCAACGGCAGCTTTGAATTTCTGCGGGCCAAATACGCCGATTTTCCGGGTGCTTCATGCGTGACCCCGGGCACAAAGGTGGTGAACGGGGTGACCATCGGCAAACCGACAACGGTCATCTGCAACCTGGCAGGTTATGACGTGCCCTTCGCGGCGCCGTTCTCGGCATCCATCGGTCTGGTCTACACGCTGAACACGTCCGTGGGCAAATTCGCGTTCAGTGCCAACGATCACTACAATTCGCGTTATTCGATGGTGGCGGATGCCAGCATGTATCAGAACAAGCACCATATCGTGGACTTGTCACTTAACTGGGCCGAACCGGCAAAGCGCTATGATGTGAACTTGTTCGTGCGGAACCTGACCAAGCAATATGTTTATGCGGTGGCGACGGAATCCAGCAATTTCACCGTCGTGCCAGGTGCGCCGCGCACTTTCGGGATCATGGTCGGGACACATTTCTGACCCCGCAATTTTAAATGGAAGCGCCGTCGGGATGGGTCCCGGCGGCGCTTTTGCTGTGGGTGCCGGAGCAGCCCGCAACCGCGCAAGTCTGCCACCGCTTTATGGGAGTTCGTCCTTCTGGATATGCCACCCAAGCGCCGCGACATCTGCCATCGCAAGACCAGCATCGAGCGCGCACTCGTAAATTTTGGCGGCAGCGCGGGTCAATGGCATATCCGGGCCCGATGTCTGTGCCAGCACTGCGGCGATGTCCTTGGCAATGATACCAACATCGACGATCTTGGGTTCGGTCTGGTGAGCCGCCATTCGTTTGCCGATGATCTGCAGTGGCAGGGAATCCGCCCAACCGCCAGCCAGCGCGTCCGGCAGGCAAGTGGGATCGATTCCCTGCCCGCCCGCCAGCGTCAGCGCCTCGACGATTGCAAGAATATTAACGCTGACGATCAGTTGATTGCAGAGTTTGGTAGCCTGTCCAGTGCCCAAGCCCCCCATATGGCTGACGCGGCTGGTAAACTGTGCGAATAACGGAGCCAATCCCTCGACTTGCTCTGTCTCGCCGCCGACCAGCGCAATCAACGTACCTGCCTTCGCCCCAGCAACCCCACCAGTAAGGGGCGCGTCAATCCATTGTGCTTCACTCACTTCTGCCAAGCGTGCCGCGAAATCTCGCGTTGGATTTGGGCCGATGGTCGATAGATCAATGACCATTGCCCCAGCGCGAAGCTTGGTTGACACTTGGCCGGCGCCAAACAGCACGTCTTCCACGGCCGCTTGATCGGTCAGGCAAAGAAAAACGATATCGGCATTCGTGACCGCTGCAGCGGGGTTCGCGGCCATCTGGGCACCGGCTACTACTGCCTCGGCCGTTTTGGCCGGGCTGCGATTCCATACAGCGGTTTCATATCCGGCACGTGCAATATGGCAGGCAATGGGCGAACCCATAAGGCCGGTGCCCAAGAAACCTATCCTTGTGGTTGGCCGTATGTTTTGATCCATGCCAATCCCTCTCCTGTATCGCCTGCGGGGCTATATTCGCAGCCGATCCACCCTGAATAGCCCAAGCTGTCAAGCGCCGCAAAAATTGGGCCGACGGGCAAATCCCCCACATCGGGTTCATGCCGCAGTGGGGTACCAGCGATCTGAATGTGTCGGACGTGGGCGAAGTGGCGCTCTAGCGAGGGCAGAACTGCACCGTGCATGCGCTGGCAGTGATAGAGGTCGAACTGAAGGCCCAGATTATCGCGCTGGACCGCGTCGATGGCGGTAACCGCTTGATCAAAGCCACCAAGAAAATAACCCGGAATGTCAAAGGCATTGATCGGTTCGATGAGCGCTGACAGTCCGTGCTCTGCCAGCGCGTCGCAGGCGTGGCGCAAAGCGTGGACATACCTTGCGGCGTGGCCGCAACTGGCAGGATTGGCAAGGCCGGCCATGATATGGATCTGGCGTGTGCCAAGAACCTCGGCATAGTGGATGGCCGTATCGATACCATGAGCAAACTCCTGCTCGCGCCCCGGCAAAGCCGCCAGCCCGCGTTCGCCAGACCGCCAATTACCGGGCGGCGCATTGAACAGGACGAATTCGACATTTGCCGCAGCAGCCTTGCGTGCGATTAGGTCGGCGTCGTGGTCATAGGGGAACTGGCATTCGACCGCAGCAAAGCCATGATCGCGTGCCGCCGCCAGTCGATCCAAGAACGGCCATTGCTTAAACAGCAGGCTGATATTTGCGGCAAGCCGAGGCATGATGTTTGCTACCTTGAAAGCGCCGCTGGGCTACCTTTGTCCCGAGGCTGGTCAGCCTGACCGGATAAACGTGATGAGACCGGCCTTCAACCTCTCAACAAAACAGGGGTTTGTCGCGGCTTCCAGATCCCGCTCTGCGGCAATGACGCCGATCCGCATCGCATCCAGCATGGCCAACCCTTTCGGAGTGAAGGTGATGATTTTAGCCCGGCCGTCGCCAGGGTGCGCAGTGCGGGCGACATAGCCTAGCGCTTCGGTCCGATCGACCAGTTCGCGCATGGATTGCTTCGTCATGCGTGCGCGGGTGGCGATGTCAGTAAGCCGCGTGCCATCAAGATCTAGGTTACGCAGCAATGCTAGCAACACCTCGGTCACATCGTGATGCCCTTTTTGGTGAGCTACTTCTAGCGTGCGGGCGGCAAAGCGCCGCGCGGCATGCACCAGAATGCGCCCCGTGCTATTCCCGCGCGCGGCGATGTCAGTACCCGGTGGAGGTTGGTCTTCGCGTAGCTCAACCAACGCGTTGCCAACATACTTGCCCAGTTCCTGCCTAAGGTCAGACAGAAAATCGGCTCCGACCACATCCGCCATCCGCTGTTCTGCAGCATCGATTCCAGTTTTCAAACTGTCCAGCAGAATCAGACCGTGCCGGGTTGGGCTAACCGATTTGGCTCGCTTGTCGTCAGGATCCGGCTGGCGCGTGACGAGATGCTGCGCCGCTGCCTTGTTGACCAGTTCTATCATACTCTGCTTGGTCAGCCCTGCACGGGCGGCCAGAATGGTTAACCGGGTGCCCTGAATATCAAGGTTGTGGAACAGTGCCAACTGCGCCTCAGTAATCGAGGCAAAGTCGTTTGCGTGAATTACCTGCAATTTGTCGCGGATGCATAGACCCGTGGCCGTATACATTAGATATCCCGGATTGCTTGTGCGCCAGACGGCATGTATCTCGGGCAAATCGTATTACTCGTATTTGTGAAGGTCCACCATGCCGTAATCGGCGTGATGCCACAAGCTGACGGGTGCAGCAGAAATATGCGATTCTGAGGTTTTCGTGCTGGTTCACGCGGCCGGTCGTGCTGATTGTGGCTGCGCGACCGACTTGCTGCGTGTGGTGCGCCTGCGCCACCTCCAGTCGCATCACAGTGTTGGCCGACGGTGACTATTCGGGCGACAAATGCGAGTTTGCTCTCGCCGGCATTTGCCTATGAGCGGCTGCAATCATCATTTAATCGATCCGATGCTTGTTCGCCGAGTTGGTATCATAAGCCCCCCTATACGTAACAGGTAACCCTGCGCCGATATTGCCATCGTTCGCTTGGCGGCATGCCATCTTAAATCATGAGTGAAGTGCCGCGAACCGTAGCAATTAATGTTGCGATATGTCGCGTCGACAATGAGGCATGAGATTGACGAGAGTGTCGGGCGATCTGCCGAATTCGGTCAAAACATCCGGCGATTAATACTAATTTGCACCCTCAATTACATAACAATTCAAAGACATCACCAGAAAAATCTTCTAACAATTTCGATATATAATACCTTTATTATTGGATTTTAGGAAATGGAATTGAGAAGCTCTATTAAAAAGCTGATGGTTGCCAACCGTAGCGAGATCGCGATCCGTGTGTTTCGCGCCGCAACCGAACTGAACATACGAACGGTTGCCATCTACGCGGAGGAGGACAAGCTTTCGCTTCATCGCTTCAAGGCAGATGAAGCTTATCATTTGGGCAGTGGCGCGGGGCCGATTGCTGCTTATCTCGATGTGCCGCGCATCATCGATATTGCGGTCAGAACAAGTGTGGACGCGATCCACCCGGGTTATGGGTTCCTGTCGGAAAATCCGGATTTTGCGCAGGCCTGTGCGGATGCGGGGATCCGGTTCATCGGCCCCGAGCCGGAAACGATGCGCGCCTTAGGTGACAAGGTTTCCGCACGCCACATCGCGATCGCCGCACAGGTCCCGGTTATTCCGGCGAGCGGCCCCTTGCCCGAAGATGACACGGCGATCGTGCGCATCGCCGCAGAAATTGGCTATCCGCTTATGCTCAAGGCAAGCTGGGGCGGCGGTGGCCGGGGGATGCGTCCGATCGAGAATGAGAGGGGACTGCTCGACGCCGTGCGTTCCGGCAAACGCGAGGCCAAGGCCGCATTCGGCCGCGACGAGGTCTATCTTGAAAAGTTGATCCGTCGTGCGCGCCATGTCGAGGTACAGCTTTTGGGCGATACCCATGGCAACCTTTTCCACTTGTTCGAGCGGGATTGTTCGATCCAGCGACGCAACCAGAAAGTGATCGAGCGCGCGCCCGCGCCTTATCTGGACGAGGCGAGGCGCGGCGAGCTTTGCGCGGCGGCACTGCACATCGGCAAGGCGACCGGCTATGTCGGCGCGGGCACGGTGGAGTTCCTGATCGACGAGGCAAGCGGGAATTTCTACTTCATCGAGGTCAACCCACGTATACAGGTCGAACATACCGTGACCGAGATGGTCACCGGCATCGATATCGTCAAAGCACAGATCCGCATCGCCGAGCATGGGCATCTCGGTGATGTCGACGAAACGGGCGTGCCGCCTCAGTCCGACATTCACCTGACCGGCCACGCGCTGCAATGCCGCATCACGACCGAGGATCCGGAGAACAATTTCATCCCCGACTATGGCCGCATAACCGCCTATCGCGGGGCATTCGGCTTTGGCGTGCGGGTTGATGGCGGGACCGCCTATGCCGGTGCGGTCGTGACGCGCCACTATGACCCGCTGCTTGAAAAGGTCACCGCCTGGGCGCCGCGCGCGCCCGAGGTGGTGGCGCGTATGGTGCGGGCGCTGCGCGAATACCGTATTCGCGGGGTGGCGACCAATTTAGCGTTTCTCGAAAACCTTCTCGGGCACCCGGATTTTGTCGCCAGCCGCTATACGACAAAATTCATCGACGATACGCCGGGGCTGCTAACGCTGGGCAAGCGGCGGGACCGGGCGACCCGCCTCCTAACCTATATCGCCGATGTGACGGTCAATGGGCATCCAGATGTCAAGGGCAGGGCCCGCCCGGCCCCCCATGCGGCTGTGCCCAGGGTGCCAACGGCTGCAGGCAGGGCGCCGGTCGGGACGCGGCAACTGCTTGAGGCAGAGGGGCCGCGGGGACTGGCTGCGTGGATGCGCCGACAGCAACGGGTGCTGCTTACCGATACCACCATGCGCGATGCGCAGCAGTCTTTGCTGGCTACGCGTATGCGAACCGCCGATATGGCCGCCGTCGCACAGAGTTATGCGGTGCTATTGCCGGAACTGTTAAGCCTGGAGTGTTGGGGCGGTGCGACGTTCGATGTGGCCATGCGCTTTTTGCAAGAGGATCCGTGGGAACGGCTCGAAGCAATCCGGACGCGGGCGCCAGGGCTGTGCACGCAGATGCTGCTGCGCGGAGCGAACGGGGTGGGATACACCAATTACCCGGATAACGTCGTGCGCCACTTCATTGCGCGGGCGGCGCGTGGGATCGACATTTTCAGAGTGTTCGACTGTCTGAACTGGGTGGAGAACATGCGCGTCGCCATCGACGCCGTGAACGACAACGGCAAGGTTGCGCAAGGCGCGCTGTGCTATACCGGCGACATTCTCGATCCGGATCGGGCGAAATACAGCCTGACCTATTATGTCCGCCTCGCGCAGGAACTTGAGGCGGCAGGCTGCCACATGTTGGCGATCAAGGACATGGCGGGACTGCTCAAACCCGCCGCGGCGACCGTCCTGGTAAAGGCCTTGCGCGACGTGACCGACCTGCCGATCACGCTCCATACTCACGACACCGCTGGCGCTTCGGCAGCAAGCTTGATCGCGGCGATCGAAGCGGGTGTCGACAGCGTCGATGCGGCGATGGATGCGATGTCGGGCACGACCTCGCAGCCCTGCCTTGGTGCGGTGGTCGAGGCGCTGCGCCACACCCCGCGCAAAACCGGCCTCAACCCGCAGGCGATCCGTGAACTCAGTTCGTACTGGGAAGCGGTGCGCGGGCACTATGTTGCATTCGAAAGCGATCAGCTTTCGCCCGCTTCAGAGGTCTATCTCCACGAGATGCCCGGCGGGCAGTTCACCAACCTCAAGGAGCAGGCGCGCGGCCTTGGCCTGGCAACGCGCTGGCATGACGTCGCGGCCGCCTACGCCGAGGCGAACCGGCTCTTTGGCGATATCGTCAAGGTGACACCTTCATCGAAAGTCGTGGGAGACATGGCCCTAATGATGGTATCGCAAGACCTGACAACCGCCGCCATCCTCGATCCGGCACGCGATATCGCCTTCCCCGCATCGGTCGTCGAAATGTTGCGCGGTGATCTCGGGCAGCCAGTGGGGGGCTGGCCGAAAGACTTCCAGAGGCGCGTGCTGGGTGACGCACAGCCCATCATCGCGCGTCCCGCCAGCTTGCTCGGTGATCTTGACCTGGATGATGCGCGGGCCAGAGCGACACAAGAATGCGCCCGGCCGCTGAACGAGGACGAGTTTGCCAGTTATCTCATGTATCCAAGGGTGTTTGCCGGATTTGCCGAGTCGCAGCGCAAATATGGACCGGTATCGGTACTGCCGACCCCGGTCTATTTTTACGGAATGCAGGCTGGCGAAGAAATCAATGTCGAACTGGAGCGAGGTAAAACTCTAGTTATTGGCTTGACGGCCATCGGAGAATCCGAAGACGATGGCAAGGTGCGGTTGTTCTTTGAATTGAATGGCCAGCCCCGCGTCATCGCAGTCGATAACCGAATGGTTGGCGCTGCCAGACCGGCGCGCCGTTTGGCCGATCCAGCCAATGAGAGCCATATCGCCGCGCCAATGCCGGGCACAATTGCATCGTTGGCAGTAACGCAGGGGCAGAGCGTAAATGCGGGGCAGCTGTTATTGGTTGTCGAAGCAATGAAGATGGAAACAGCCATCATGTGCCCGCGCGATGCGATCATCGGCGAATTGTGCATCCATGCCGGCCAGACAGTAAATGCCAAGGAGTTGTTGCTAGTATTGGAAAGGGTTACGGCTCCGTAGGTCACGGCTTGCGATAGGCAGGCAAACCCGGCAGGCGATTGAGGTTGGAGCGAACGCGCCCGGTATCATGGGCTCGTTCGGCATGCTGCTCGACGTTCTCGGCAAGTGGCTCAGCTGGCTACAGTGTAAGCGGTGTCCTCAGCCCACGGTAGTCCAAGGCATGCTGCGCCTCATTCCGATCCGTCAAGATTGAGGAGATTGCGGGGCAAACGGGTGGGAGCGGGGAATTTGAAATCGAGTATCGCGAATGCGATGCCAAAGCCGAAGAACCAGACGATCGCAGCGATCCGCAACCCCGTTGCGATGGCGGGCAGGAAATGCGAGAAAACCAGCAGACCGACGAAGCCGGCCACGCCCGCAACCTTGATCGCCGCCCGCATGATGTGCAAATGCGCCATGAACGTCCTCTCTGCGCAGGCAAGGCATCGAGGGTGGGTGGTTCGCTCCCAAACGCTTGGCCAGAGCACACTCTTGGGTGAGGATGCGATAAGGGTTCCATGTGAAACAACCGGCCTTGGCATGGAATTAGCGTAAAGGTCTGATTGGGCTGAACCTCGCCCGGCACTCGTGCAAAGCGCGTGCGAGCATTCAGCCCCTCAACCCCATCCGCGCTGCCCAGCGATAAAGCACCAGGCCCGCGCCAAAAATCACCACAACCGCCGACACCATTGCTCACGGCTGTGGATAGGGGTCGAAGCGGGACCCCGCAAGAGTTCGCCCAAGCAATTGTAAAAGCGACCGGACCTGAGATTAGAGACGGTCCCGATCGGCGCCGATCGGGACCGTCTAAAAAGTTATATTCTTTCGGATTTCAGGCGCTTATACTGCGAACGGACGGTTCCGCCTCGACGCTTATCCACAGGGTCGCGCGACTTTGCGGCGTTCTTGGTCGATGGCGGCGCGGCGATCAAAGTTGCATCCACGATCGGGGGGTGAGTAGCAACGGAACAGAAAATCTACATAAGACTTGGGTTGCCGGATCAACGATGGCGATGCGCGCAGCCGATCCCCGATGCCTCCGAAGCTCCCGGATGAGCCAGAACGTATCGTGCACAGGCGCCGCTCGCCAGCATCAAGGCGGAATAGAGACGCGATGATGTGGCCCCCCTGTTAACGATCTGCGCCTAGAATATGACCTGAAGTAGGTGATCAGACAATGTGCGAGGCCGTCCTGATCAAGCAAGAACACTGGAATGAGATTGCAGCGCGTCGACGAAGGCGCGGAGAGCCGCCGCCATATTCCGCTGTTGCGGGTAGCAAAGATAGAAGCCTGGAAAAGGAGCGGACCAAGGCTTCAGAAGCTGCACCACGCGACCGCCCTTGACGAATGGAGCAATGGCCTCCTCGACGGCGAAGGCGATCCCTGCGCCATCCACTGCCGCCCGCACGCCGATTTCGCGACTGCTGGCTATCAGCGAGCCTGAGATCTCGACGGCGAACCAGCGGCCGTCCTGGCAGAATTCCCAGACGTACGGACGCTCATGTCCTGGCCAGCGCCAGCGGATGCAATTGTGTGCGAGCAGGTCTTGCGGCGTCGCCGGTGCGCCGTGTTCGGCGAGGTAGGAGGGCGCGGCCACCGCGACCTGGCGCAGCTCGGGACCGAGCCGCAGCGCGACCATGTCGCGCTCGATCACCTCACCCAAGCGGATCGCGGCGTCGTAGCCGGCGGCGACGATGTCGACTACGGCGTCGTCCAGGGTGATGTCCAGCACGACGCCCGGGTGGTCGCGCGCAAAGCGGGCGAGCATCGGCGTCAGGAAGAGGTCGGCCGCGATCCGGAAGGTGTGGATCTTGACCGTTCCGGTCAGCTGGCCCGTGGGGCCATAGTCCATGTCCATCACGATCCCGAGCTCGTCGATCGCCGGCCGGACGCGATCGTAGAGCGCCTGACCCGACTCAGTCAGCGAGACGCTGCGCGTGGTGCGGTTGAGCAGCCTGGCTCCCGTGAGATCCTCGAGCCTTCGCACCACCTGGGTGAGCGCCGAGGAGGAGACGGCGAGGGCTTCGGCCGCCCGGCTGAAGCTCAGGGCGTCGGCCACCGCGACAAAGGCGCGGAGCGCACCGAAGTCACTCGTCGGAATCATGCGTGCTCCGATCATTCATAAGCCTGCATTACAAGCCTGCTAAGAAAGTTGCAATTTTCGCGCGGGCTCCAGAGCTTTACTTACCAGTCCAGTCTGCGGTCGGATACTCGCCCGCTCGTGGCTCGGGTCTGCCGACGCGGGCGATGCTCGACGTAACTAGAAGGAGCGTGGTCATGACCCCGAATAGCTGGAGCCTGGACGGCAAGGTCGCGGTCGTCACCGGCGCGGCGCGCGGCATCGGCCGCGCGGCAGCCGAGCTGCTGCACGCAAGAGGCGCGCGTGTCGTCGCCAGTGACCAGTCTGATGCGGTGCACGAGCTGGACGGCGACGGTTACGCCAGCCTCACCGGAGATGTCGCCGACGAGGACGTGGCGCGCCGCACCGTCGCCCTGGCGCGCGAGCGTTTCGGCCGGCTCGACATCCTGATCAACAACGCCGGCCGCACGCTGAACAAGCCGCTACTACAGACCAGCGTCGAGGAGTGGGACGCGGTGCTGGCCACCAATGCCCGGGGGAACTTCGTGCATTCGCGCGAGGCCGTCCGTGCGATGCTGGAGAATGGCGGCGGCGCGATCGTCTCGGTCGTGTCGGTGGTCGCCCAGGTGCGATGAAAGATCTGGCCGCTTACGCTGCTTCCAAGGGCGCGATTACCCACCTCGTAAAGGTCATCGCCGTCGAATATGGCACGTAAGGAATCCGCGCCAACGCCGTTACACCCGGCGTGGTCGAAACCGACATCCTGCAGAGCACCGGCGTCCAGGACAGCCGAGCGACGCTCGCCGGCTACGGCGACGCGCACCCGATCGGCCGCATCGGCCAGCCTGGCGAGATCGCCGAGGTGATCGCCTTCCTCGCCTCGCCCGCCTCCAGTTTCATTACCGGCGCCCTGGTCATGGCGCGGCGGTATATGTTCGAATCGAAAGACAGAATTCAACCATGCATGGTATGCATACTAGAGACAAACGCCCGACTTTCCGAGCTGGATTTTGTTTGATCCAGGTTTCGAATATGGAGACAAGCGTCTAAGCGGAACCCTGCCTGAACCCGTCTGAAGTGCGAACAGAGTTGAGCTTTTGGGGGGTCCCGATCAGCGCCGATTGGGACCCCAAAAAGATCGCAGAATGTTCAGCCGTTTTAGTCGGTTAA
>Ga0302314_10003427_pt1 | contig 29260 bp, 29 predicted proteins | sample III_Palsa_N2_3_FD_200533 | JGI IMG/M metagenome (GOLD analysis project Ga0302314, IMG submission 200533) | Peat permafrost microbial communities from Stordalen Mire near Abisko, Sweden - III_Palsa_N2_3 | ecosystem: Environmental > Terrestrial > Soil > Palsa > Peat permafrost | place: Sweden...
GGTAATTCAGATTCCCCGGCACGACACGAACGTTTAGGGTGTTGCGGTGACCCAGGACGGCAAACCGGACGATGCCACGCTCATCGCGGCCTTGGATACCGAGCGCACTGATGCCTGGCACGCGCTCGCAGAGCTCGATGAGGATTTCCGGGTGAGGCCACATGCGGACGACGACTGTGTCTGGCTGCCGCAGTATCCCCAGTACGGCGCGCGAGTCGAGTCGGCGTGTCGACTGCTGCAGGAACTCGGCGCCGTGACGCCCCTCTACCACTGGATGCAGCAGACACCTCCCACCCTGGACGCCGATGGCTCGGTCAGCCCGCCCGATGCCATTCGCCTGGCCACGACGATCGTGCGATCAGAGCGATTCGGATACGGAAACATCGAGGGTGCTCTGAACGCCGGGGAACTGCAGTCGGTAATCGCCGCGCTGGCGGCCTGGCGTCGGGAGCAGGCGGTCTGAGTCGTCTGAGTCGAGTCGGGAGGTAGCCGCGTCTCGCTGTGTCCGGTCTCCGTGCATGGGCCGCTGGTGCGTTCCCCGCCCACCCTTCGCCAGGCTTCCAGCGTCGTGCCATGATCCTCGCGGCTCGCGGCTCGCGGGTGCCGATGCTGGTTGGCGACTGGCGACTGGCGACTGGCGACTGGCGACTGGCGGCCGGCGGCTCGCGGCTGGTGGCTTCCGATGGCGGCTGGCGGCTGATGGGCGGGTGCTGGATGGCAGGCGGCGGCGGGTGGTCGATCATTCTGTTAGGTCGGGCACTGCTGGATCAGGCTGGTGCTATCAATAGCGTTGCTCGGGCTGCCGCGGCTAGGGCGTGCTTGTTGTTGGTGCGGTCGTAGGAGTCGAGGGCGGCGTCGGCGAATTTCACGGCGTGCTCGTCGCGGTGGCGGACTGCGCGGTTGAAGGTCTCCGCGGGGTCACCGGTCTCGGCGAGGGCTGCGGCTATCTCGCGGGGTGTGGCAGTGGTGTTGCGGTAGGCGGCGGTTATGGCGGCGGTGGCTAGCCAGGCGGCGTCTAGTGAGGGGATCCAGAGGGACTCGGGCAACGCGGGGAGCGCGCGTAGGACCGCCGTCGGCGCGGTGGAGGCGTGGACCAGCATGACCGGGCTCGCATGGCCGTGCGTTAGGTAGTCGAGTACTGCCGCGTCGGCCACGGCGCTTAGGAGTTCAGCCGCCTGCTGCGGAGTCTCGGGCGTGCGCATAGTGTTGAATGCGTCGGACCAGCCGGGGGTGTCGGAGAGCTGGCTGAGTCGGTGCGTGGCGTTGATCCTTTGCTCGGGGACGCTGGGTATCCCGGCTAGCGCTGCCGACGGGCTGGTCAGGCCGGTGGGTGGGGGAGTCCGGACGTTGAGCGGATTCCAGCGGGCGGCCCAGTAGGCGAGGGCGTGGGCGAACTCTGTGATGCGCGGTCCGGTGGTGATGGAGGGCGCCGGGTCGGACGACTGATCGGCCGCGGTGACTTCGGCGGCTTCTTCCGCGAGGAGCGCGCGGACGGAGTGGCCCAGGCGGATGACGCCGTGGGTTGCTCCGGCGGTTATGCCGGGCAGCAGCCGTGGCCACCATTCAGCGAGCAGGTCGCGCCAGGGATGCAGCTGCACCTCGCGCAGCATGAACGTGGTCCAGTCGGCGAGGCGCGTCATGTCGCCGAGCGCCTGCTGCCAGTCCTCGTTCGTGACCGGGGTGATGCCGCGTGGCGCGTCCTCGAGCCGGTCCTGGTACCAGTCGACCCAGGCGTGCACCTGGGCGTCGTGGCCGTGGCGCACCATCGCCTCGACGGCCATCGGGCCGTGGTTGCTCAGGCCGTCGTCGAATTCCGGGCCGGTGGTGTGGAAGCGCTCGTAGGCCTCGTCGAGGATGCCGGTGTCGGTGTCGGTGTCGATCGTGTTCATGACAGTGCCCTTACCGGGAGAGGAGCAGGTATCTGCTGGGGGGCGGGGCCTGGCGTTGGACGGAGTTGGCCCAGGACGGTGCCGCTTAGGGCTAGGGCCAGGCCGAGCTGTTGCAGAGGATTCAGCTGCTGGCCCAGGGCTATCCAGCCGATCAGCGCTGCGCCGACCGGGCTGAGCAGGCTCAGGAAAGACAGGGACGTCGGGGGCAACGCCGCCGTGCCTCTGAACCAGAGCCAGTAGGCGAGCAGGGTGTTGATCGCGGCCAGGTAGACGTAGCCGCCTATGTTCGTCGTCGTCAGGTGGTGCGGCAGCCCTTCGAGGAGCAGTGCAGCTGGGGCCAGCAGTAGCCCGCCGAACGTCAGCTGCCAGCCAGTGAACGCTATGACGCTCACGCCCTGCGGCCTGCCCCAACGCTTGCCGAGGACGATGCCGGTGGCCATCGCCACGGCTCCGCCGAGTCCGGCTGCGACGCCGATCGGGTCCGGGCGGACGACCGCCTGGAGGACCACGAGCGCGACGCCGCCGACGCCTATCGCCCCGGCGAGCAGCGTCAGCCCGCTCGGCTTCCGGTGCAGCAGCGGCGACGAGAGCCCCGCGACGATCAACGGCTGGATGGCGCCGAGGACGGCCGCCATGCCGCCAGGTAGCCGGTCCGCGGCGACGAAGAGGAGGGCGAAGAACGCGCCGATGTTGAGGGTGCCGAGCACGGCGGCGCGCCACCACCAGCGGGCGCTGCTCGGCAGGCTGCGGGTCGCGAGGAGAAGCAGCAGTCCGGCCGGGAGCGCGCGCACCGCAGCGGTGAACACCGGTTCGCCCTTCGGCAGCCACTGGGTCGTCACCGCGTACGTGCTGCCCCAGGACAGTGGGGCGACGGCGGTGGCGAGGGTGAGTCGCGCTCGGGAAGCTTGCATAAAAGTAGCTTAGCTCTAAGAAACTTAGTTAGCAACTACTTAGTTCTGCGGGTATCTGGTATACTGGGTTCATGGCCCCTGACGAGACCCTCGCGCGCCCCGCGTCGCTCGACGCGGTGGACAAGATCGCCGCGCAATGGCATCACGAGCGCCCCGACCTGGATACCGAGCCGATGGCCGTGTTCGGCCGGATCTACCGGCTCGCTCGGGCGATGGGAGACCGGGTCGAGCAGGTCTACGCCCGCTTCGGGATCGGCCGCGGCGAGTTCGACGTGCTCGCCGCGCTGCGCCGCGCCGGTGAGCCCTTCTCGCTGTCTCCGACCTCGCTGGCCGAGTCGCTGATGCTGACCACGGGCGGGATGACCGGGCGCCTGGACAAGCTGCAGAAGGCCGGGCTGGTCGAGCGCTGCCCCGACCCGACAGACCGCCGGGCGCTCAAGGCCTGCCTGACGGACAAGGGCCGCGAGCTCGTCGACGAGGCCGTCGCCGCGGGCCTCGTGGTGCAGAGCGAGGCGCTCGGGCACCTCCCGCCGGCAGACCGCTCGGTGCTCGCCGACCATCTCCGGGCCCTGCTATCGGCCCTGGAATAAGTGACGGACGCGCGGGGCGGGATTCGCTCCTTCGGAGGGGGCGCGGAGCGGCTGCTTCCGGCCGGGCCCTGCTCTCAGCCCTCGAATAGGACACGCGGGGCGGAATCACTCCTTCGAGTGGAAGCGCGGAATGGCCCCCTCGGGCCAAGGCCCGCTCCCAGCACCATGTACGGCATGGAAACGAAGATGCTCGAGGTGTCGGTCGGCGTTCCCCGTCAGCTGTGGGATCGCGTCGAGCTGGCCGCAACGGACGACAGCACGACGATCTCCACGGTGGTGGCCGAGGCGCTGGCCCAGCACCTTGCGCGCCGGGCCCGGCTCAGGTCGGTCGAGGCGTGGGGGCGGCCGGGCGGGGTGTCCGAGTACGACGAGCTGGCCGAGGTGGATCCGGTGTTTGAGGCGGCGGGCTGCGCGTAAGGGCTTCGGCTCGTCTCACGGCATGGCGGGATCTTGGCGAACCGTGTCACTGGCGCCACTTTTCGGCGCTGAACGGCGCCGGGATGCTGGGTGGCATGCAGACAACAGCTATGACGGCCGCGACGACCGCGACGGCCACCACGGCCATTGAGCACCTCGAGGCCAAGCTCGCGTTCGAGACCGATGTGTCGGACGTCCAGGCGGCGTTGAGCAGCGATGACCCCGGGTTCGTGCTGGTGGATTCCCGGTCGCGCGAGTCCTGGGATCAGGGGCACGTGCCGGGGGCGATCCACCTGCCTACGCGGGAGATCGGGCAACGCGCGGCCTCGGCGATTCCGGCTGGCACGGCCGTCGTCACGTACTGCTGGGGGCCCGCGTGCAACGGTGCCACGCGGGCCGCGCTTGAGTTCGCCAGGCTCGGCTATCCGGTCCGGGAGATGATCGGCGGGTTCGAATACTGGGTGCGCGAGGGATTCGCGTACGAGACGACGGAGTGGGGGACGCGCGAGCCGGCCGCTGATCCGCTCACGGCACCGGTGGCGGGCGGCGCGGCCTGCGGCTGCTGAGGGTCGGGGGCTAGAAGGACCAACCAATCACGCGTGGGTGCGTCGGACGTCGGGCGGCAGCGGGTGATCGGGCTCTAGGCCGGGCAGGCCGTCGATGCTCTTGTTGTTCACCTCGGCCACGCGCTGCGCCCACTGCTCGGCGGGGCGCGGGGCGTGGATTTTGTCCAGCACCGGCCGCTCGTCCTTGAGCTCCATGTACGGCACTGAGTAGCCGCAGGATTCCTGGGTGCTCTCGACATCCACGACGACGATGCCGCGCGGGCTCGGGTGCGCCAGGTTGAAGTGCGGGGCGTACTCGGCGAATTCGGGGGCGTCCGGGCGCAGCCAGCGGCCCTTGCCGTAGAGCCGCACGATGTTCGACTCGCGCTCGAACGAGCAGAACATGATCGTGATCCGCGGGTTGTCGCCGAGGTGGGCCTTCGTCTCGATGCCGCTGCCGAACAGCTCCAGGTACGCGAACGTGTGCTCGTCGATGACCTTGAACGTGTCCTTGTAGCCCTTCGGCGAGACGTTCACCCGGCCCTCGCCGAGAGGTGCCGTCGCGACGAAGAACATGCTCTGCTTGGCGATGAACTTCTGGAGCTTCGCGTTGATGTCCGCGTATCGGGTCGCCATGGCGGCCGCCTCCTTCAGGCGATCTCGGTGGGCCGGACCATGATCTCGTTCACGTTGACGTGGCGTGGCCGGGTCACCATGTAGCCGATGGCGTCGGCGACGTCCTGCGGGTCGAGCAGCTCGAAGCCGTCCTGGCGGCTGCGGATCTGCGCGAGGATCTCCGGGCGGTTCGCCTCCTGCAGTTCGGTGCGCGTCGCGCCGGGTTCGATCACCGAGACGCGCAGGTACTTCGACGCCAGCTCCTGCCGCATCGACTCGCTGAGCGCGCCGACGCCCCACTTGGTGAGGTTGTAGACCTGGCTGCCGGGACGCACCGAGCGTCCGCCGATGGAGCTGACGTTGACTAGGTCGGACACCCGGCGCGGGCCGTCCTGCGCCGCCGCGAGCAGGTGCGGGATGGCGGCGTGCGTGCAGTAGAGCAGGCCGAGGACGTTGAGGTCGACCATTCGCTTCCAGTCCGCGAGGCTGGACTCGGGGGTCGGGCCCAGCAGCATCACGCCGGCGTTGTTGACCAGGATGTCCAGCCGACCGTCCGATTCCACGGTCTGCGCCACGACCTGCTCGGCGGCGGCCTCGTCGGTGATGTCGGCGACGATCGCGGTGGCGGTGCCGCCCGCGGACTCGATCCGCGCGACCAGTTCGTCCAGCCGCTCCTTGCGGCGGGCCACCACCGCGACCTTGGCGCCGTGTGAGGCCAGCTCGACCGCCGTGGCCTGGCCGATTCCGCTGGAGGCCCCCGTCACCAGCGCGACGCATCCGGAAAGCTTATCAGACATCTTACATCCCCTCGGTAGGATCCGACCCGTTACCTCGGATCCTACCCAGCGGACGCACGACGGGCCCGTTCTTTCAGGCCATGCGCGCGACGATCAGGGCGACGTCGTCCTTCCACGCGCCCTCGGGACGGTTGGCGGCCAGCAGTTCGTCCGCCACCGTGTCCAGCTTCTCCTCGCGCCGGCCGTCGAGCACCGCGCGGCAGCGGTCGAGGCCCTTGTCCAGGTTGTTGTCCATGCTCTCCAGCAGCCCGTCGGTGCACAGCATCAGCACCGAGCCGGCCGAGTAGGGCACCGTCCAGTCCGGGTAGTCGAAGCCGTCGAGCACGCCGAGCGGCACGCCCGGCTCGTTGTGGTGCACCGCGCACTTCTCCTGCGCGAGCGCGAGCACCGGCGGGATGTGCCCGGCGCGGCTGACGGTGATGGTGCGCGCGTCCGGGTCGATCAGCGCCAGCAGGCAGGTGGCGAACAGCGGGTTCTCCGCCTCCTGGTTGAACTCGCAGACGAAGGTGTTCGCCCGCTGCATCAGCCCACTGACGTCAGAGGTCTGCTCGGCGTAGGCCAGCAGCGTCGTGCGCACCCGGTACATCATGCCCGCGGCCTGCACGTTGTGGCCCTCGACGTCGCCGATGATCAGCAGCGTGGTCCCATCGGGGCGCTGCACCGAGTCGAACCAGTCGCCGCCGACCTGGATCCCGGTCGTCGCCGCCTCGTAGCGGTGCGCGAGCTCCACGCCGGGTCCGGGGCGCAGCGTGCGCGGGAGCATCCCGCCCTGCAGCGCCATCGCCAGGGTCAGCTCCACGTCGTGGATCCTGGCCCGGTGCACGGCCTGGCCGATCGCGCTTGCCGCCAGCACCAGGAAGGCCCGCTCGGCCGCGTCGAAACTGCGCGGCCCGTCGAAGCCGATCATGCACACTCCGCGCATCCGCGGCACGCCCCCTATCGGAATCACCGCCAGCGAGACCGCGCCGGTCGCGCGCACCGCCTCCACCGACTGCGGGAAGCGGCGACGCAGCTCGGCCGCCTCCGTGAAGAACATCGGGTCGCCGGTGGCCGCGGCGGTGCGCACCGGACCGTCCTTGCCGACCCGCACCCGGCCCGAGGTCAGGCCCAGGTCCCCGCATTCCAGAATGATCTCCGCGGGCAGGCCCGCGTCCGTCACCAGCAGTCCGCTGGCACCGAGGGCCGGCAGCGCGGCGGTGACCGCGGCGCGCAGTTCGTCGAGGGTGCCGGCGCTCGCCAGGCCCGCGGTGACCTCCTGCATCCGGGCGGCCACCGCGGCCCGGCGCAGTGCCTCGCGCTCGGCCGCCCGCCGCTCGGTCACGTCGCTGATCAGGCCCATCATCCGGTTCGGCTTCCCGCTCGCCGGATCCGCGACCACCCGGCCGCGGGTCTCGAGCGTGCGTATCCGCCCGTCCGGCAGTTGCACGCGGTACTCGAGGGCGTAGTCGCCCACCTTGGACAGCACCGGGTCGAGCATCTCCAGCAGGTCCGCCAGATCTTCTTGGGGCACTTGGCCGAGGAAGGCGTCGAAGCGCAGCGTGGGATCCGGCGCCAGGCCGTGCAGCTGATAGGTCTGGTCGTCGCAGACGACCTCGCCGGAGCCCAGCATCCAGTTGTAGAAGCCCGCCGAGGCGTCGAAGCCGCTGGGGGTGAAGCCGAACTCGTCCCAACCTCCGTTGCCTCCGGGCTCGGCCTCGCCGCGCCCGCCGGTGTTCTCGCGGACCGTACGCCCCCCGTTCTGTGGAACGCCCATCGGCCGCGCACCGCCGTTAGGGGGCAACGTGGCCACCCCGCCGGGGCCTCGGGCCGCGCGGGGACCGCTCGCGGATGGCGTCATCGACCGCCTCCTCGTTTTCCGCTGACAGCCATACGGTAGCCGTATCGTCGCCCTCCGGTGTCGTTTTTCGGGAAGAAACCGGTCTCGGGAGTGGAAAATCGGGCGCCGTATGGCGCCCCCTGGCGCGGTCGGCACGCTCTTTCCCTGGCCGGTTCGAACGCGCTAGCGTGGATTTTCTCATGAAGAGCCAGCTACCCGCGCCAGGTTCCTCCTCCTTCGTCGAGCCGCGACGTCCGCCGGGCCGGGCGCCGTCGCTGCCCGGCGCCTGGCCGGTGCTGGGCCACGCGGCCCCGCTGCTGCGCGATCCCTTGGCGGTGCTCGTCTCCGCGGGCCGGCTCGGACCGCTGACGCTCGCCCGGCTCGGTCCGGTGCCCGCCTTCGTCGTCACCGGGCCCGACCTGATCCGCGCGATCCTGGTGCGGGACGCGGCGGACTACGACAAGGGCTTCCAGTTCGACACGCTCAGGGCCCTGATCGGCGACGGAGTCGGCACCTCGCACGGGGCCAGGCACCGCAGAAGCAGGAAGCTGCTGTATCCGGCCTTCGACCACGCCGCCGTGGACCGGTACGCGGCGGACATGGCCGCGCAGACTTCGCGTTTCCTCGACACGCGCTGGGCGCCGGCCGCCGCCTCCGGCCGATCCGTGGACGCCGCGATCGACCTGCGGATGCTCGCGATGCGCCTGATCACCCACTCCATCTCGGGTTCCGAGGTGGACGCGGACGAGGTCATGGACTCGCTCCCAGGACTGCTCTCCGGCGTCGGTCGCAGGGCGCTGCTTCCCATCAAGGCACTGGATCGGCTGCCCACACCCGGCAACCGCGGGTTCGAGCGGTCCAAAGCCGCGGTGCACGCCGTGGCCGCCGGGATGATCGCCCAGCACCGCGAGCGCGCCGGGGCCGGGGACGGGCCGCCGACACTGCTGTCCGTGCTGCTCGCGGCCGTGGACGAGGACGGCGTGGGCCTGACCGACGAGCAGGCGCACGACGAGATCATGACGCTGCTGCTCGCCGGGACGGAGACCGCCGCCGGAGTGATGGCCTGGGCCCTGCACGTCCTCGCACACGATTCCGTTCTCCAGCAGCGGCTGCGCGAAGAGGTACTTGCGATGACGGACGGTCGCGCGCCGACAGCCGTGGAGATGCGTCGCCTCGTACAGACCGAACGCTTCGTCAAAGAGGTTCTGCGGCTCTACCCGCCGGGCTGGATTCTCGGCCGCAGGCCGCTGCGCGACATACGGATGAACGACACGCTCGTCCCGGCGCGTAGCCAGGTGCTGCTGAATTTCTACGGGCTGCACCGCGATCCGGCCGCGTTCCCCGAGCCGGACCGCTTCGACCCGGACCGCTGGATCGATCCGGATCCGGACGTCGTGTCCGCGTACTATCTGCCCTTCGGCACCGGGCCGCACGGCTGCCTCGGCGAAGGGTATGCGTGGACTGAGATATTCGGCGTGCTGTGCGCCGTGCTCTCCCGCTATCGGGTGCACGCCGTCCCGGGTGCGCGGGTGCGAGCCGTGGCCCGCACGACGCTGCACCCGGACACCGTGCCGCTGCGGCTCAGCCGGCCCGGTCAGACGGTGATTCTGTAGCGGCGGGTCTCGTAGGACCACTCCAGGTTGCCGGCGATCCAGTGCCGAAGGTCCGCCGCGAACCGGATCAGCGCCGGATCCCCCGAGGCCAGCAGCGGGCGCTCGGCCGCGAAATAGTCCGCGACCCGCGCGTGGACCATCGCCGCGCAACGGTCCAGGGCCTGCTGCAGGCTGAGCCCGTAACCGCGCGCGAGCACGGCCGGCAGGCTCAGCACCTCGAGCGACTGCGACGCCTCCTTGCTGAACGAGACGATGTCGTTGCTCCAGCAGGTGATGTCCGTCGCAGCGTCGGCGGCGGCCCGCAGCGCGGGGGAGCACCACTGCGCCTCGGTCAGCTCGAAGCCGTTGACCACGTCGATCAACGCCAGGCAGGTCGGCACGGCGCTGCAGTGCCGGCGCATCCGGATGTACTCGTCGAACTCCGCGGGCGCGCGCCGCTGCCGGTGCACCGACTCCCAGACCAGCGCGTAGAGGTACGCGGTGACCGCGCCGAGGAATCGCGCCTGCTGGGCCGGGGTGGCCAGCGCGGCCAGCCGGGTTCGCAGGTCGGCGAGCGCCTGGGCGAAGGCGTCGTGCCGCGCGGCGACCCCGTGCTCGAGCGCGCCGAGCATCCACACGGTCACCTCGACGGTGCCCGAGGGGTCGGCGCCGAGCTCGGACTCGTCGCAGTACTCGTCGTCGAACAGGAACAGCCAGGCCTGCCAGTCCGAGTTGAACAGCAGGCCGTCGTACGTGGCGTGCGGCGACACCCGGCCGGCCAGGCGGGCGGGGGCGGTCTCGAGCAGGCGCTCGCGCAACTCCGGACGGGCCGTCAGCCCTAACTCGCGCGCCCACCGCTCGGTCGCCGCCCTCGCCGCCTCGGTCGCCGGGTGCAGGCCGGTCCCGAAGGGCACGGTCAGCCGCGGCACAGCGACGGGCATGGGAAGCCCTCCTCCATGTGCAGGTGTATCAGGATTCTAGTGAAGAACGCCCAGCTCGGACACGGGCGCTTGCGGCGCGCGGAAACGCTGGGGAAGCGCGCACCCGGCGTCCTTTAGGATGGTGAGGTGATCACTGCCTCCCACGTCGAAGTCCGCGTCGGCGCCCGCGTGCTGCTCGAGGACGCCTCTTTCCGAGTGGGTCCAGGCGACCGGATCGGCCTGGTCGGGCGCAACGGCGCCGGAAAGACCACGCTGACCAAGATGCTGGCCGGCGAGGGCCAGCCCGCCGCGGGCACGATCGGCCGTTCCGGACCGGTCGGCTATCTGCCGCAGGATCCGCGCACCGGGGACCTGGACGTGCTCGGGCGCGACCGCATCCTCTCGGCCCGCGGCCTGGACGAGGCCGTGCGCCGGATGCGCGCCGCGGAACACGCGATGGGCAGCACGAACGCGGCGGAGCACGACAAGGCGATGCGCCGCTACGCCAACGCCGAGGCCGCGTTCGTCGCCGCCGGGGGCTACGCGGCGGAGTCCGAGGCCGCCGTGATCGCCTCCAGCCTCGGCCTGCCCGACCGCGTGCTCGACCAGCCGCTCGGCACCCTCTCCGGCGGTCAGCGCCGCCGGATCGAGCTGGCCAGGATCCTGTTCGGCGACAATGAAGTGCTGCTGCTCGACGAGCCTACCAACCACCTGGACGCGGACTCGATCGTCTGGCTGCGCGACTACCTGAAGACCTACAAGGGCGGCTTCATCGTCATCTCGCACGATGTGAAGCTGGTCGAGGCCTGCGTGAACAAGGTCTTCCACCTGGATGCCAACCGCAGCGTCATCGACGTGTACAACGTCGGCTGGAAGGCCTACCTGGAGCAGCGCGAGGCGGACGAGCGGCGGCGCAAGCGCGAGCGGGCCAACGCGGAGAAGAAGGCGGACCAGCTGTTCGCCCAGGCCGACAAGATGCGCGCGAAGGCGACGAAGACCGTGGCCGCGCAGAACATGGCGCGCCGAGCCGAGCGGCTGCTGAGCGGCCTTGAGGGGCAGCGGGCCTCGGACAAGGTGGCCAAGCTGCGCTTCCCCAAGCCCGCGCCCTGCGGCAAGACCCCGCTGATGGCCACCGGCCTGTCCAAGTCCTACGGCTCGCTGGAGATCTTCACGGATGTGGACCTGGCCGTGGACCGCGGTTCCCGGGTCGTCATCCTGGGCCTGAACGGCGCCGGCAAGACCACGCTGCTGCGGCTGCTCGGCGGCGTCGAGAAGCCGGACACCGGCCAGGTCGAGCCCGGCCACGGGCTCAAGCTCGGCTACTACGCGCAGGAGCACGAGACGCTGGACCCGTCGCGCACCGTGCTGGAGAACATGCGCAGCTCGGCGCCGGACCTCGACCTGGTCGAGGTGCGCAAGACGCTCGGTTCGTTCCTGTTCTCCGGGGACGACGTGGACAAGCCGGTCAGCGTGCTCTCCGGCGGCGAGAAGACCCGGCTCGCGCTGGCCACGCTCGTCGTCTCCAGCGCGAACGTGCTGCTGCTCGACGAGCCGACCAACAACCTGGACCCGGCCAGCCGCGCGGAGATCCTGGGCGCGCTGAGCACGTACGAGGGCGCCGTGGTGCTCGTCACACACGACGAGGGCGCGGTGGACGCGCTCAACCCGGAGCGGCTCATCCTGCTGCCGGACGGCGTCGAGGACCTGTGGAACGACGGTTATCGCGACCTGGTCGCGCTCGCGTAACTGTCGGCTCGGGTCGAGGACCTGTGGAACGACGGTTACCGCGAGCGACACCTGGTCGCGCTCGCGTAACTGTCGGCTCGGGTCGAGGACCTGTGGAACGACGGTTACCGCGAGCGACACCTGGTCGCGCTCGCATAAAGAGAGCGCCGCACTTTTCCGGGCCCTATCGCACTCCTCTGAGCGGACGTCGGTACCCGGTATCCGACAGAACGTCGATTGCCCTCCGTAACAGTCTCATAACGGAGTGGGTGCTTTGTCCTGATATGTGGGCATATTCTTGGAGGAAATCGGCAGGCGGCGGCGGAATACTTTCCGAGTTTTCCGTGCGAAGCAGTGGTCAACTCGACCAAGAGGGGTGATCATGGGAGGCCAGAGCGCACATTCCCTGTGCAAGGTGGGACGTACCCCACACCCCCTCTAGGAGGCGCAAGTGGCCGAGACCCTGAAGAAGGGCAGCCGGGTCACCGGCACCGCGAGAGAGCAGCTCGCGAGCGATCTGAAGACCAAGTACGAGTCCGGAGAGTCGATCCGGGCGCTGGCCCAAGAGACCGGGCGTTCGTACGGGTTCGTACACCGGATGCTCAGTGAGTCCGGAGTCACGCTGCGCGGGCGCGGCGGTGCCACCCGCGGTAAGGCGAGGGCTGCCTAGCCGTCCTCTGTCACGGTATCACTGGTGCTCGCACCGGTGACAACTCGGTTTCAGCATGGCAAAGCCACCCGGCGCGAGGACGGCGCCGGGTGGCTCTTTGGTCGCTCGGTACAAACGGGGGACTACGCGGAGGGTCGGCGGGGTGGGGTATCGTCCTTCGCGGGATCATCGAGAGCATGCAAGGCCCTTGGCGGCTGCGCGGCATTGGAGAACAGGACCGAGGTCGTGACCGGTTCGAACACTGCGACGGACGGCTCCGTGACGCAGAGCGCGGAGGAACACGAGCCCTGGCCGGAGGCGAAGGCGGCCTCGGCGGCGCGGGCCGGGGTGCGGCTGCGCCTGGACGGCGAGCTGGCCACCGTCGTGCTGGACAAGGTCGAGCGGCGTAACGCGATGACCCCGAGCACCTGGTGGCATCTGGCGGAGATCGGCCGCGCACTGCCCGGCACCGTGCGCGCCGTGCTGCTGCGCGCCGAGGGGCCGTCCTTCTGCGCGGGCCTCGACCGCTCGGTGCTGATCGGCGGCGAGAACGGCGCGAAGACGCTGCTCGACCTGGCCGCGGCGGGCCAGAGCGACGCCGAGATGACCATCGAGGCCTTCCAGGAGGCGTTCACCTGGTGGCGCCGTCCCGACCTGATCACCGTCGCCGCGGTGCAGGGCCACGCGGTCGGCGCCGGCTTCCAGCTCGCGCTGGCCTGCGACCTGCGGCTGATGGCCGAGGACGCCCGTTTCGCGATGCGCGAGATCACCCTCGGCCTGGTCCCCGACCTCGGCGGCACCAAGCCGCTGGTGGACCTGGTCGGCCCGGCGCGGGCGCTGGAGATCTGCGCCACCGGCCGCTGGATCGACGCCGCGGAGGCCGAGCGCATCGGCCTGGCCAACAAGGTGGTTCCGAACGCCGACCTGGCCATGGACGCCGAGGTCTTCGTCCGCGAGCTGCTCGCCGCCGACCGCGACGCGCTGATCGAGACCAAGGCCCTGGTGCAGGGCGCGGGCCGCAGGGACTACGACAACCAGCGCGCGGCCGAGCGTGCCGCGCAGGTCCGTCGGATCAGGGCGCTGGCCGGGCGGTAGGTCGGGCCACGTTTTACCGGACCTTCGTCAGTTCCGGGCGCTTCGGCAGCACGCCGTCGCCGGACGATTTGCCGGTCAGCCGACGCTTGATCCACGGCAGCAGGAACCCGACCAGCCAACGCAGGTCGGACCACGTCTTCGCGCCCGGCATCGGCTTGCGGCCCGGCGGCAGCGGCTCGCGCCAGCCGAACTCCGGCTCGTGGCCGAGCGCTTCGAGCACCGCCTCGGCGACCCGGCGGTGGCCCTGGTCGGTCAGGTGGATCCGGTCCACGGCCCACAGCCTCGGGTCGTCGAAGACGCGCGCCGCGTTCAGGTCCACCGTGACCGCGCCGTATTTCTCAGCCATCTGATCAACGAACTCGTTGATCCGGTCCGCCTTGGCCTGGAAGCGCTTGGCCGAGGGCATCCGCCTGGTGAAGTCGATCGCGCGGAACAGCACCAGCGTGCCGCTCGCCTCGGACAGCACCCTGGCGCCCTCCTCGATCAGCCGGCATACGGCCTCGATGTCGGCGCCGGGGCGCATCGCGTCGTTCAGGCCGCCGGCGAGCGTGGCCAGATCCGGGCGCATGGCCGCCGCGCGCTCGAGCTGGTCCTCGACGATCTGGCCCATCAGCTTGCCGCGCACCGCCAGGTTCGCGTACCGCAGCTCCGGGTCGAGATCGGCCAGGCGCCGGGCGACGAGGTCCGCCCAGCCGCGGTACACGCCGTCGCCCGGATCGTCCGCCACGCCCTCGGTGAAGGAGTCCCCGAGGGCCGCGAAGGTGCGCACCGGCCCCGAAATCGCATCAGTCACCCGGCCATTGAATCAGCCGCCGCCGGGGCTCAGCGCAGCAGCGTCATCCCGAACTCGGCCGCGACCGCCGAGGGCTGCTTGGCCCGCGGCGGGGTCGGGCGGCGGGTGACGGGGGTGTCCGGGCCCGCGGCCGTGGCCACCCTGCGGAAATCGATCTGCTTGCCCTCCGGCAGCTCCTCGGCCAGCAGTTGGGCGATCCCGGGCCAGACCTCGGCCTGCTGCCAGTCGCGCAGCCGCCGCCAGCAGGTCATGCCGGAGCCGAGGCCGAGCTCCTTCGGCAGCCGCTCGAAGCCGATGCCGCGGGCGAGCACGACGAGGATGCCGGTCAGCACCGCGCGGTCGTCCAGCGGCATCCGGCCGGGGTAGCGCCGGCGGCGTACCCGGACCGGCAGTATCGGCTCGATCCTGGCCCACAGCTCGTCGGTGATCTCCGGATCGCGCCCCGGCGGCAGGCTGCGACGCGGCCGGGGCACCTTGGGCAGCCCGGTACCGAGTGCGGGCGCGCCGATCCCGCTGGGACTGCCCGGGGCCAGACCCGCGGGGCCCCGCGGGGCTCGGGGACGCGGCGGCATCCTGGTGGACGCCGCGGACGGGAGTTGGAACGCCTCTGCCACGCCCCTACAACGCTTCATCCCCCGTTCGGGTCACGCCCCGAACGGTTACACTGCGCGACATGTCCTTCACCGCCGCCGGAGACCCGCGCTCCCCGTGGCCCTTCGGCGATCCGGTCGCCACCGCCCTGCTCGGCCTGCTCGAGGTGGAGCTGCGCGGGCACGGCCTGCACTGGCGGGTCGCCGCGCCGCAGCGGCTCGAGGTGTTCCGGGACGGCGGCCCGCGCCCGGGACGGATGATCGAGGTCGGCGCGCTGCGCGCCCGGATGGCCCGCGGGGCCAAGGCGGACTGGCCCGACCTGGTGGAGGCGGCGATGACCGACTGGCTGGCCGAGTCCGGACCCGCTGGCCGCACGTCGGGCGCGGCGCTGTCGGGACCGTTCGGCGGGTCCGCTCCGGGCACGCCGCCGGGGCTGTTCGGCGCGGGCTTCCCGGCCTCGCCCGCCTGGGCCGCGCCGCTGCGCTCCCGGCTGCTGCCCGCCCAGCTCGCCGCCGCCACGGCCGGGGCGCTGTCCCGACCCGCGCTGCCCGGTCTCACCGAGGTCGTGCTCTGCGAAACCGGGCCGCGCGGCGGCGGCCGGCTGCTGGCCGCGGAGCAGGCCGGGCACTGGCCCGCGGCCCCCGCCGAGATCTTCGCCGCGGCCCGGGCCAACGTGCGTCGCCAGGGCGCGCTGCCGACCGAGCGGCGCAACGTCGAGGGGGCGGACCTGACCTTGCTGAGCGGTCCGGGGCCGTACTGCCCGACACACGTGTTCTGGCTCGGCGAGTACCTGCGCCGGGACGGCGTCGAGCTGGACGGGAACGGCGCGCTGGTCGCCCTGCCGCACCGCCACCTCATCGCCTATCACGCGATCGAGACGCGGGAGGCGGTCAACGCGGCCGGGGCCCTGCTGCGGTTGGCCTCCCGGCAGTTCGAGACCGCTCCCGGGGCGCTCACCGACCAGATCTACTGGTGGCGAGGCGATCGAGTCAGCGCGCTGCCGGTGGACAGTGTCGGGGAGACGGTGACGATCCTGCCGACGCCCGAATTCGAGGACTTACTCGACCGGCTTCCCGAGGCTTGAGGACGCGGCTACCGCTGGGACCGGCTCGGACCCGGATTCCTCGGACTCGTCGTCGTCCTCCCAGTCCTCATCCTCGTCGTCCCACTCGTCGTCATCCTCGTCTTCGTTCCACTCGTCCTCGCCGGCGAGCTCCTTGTTCGCCCGCTCCTGCGCCTCGCGGTGCAGCAGCTTGAGCCAGGTGACGGGCATGACGATCGCGAACAGCCACCACTGGATCATGTACGCGATGTACATCGTGTTGTCGTAGCTGGGCCCGGGGATCGGCTGCGCGGCCGAGGCGGCGGTGTTCGCCGGGGTGGACGTGTTGAGCTGGATCGAGCCGTCGTGCAGGGTCTCGGGCACCCGGCTCTGCAGGTCCGTCTTGGTGATCAGTGCGATCTCACCGGTCGGGAGCTTGTCCGTGTCGTCGGTGATGCTGGTGTTCGCGGTCGTCTCGTCCGGCTGCAGCCAGCCGCTCACCGTCACCGTCCCGCTCGGCACGGGCGGAGTTTGCGGCATCGCGGTGCTCGGCGCGGAGCCGTCGGAGGCCTGGATCCAGCCCTGGTTCACTAGAACCGCGGTGCCGTCCGGGAGCACCAGCGGGGTCACGATGTACCAGCCCGCATTCTCGTTCTGCGAGCGGTCGCGCACCGCGAACTGGTGCGCGGTGTCGTAGTGGCCGGTGACGGTGACCGAGACCCACTGCTGCGCCTGGCTCACGTCGTGGCCGACGGGGTCCACCGCGTCTATGCTTACGGGCTTGGCGTCCAGCTTCGCGTAGACCAGGCCTTGCGAGTCGGCCCGGTCCTTCCAGAGAGTGCGCTGCCAGTAGCCGAGCGCGATGAAGGCCGGGATCAGAATCAGCCAGACCAGCGCGTGGAAGGCCATCCAGCGGGGCAAGAGAACGAACCGGTACGAACGCAGCACGGTCCCGACCGTACAACGTGTGTCCCGGTGACCTTTCAGCGCCCCCGTCGTTGGCAGCGCGGATCGAATCCGCCATACCTGACAAGGGGAAATGCAAGTGCTTAAGGGCTTTAAGGAGTTCATCGCCCGCGGAAACGTGGTCGAACTCGCCGTCGCGGTGGTCATGGGCGCCGCGTTCGGCGCGATCGTGAACGCTCTGGTGGCCGACATCATCACGCCGCTGCTCGCCGCGATCTTCGGAAAGCCGGACTACGGTCTCCTCGTCTTGACCGTGCACCACTCGCAGATCAAGTACGGCCTGTTCATCAATGCGATCATCCAGTTCCTGCTGATCGCGATCGGCGTCTACTTCTTCATCGTCCTGCCGATCAACAAGCTCAACGAACGTGCCCGGATCCACCGCGGCCTGCCGGCCAAGGATGACACTCCGGCCGGACCCACCGAGCTCGAGCTGCTGACAGAGATCCGCGACGCATTGGTCGCCAACGGCGGTGGCGGTATCGCCGGCACCGGCAGCTACGGCGGCCCCAACTCCGGCGGCCCCGCGACCGGCGGCCCCACCGGAGGCCGCGGCTACGGCGGCCAGAACTAGACCGGGTCAGTCCCCGACGGCGCCGGATTCGCCGAGAGCAGTGGTGGCCGTGCCGCGTCCGAGCAGCGCGGCCACTCCGGCTCCGGCCAGGTCGGCGAGGATCGTCACACCGCGCGAGACCAGCGCGATCGCGACCGCCGCCCCGTGCGTCACCCCCGTCAGCGAGGACAGCTCGGCGATCAGGATCACTTCCCTGATGCCGGCTCCGGCCGGGGCGAGCACGATCAGGAAGCCGACGCACCAGGCGAAGGCGTAGGCGCCGACGCACGCGAGCAGCGTGTCGGCGCCGTGCACGCCGAGCCGCGCGGTCATCACCCAGATCTGCAGACCGCTGAATACCCAGAAGCCCACGTTGATCGCCATGGCCGTGCAGATCATCCGGCCGGTCAGCGGCATCTCCGGGGCCGGCTTGCCCATCAGCCGCAGGCCGCGCGCTATCGCCGGGTTGAGCACTTTCGGGTGCAGGCAGACGAGCAGCACCGGGATGAACAGGAACGCCCACCAGTACTTCTGCACCGAGCCGCCCGCCAGGAACGGCAGGCCCACGAGCGTGACCAGCAGCCCGGACGTGAGCCCGATCATCATCGCGAGCATCGCGGTGCTCGCCGAGCGCTGCCGCGGCACCTTGTACGTGCGGCCGAGCTCCATCTGCGCGAGCACCGGCCAGACCGAGCCGGGCACGTACTTGCCGAGCTGCCCGATGAAGAAGATCCGCGCGGACGGGCGGATCGGCAGCCTGGAGCCCGCCGCGCCCAGCAGGAACCGCCACGCCTGCATCGCCAGGATGAGCCCGACCAGCACGCAGGCCAGCGCCTCGATCGCGGCGGTCACGCCGAGCCGGTCGATCCCGCTCTTGAAGTCGGTCCACTGGTTCGCCACGGTGTAGATCCCGAGCCCGACCATGGCCAGCACGAACGCCAGCTTGAACAGGCGGCTGTCCACCGCGCGCAGCGTGAATCCGAGTGCGCGGCGCCAGGCTGGTCCGGACGCGGCGGCGCCCTCGTCGCGCGCGGGGGTCTCGGGGGCGGCGGCAGGCGGCACCGCCTCCGTCGTGCGTGGCTCAGGCATGCCGGAGAGCATACGCGCTGAGACTGAGATGCACTTTCATCGACGCAGCCCGGCGCGGGCGGCACGACTCGTAGCGGGCCTTGAGGATGCCCTACTGTTTGGTGCCATGCGGATCCTGTTCTTCGGCACCTATGACGTGAAGTCCCACCCGCGAGTGGGCGTGCTGGCCGAGGGACTGCGCGCGCACGGCCACGAGGTCGCCGAGTGCAACGCGCCGCTCGGCCTGGACACGGCCTCCCGGGTGGCGATCCTGGCCCAGCCCTGGCGGCTGCCGGTGCTCGGCTGGCGGCTGCTGTCCTGCTGGGGCCGGCTGGCCGCCGGCTCACGCCGCGGGCCGGCCCCGGACGCGATCGTGGTCGGCTACCTGGGCCACTTCGACGTGCGCCTGGCGCGCATCCTGTTCCGCCGCAGGACGATCGTGCTCGACCACCTGATCGGCGCGAGCGACACCGCGCGCGATCGCAACCTGTCCGGCGGCGGGCTGAAGGCGAAGCTGCTGACCGCGATCGACGCCGGGGCGCTGAAGTCGGCCGACATCATCGTCCTGGACACCGACGAGCACCTGGCCAACCTGCCCGAGGAGCACCGCTCGCGCGGCGTGGTCGTGCCGGTCGGCGCGCCGGAGGACTGGTTCGCCGCCGCCCCCGTCGAGGGCGGGGAGCCGCAGGACGACGCGCGCCCCCTGAGCGTCGCGTTCTTCGGCCTCTACACCCCGCTGCAGGGCGCTCCGGTGATCGGCGAGGCGCTGTCGAAGCTGGCGGGCGCGCCGATCAAGGTCACGATGGTGGGTCACGGCCAGGAGTTCGAGGCCACCCGGAAGGCCGCGGAGGGCGGTTGCCCGACCCAGTGGATCGAGTGGGTCGACTCCACCGAACTGCCCGCGCTGATCGCCTCGCACGACGTCTGCCTCGGCATCTTCGGCACCGGACCCAAGGCCCTGCGCGTGGTCCCCAACAAGGTCTTCCAGGGCGCGGCGGCCGGCTGCGCGATCGTCACCTCCGACACCGCCCCGCAGCGGCGCGCGCTCGGCGACGGCGCCGTGTACGTGCCGCCGGGTGACGCGGAGGCGCTCGCCGGGGCCCTGCGGCGGCTGGCCGAGGACCGCGCCGAACTGTCCGCGGCCCGCAAGCGCGCGCACGACGCGGTGCTCGACCGCTTCGGCTGCGCGGCCGTCGTCGAGCCGCTGGTGCGCCGGCTCGGCGGCTGAAGCGGTCCCGTCGTCCGCGAGCAAGAACGCGAGCGTTAAAATGTGCGGCCCCATTCCTGCGAGTTCTTCCTTGGACACGACTTGAGCGGCGAGACCCAAGACCACGGCTCCCACGGCGCGGGAATCGGGGTGGCGAGCGCACCGCGGCGGCGGCAGCCCCCGTCGCGCGCGCGGCGCGGGTTCGAGCTGCCCCGCCCCGCCACCGTGCTCGCGGCGCTGGCCATCGTGCTGTTCGCGGCCTGGGGCATCGGCACCCCGCTGATCGGCCAGGCCAGCACCGCGGCGACGAGCACGCTGGTGCAGTCGGGTCCGTACGCGCAGGCCGGGTTCAACGACTCCGTCGGCGGCAACGACCTGCTCTACGACACGTACACCGCGGCCACGCCGGGCGCGATCGTGTTCAAGAAGGCCCTGGAGAACGGCGAGTTCGCGGGCTGGGACCCGAACGGCGACGGCGGCGGCGCGCTCGGCTCAGTGCCGAACGACGCGCTGCTCTCGCCGCTGACCGTGCCGTACTACGTGCTGCCGACCTGGATGGGGCCGGCGTACACCGAGGTCCTGATCATCATCTGCGGCGCGGGCTGCTCGTTCCTGTTCCTCCGGCGACTGGGCCTGTCCCGGGTGGCCGGGATGATCGGCGGGCTGGCGTTCGTCGGCAGCGGCTTCATGGTCATGTGGGTCGACTTCCCGCAGACCCGCACGGCCGCGTTCGTGCCGGCGCTGTTCTGGGTCGTCGAACGCTTCCTGCAGACCCGGAAGGTGCGCGACGCCGCGCTGATCTCGATTCCGGTCGCCTCGATGCTGCTCGGCGGATTCCCCGCGGTGACCGGCTACGCGGCGGTCACCGCCACCGTGTACGTGGTCGTGCGGCTGATCGCGATGGACCGCGACAACCTGCGTCGGCTGCTGCTGGCCGGTCTCGGCTACGCCGGCGGAATCGTCGGCGGCGTGGGCCTGGTGGCCTTCCAGCTGCTGCCGTTCGAGGCGTTCATGAAGACGTGGCTCATCATCGGGCGCAGCCAGACCGCGAACCAGCACCTTGACCCGACGACGCTGCTGACCCTCGTCGCGCCCTGGGCCTTCGGCACCGGCAACCTGCAGTCGAAGTCGTTCTACCTGTCGCCGAACGCCGTCGAGAGCGTCGACTTCATCGGCGCCGCCGCGCTCGTCCTGGTGCTGGCGGCGGCGGCGTTGCCGTGGCGCGCGAGACCGCTGCTGCCGCGCTCCGTCTGGACCTTCTTCACCGCGGCGGTCGCCGCGTGGATGCTGCTGATCTACGTCGGCGGCGCGCCGCTGGCCGTGCTGCAGCAGACGCCTGCGCTCCGCGCGATCTTCGGGCAGAACTTCATCGGCCGCTCCCGCAGCGTGCTCGGCTTCCTGCTCGCCGTCCTCGTCGCGATCGGATACGAGGTGCTGACGCGGCGCCGCGCGGACTCCGCGTCTACCTCGACCGAGGCCGCCGTCACCACGACGCCGCACCGGCTCCGCTGGGCCTGGCCCGCCTTCATCGGCGTCGGCACGCTCGCCGTGTTCATCGCCGTCGTCGTCACCGGCCTGCGCGACGTCAAGAACGCGGGGGCGAAGGCGCTGGGCCACGCGGTCGCGATGAGTCTGTTCAAGCACCAGATGGCGTACGCGGCGGCCTTCACGCTGGCGGCGGTCGTCTGCGTCGCCGTGCTCTGGTACACCGGCCGCGACGAACGGCCGACGGCCGATTTCAGCAAGCTGACGCGCGGTGCCCGCTTCACCGCGGCAGCGGCCCTTCCGCTGCTGCTGGCCTGGCAGAGCTCCGTCTTCGCCTCGCAGTTCTTCCCACGCTCGCCGGTCGACACCTTCTACCCGGTGACGGACACGCACTCCTTTCTCGCCGCCAACCTCGGCGAGGACCGGTACGCGTCCACGTCCACCGGCATGGTCTTCGGCACCAACAGCGCGTATCCGCTGCGCGCCGTCAACGGCCACAACTTCATCAACCAGAACTTCGCCGCGATGATCGACGCCATCCCGAACGGCCAGATCCAGTACGAGTCGTACATTGACTTCCCGGAGAACCAGGCCACCGCGACCAGCCCGATCCTGGACCAGCTCGGCGCGAAGTACTGGGTCTCGGCGCTCTCCGATCCGGTGCTGGGCAAGCAGATCAGCGCCAAGACCGACGGCAGCACGTATGAGCTGAAGCCCGGTCAGTCGGTCACGGTCGCCGTTCCGACGACCGGCCGCCTGCGCGGAGTCGGTGTCACACCGGTCGGCACTCTCGACCTCACGAAGAGCGACTCAGTGGATGTCGTGGTGCGCAACGCTTCCGGCGCCACCGTCGCGCAGACGGACCGGCTCGCGGACACCCACGTCGGCCCGATGGCCTCGGGTTCGCTGTTCGGGATCCCGGTCGCGGCAGACACACAGGCCGTCGGCACGACGTTGACCGCGACACTCACCTGGCACGGCAGCAAGCCGCTCACCGTCCAGGGCGACGCCGGCGCGCCCGCGCTCAGCGCCGTGGCCGGACAGAGCGACGGCCTCGAGCTCGTGCACGTCGACGACTCGGCGATCTACCTGCGGGAGAACGCCCAGCCGCGGATTCGCTGGGCCTCGCAGTCAACCGTCGTCACCGACCAGGCCCAGCGGGTCAGCCTGCTCGCCGCGGGCAGCGTCGGCGCGAACGAGGTCGTGCTCTCGAAGTCCGGACCGGCCGCCAGCGGCGCGTCGGCGAGCGTGGACGTGACCGAGGACGGAAACAGCACGGTCAGCGCCACCGTGAACGCGCAGGGTTCCGGCTACCTCGTGGTCGCGGACGCGGACCAGGTCGGCTGGACGGCCACCGTGGACGGCCACAGCGCCACCCTGCGGCAAGCGGACCAGGGCGTCGTGGCGGTGGACGTGCCGGCCGGGAAGCACGTTGTCACGCTGACCTACTGGGCCCCGCACCTCACCCTCGGCCTGGCCGCCACCGGCGCCACCGTCGTCATCCTGCTCGGCGCGGTGCTCGGCGAGTGGTGGTGGCCGCGGCGCAGGCGGCGGAGCGCGTAGGAGTACGAGAGCAGCGAAGGGTCCGGCCCCGGAAGCGAGTGCCTCCGGGGCCGGACCCTTGTCGTGCGAGTACTGCTAGCTGTCGCCGCGCGAGCGGACGATGAGGTCCGCGAGCAGGGCCAGCGAGGCGATGATCAGCCCGCTGAGGAACAGCAGGATCGTGTCGTCGGCGACCCGGAACGGGTGCGCCGCCAGGTCGTAGACGCCCTTGACGACGCCGATCCCGATCAGCCACAGCGCCGGCGGCAGCAGAACCTTGATCGGGTTGAAGTACATCACCATCCGCAGCACCTGGAGGATGTAGCGGTAGGCGTCCTTGATGAACTTGAACTTCGACTTACCGGCCCGCTTCGAGTAATCGATGGGCATGTAGTAGATGTCGTGCTGGTTCGCCAGGAACGCCATGGTGATCGTGGTGACGCAGGAGAACCCGGGGGGCAGCAGCCGCAGGTACGGCCTGGCCACCTCGCGGCGCATCGCCCGCATGCCGGAGTTGAGGTCCGGGATCTTCTGGTTGATCAGCCGTTCGGCGATCTTCCGGATGACCCACTTCGCCGGCACCCGGAGAATCTTGTGCGTGCCCTCCTCGGAGGTCCGCGCGCCGACGACCTGGTCGATGCGCGGGTTCTCCTTGAGATGGCGCACCATCTCCGGGATACGCTCGTTCGGGTAGCTCATGTCGGCGTCGGTCCACACGACGATCTCGCCGTACGCGATCTGCGTACCGATCCGTCGGACGGTGCCGGTGCCGCCGTTGCGCTGGAACGGCTCGAGGCGCATGTGCGGGTAGTCAGCCTGCGCCTTCTGCAGCACCTCGAGGGTGTTGTCGGTCGACGCGTCATCGATCACGAGCAGTTCATAGCTGAACTCGCTCGCGTCGAGTGCCTCGGAGATCCGCGCTATTTCCAGCAGGACGTGGTCCTGCTCGTTGTAGCAAGGCAGCACGACCGTGACATCCACCCGCTTGGTGGGTTCGACGTCGTCGGCCGCGGGTACCGGATCTGAGGTGGGAATCCGCTCGGTAAGGAGCATGAGCCTCTAGTCCATCTCTCTTGCGGTGGGCTGGCAAAATAACAGCGGCACGTGAAGCCAGCCTGAGGAAGCCCGGCGAAACCGCAGCTCCAAGGATAATGGGTCGAGAAGTGTCAGTCGTCCCCGGTAGCGTCGATGGCGTGTCCGAGATCCCATCCTCCCCCGAAGTTCTTATCAGGGCCGAAGGCCTGGTCAAAACCTTCGCAAAGAAGCAGGGCCCGGCCTTCACCGCGGTGGCCGGGATCGACTTCGAAGTCCGGCGTGGCGAGGTGTTCGGCTTCCTCGGCCCCAACGGCGCCGGAAAATCCACCACCATGCGCATGATCGGCTGCGTCTCCCCGGTCAGTGGCGGCCGGCTGAGCCTGTTCGGCATGGAGCCGAACAGCCAGGGCCCGCGGATCAGGGCCAGGCTCGGCGTGGTGCCGCAGGAGGACTCGCTCGACCTGGAGATGAGGGTACGCGACAACCTGCACGTCTACGGCCGTTACTTCGGTCTGCCGCGTTCGATCATCCGCGAGCGAGCCGAGCGGCTGCTCGAGTTCGTGCAGCTCGGCGATCGGGCGAAGGAGAAGGTCGATTCGCTGTCCGGCGGCATGAAGCGGCGGCTGACGATCGCCCGCGCGCTGATCAACGATCCGGAGATCCTCATTCTGGACGAGCCGACCACCGGCCTCGATCCGCAGGCCAGGCATGTGGTCTGGGACAGGCTGTACCGGCTCAAGCAACAGGGCGTCACGCTGATCCTGACCACGCACTACATGGACGAGGCCGAGCAGTTGTGCGACCGCCTCGTGGTGATGGACAAGGGCCGGATCGCCGCCGAGGGCACCCCGCGCGAGCTGATCGAGCAGTACGCCACCCGCGAGGTGCTCGAGCTGCGCTTCCCGCTCGGCGAGCAAGAGCAGGCCGCGGAGAAGCTCGAGGGCATCGGCCAGCGGCTCGAACTGCTGCCCGATCGAGTCCTCGTCTACGCCGAGGACGGCGAGGCCGCGCTCGCCGAGGTCCGGGGACGCGGCCTTGAGCCGATGACCGCGCTGGTGCGGCGTTCCTCGCTCGAGGACGTCTTCCTGCACCTGACCGGCCGGACGCTGGTGGACTGAGGATGAGCACGAGCACGCAGATCCTCACGCCCGACGCCGCCGCGACCGAGCGCTCCCGGCAGGTCCCCGGCGGCCTGGTGCTGAGCTGGCGTCAGTTCCGCTTCTGGTTCACCCTGTTCCACCGCACCTGGCGGGGCACCGTGCTCTCCGCGATCCTCGGGCCGATCATGTATCTGACCGCGATGGGCGTCGGCATCGGCACCCTGATCGACCAGAACCACAGCCTGCCGGGCGGCGTGAACTACCTGTCCTTCATCGCCCCCGGCGTGCTGGCCGCGACCGCGATGCAGACCGGGATCGGCGAGGGCTCCTTCCCCGTGCTGGGCAGCATCAAGTGGAACGGCAACTTCTGGGCCGCCGTGAACACGCCGCAGCGCCCCGAGGACGTGATGCTCGGCACGGCGATGCAGGGCCTGATGCGCATTCTCGGCCTGTGCGTGGTCTTCTTCGCCTCGATGCTCGGCTTCGGCACGGTGCACTCCGCCTGGGGGCTGCTCGCGCTGCCGGTGGCGCTGCTCACCGGCGCCGTGTTCCTGTTCGCGATGATGTCGTTCAGCGTCACCCTGGACACCGACCAGGGGCTCACCATCGTGTTCCGCTTCGTGATGACGCCGCTGTTCCTGTTCTCCGGGACCTTCTTCCCCTGGCAGCAGTTGCCGGGGTGGATGCATCCGATCGCCTTCGCCACCCCGCTGTGGCACGGCGTTGAGCTCAGCAGGGAGCTGACACTCGGCACGGTGGACGCCGGCTCCGCGCTGATCCACGTCGGCTACCTGCTTGCCGCGTTGGCGCTGGCTTACTGGCTGGCCCGGCGCAACTTCCGCCGTCGCCTCTACCTCGACCGCTGACCGTCCGTCGCACAGAGCCCGGAGAGACCCGTGACCACCCCCTCGCTCGCCCTCCAGCCGCGGATCGCGCCCCGGCTGCCCGGAGCCTTCGGCACCCGGCGCTCCGTGCACCTCGTGGAGCGCAACATGCTGGCCTACCGCCGGATGTGGCTGCTGCTGATCACCGGTGCGCTGGAGCCGGTCTTCTATCTGTTCTCGCTCGGCGTCGGCCTCGGCAAGCTGATCCCGGAGGTGACCGGACCCGCGGGCACGCCGGTGCGGTATGTGGACTTCGTCGCCCCCGCCCTGCTGGCCACGGCCGCGATGAACGGCGCCATGTTCGACGCGACGTTCGGCATCTTCTTCCGGCTCAAGTACGCCAAGGTCTACGACGCGGTGCTGGCCACCCCGCTCACTCCGCCGGATATCGCGCTCGGCGAGCTGACCTGGTGCCTGATCCGCGGCGGCCTGTACGCGGTCGCCTTCACCGCGGTGGTCTCGTTCTTCGGAGTGCTGCACTCGCCCTGGGCGGTGCTGGCTATCCCGGCCGCGCTGCTTCTCAGCCTGGGCTTCGCCGGGCTCGGCATGGCGATCGCGACGTACATGAAATCCTGGCAGGACTTCGAGGCCGTCACCTTGTTGATGATGCCGATGTTCCTGTTCTCCACGACCTTCTTCCCGCTCGGCGTCTACCCGCGCGGGCTGCAGCTGTTCGTGGAGGCGACGCCGCTCTACCAGGGCATCGAGATCATTCGAGGGCTGATGCTGGGAGTGGTCGACCCGGGCATGCTGCTGCGGGTGCTCTACCTGGCGCTGATGGCCGTGGCGGGCCTTGCGATCGCCGCCCGCCGCTTCGGCAGGCTGCTGACCTCGTAACGCGGCCCGTCAGTCCTCTTCGTCGTCCTCGAACTCGTCCTCGTCGTCATCCTCCGCGCCGATCGGCACGCCGCGCAGTTCGCGGCGCAGGTGGATGAAGTACCAGGAGCCGAGGATGACGATGAACAGCCACCATTGGATGGCGTAGCCGATGTTGAGCAGGTCCCAGCTGGTGCCGTGGATCGGCAGCGGCCCGGGGACGAGCCGCAGCCCGCCGGAGAGCGAGGCGGGGTCGGTGGCCGTCACGTAACCGTCGTTCAGGTGGTAGGGCCACTGGTTGACGAGCTCGGCGGGGGAGATGTACTGGATCTCGTTGGCCGACGTGGCGTTCCCGGTGGTCTGCGCCTCGGCGATCCCGTTGTCGTTGACCTCGCCGGTGGTCGACTCGGGTTCGGCGGCCCAGCCGGTGATCGTGACCCGGCCCTTGGGCGCCGCCGGGATCCTCGGCTCGGCGGAGCCCGAACCCGCGATGAAGCCCCGGTTGACGAGGATCGCCTGGTCCGACGAGGTGACCAGCGGCGCGAGGACGTAGTAGCCCTGGTGCCCGTTCAGAACCCGACCCGGCACGAGCAACTGCCGGGTCGAGTCGTACGTCCCGGTCGCCTCGACCGCCTGCCCGACCTTGGTCCCGTCCAGCCCGTCCACGGCGGTGATCAGGGAGGCCGCCGGCTCGGGCGTGCGCCAGGCCTGGAGTTCGGCGGTCGTCAGCGGCGCCACCTTGTGCCCGACGTCCCACTGCCAGCGGCCGAGCAGAACGAAGGCCGCCATCAGCACCAGGATTCCGACGTGCGCCGCGATCCAGCGCGGCGTGCGCAGGTCCTGCGGGGTGAGTCGGGGGGCGGCGAGCAGCGCGTCCTCGGGCCCGTCCTCGACCGAGGGCTCGACAGTGGGTACCGTCAACGCGCGCGCAGTGGGTTCGGTGCTCGACACGACTGCCAGTATCCGCCCTGTCCGATATGCCTATCCCACCGGGGTCGCGTCCCGTCGCCGCTCAGGCGGAGGGCAGCGCCTCGGACTCCTCCTGGGCCTGCGTGGGCACGGTCCCGGCGGCGGCCTTCCTGGCCGCCTTCTTCTTCGCGATCCGCTCCGCCTTCGCCGCGGACTTGGCGGCCTTCTCGGCCTCGCGCTTGTCGATGTGGTGCAGAGTCCAGTTCGCGACCGCCGGGGAGGCGAAGGGCAGCAGCCCGGCCAGCGCCATCGCGGCCATGTGCGGGATCGACACCCGGTAGGCGAAGGCGACCACCAGGCACGTGATCACGTAGAGCGGGTACAGGCCCATGCCGTGGATCAGGCCGATCACGTCGCCGAGCCCCGGCGAGTGCGCCCACCAGGTCAGCGGCAGCGCGACGAGCTCGAGGATGGTGATCGTGGTGCCGGTGATCCAGGCGAGCACGACGTAGAACTTGAGCAGGAACGGACGGGAGCCGAAGGTGACGGCGGGGACCGCGGCGGTCTCGGTCATGACGGACATCCTCGGGGCGTGTGAGGGCGGGTTGGTCGGCCGGAACTTTTTCCGAACAGCAGGGTAATCTCCCATTTCGCCGGGCCCGTGGCCGGGGTCGGCGCGCGGGCCGCGGCCCAGGTCGCGCGCCCTCGGTCCGCGGCCGGATGGCACAGCGCGGAGGTAGGCGGCGGCGGGTCGCCCGACACGGGCGGGTTACCGCCCCTCGTCCGCCCGCCATTCGAGGTGCCAACAGGCATCCCGTTCGGATACCGTCATCCCATGCCTGAGACGTCGTCGTCCGTCACACAGCCGTCGCTCACCACGCTCCCCGCAGCGCTGCCCCCCGCCACCCCGGCCGAGGTGCGCCAGGCCGCGGAGGCGCTCAAGTCCGCCATCGACGCGCACCTGCGGGCGGTGGAGTCGCGGGTCGACGAACTCGATCCGGCTGTGCTGGAGGCTTTCGACGCGCTCGCGGCGGCGGCCGAGGGGTACGACGAGCTGCTCTACGCCGTGCACGACGAGGTCACCCCCTTCGAGGTGATGGCCGACCCGCAGCCGAACTACGACGGCCCGGACGAGGTCGAGGCGCTGTCCGTCTTCATCCGCCGCGACTACCTCGTCGCCGACCCGGACGCGCTGGCCGCCGCGGCCCGCACCGCCGCCGAGGGCGTGGACCCGGAGACCGCGACGACGCGCAGCGCGCTGCTCGACATCTTCGACGCCTACGACGCCGACGAGATCGCCTACCGCGCCGAGGAGATCGGCCTCCAGCCCGCCGACTCCACGATGTGGGTCGTCGCCGCCGATCCGGAGGGCGTCGTCGGCTGGCACAACGACCCCTTCTCCGACGTGGACGCCGAGCTCGTGCTCTACCGCGACGACGTCATCGACGAGGAGATCGAAGAGGACGAGGAAGAGGAAGAGGCCGAAGAGGAGCTCGAGTCCGAGGACACGCTGCTTTAAGAAAAGCCCCGCGCCACCGTTGCCCGGTGACGAAGCCGATAGAGGCTTCGTCACCGGGCAACGTGCTTGGCGAGCAGTGCGACGCCCGCAGGAGCCGGGCCCCGTCATTGAACGGTGCGGCCCGGCTCAGCGGTTTGCGGTGTCCTCAGCCGCGCAGTGCCTGGGCGAGCCTCGTGCGGCACGGCGTGT